>Ga0307929_1001149_pt1 | contig 21670 bp, 23 predicted proteins | sample AceLakmetage1330_FD_203160 | JGI IMG/M metagenome (GOLD analysis project Ga0307929, IMG submission 203160) | Saline water microbial communities from Ace Lake, Antarctica - #1330 | ecosystem: Environmental > Aquatic > Non-marine Saline and Alkaline > Saline | place: Antarctica: Ace Lake...
TAGCAGGAACTGACATGATACCGTACCCTGCTGCTCTAGTAGTATCAACGGTAATATCGACTTCCTCTACTGTTATCTCACCCTTTAACTCTTCGGATAATTCCTTGAGCATTTGTTTTGCTGCTGGACACCCCACACATCCAGGAGACATAAATTCTTCCACATAAACCTCTGCCATAATTAATACCTCCTTAATTTGCCTTTTTTGTTTTTACTACAACCTCGGGAAGTTCTATTTTACCTTTTCTCAGCTCACTATCAGCGCAAGAAGCCGCGGCTTTTGCCTGCACAATTGAATCAGGGATATCTTTCGGGCCCTGTACTGAGCCACAGATATAAATTCCGCGAACATTTGTTTCCACCGGGCGAAGTTTGGGGTGAATTTCTTTAAAAAAGCCATTTCCGTCCAAATTTGTTCCTAAAAGCTCTGCGAGTTGTTTTGTGCCTTTAGATGGCACGGTTGCGCAAGACAAGACAACTAAATCTACTTCCAACCTAAGAAGCTCATTTATATCAGAATCCTCAACCTTTAAAATAAGATTTTTTGTCCCGGAATCTTCAATAATCTCAGCAGGCCTGCCATGAATGAAATTAACGCCAATTTCTCTGGTACGCTTGTAATATTCCTCAAACCCCTTGCCGGTAGTACGCATATCTATATAGCAAATATAAACTTGAGCATCAGGCAAAACCATATCTTTAATTATCTGGGCATGCTTTAGTGCATACATGCAACAGACAGAAGAACAATATCCATTCGCATTCTCATCACGTGAACCTACACATTGAATCATTGCGACACTACGCGGCTCCTTTTTATCCGTAGGCCTTAAAAGCTTACCTCTCGTAGGTCCATCTATATCCAAAAGTCTTGCCAGCTGAAATTGCGTAATAACATTGTCGTATCGACTATATCCGTATTCGGTCTTCTGGACAGGATTGTACTCATCAAAACCTGTAGCTACAATAATAGCACCTACTTTTAACTCTATTACCTTGGGTTGCTGATTAAAATCTATCGCTTGAGCAGGGCAAACTTTTTCGCATATTTTACAAGAACCTTTCTGGAAATAGAGACAATTTTGGATGTCTATAACCGCCTTTTTGGGTATTGCTTGATCATAAGGTATGTATATTGCCTTACGCTTACCTACACCTCTTGAATATTCATTATCAATTACCTTTGTAGGGCATTTCTCGATACATAACCCACAACCGGTACATTTTTTTTCATCAACGTATCTGGGCGTTTGATTAACTACAATACTGAAATTACCTATATAGCCTTCTATATCCGTCACTTTTGAATTGGTCAGCAAATCAATATTCGGATGGATATTGACATATGCAGTCTTAGGAGCTAATATACAAGGAGCACAGTCATTTGTGGGAAAAACCTTATAAAGCAAAGCCATTTTACCTCCGATAGTCGGTAATCGCTCTATAAGATACACCTTATAACCTTTATCCGCTAAATCTAAAGAAGCCTCTAATCCAGCCACCCCGGCTCCAATAACCAAAACCGACGAATTAACATCTATAGTAACTTTGGGAATTATCCGCTTTAAACGCATTCTTTTCACAGCTTGCTCAATAAGGCTTCTGGAATTATCTGAAGCCTGTTCTCTGTCAACCTTACTCGGACTGCCAAACATAGTCCATTTTCTAATATCAATTAAATCTACGAATGCTGAATCTATCCCCAGATTTTTTGCGTACCGTTGAAAAGTCAAAAGATGCAAGCTGGGATCACATGCAACAACGATAATTCTTTTTAAATCATTATCTTTTATAGCATTCTGGATAGCAATCTGTCCTTCTTCAGAGCAGGAAAATTTATTATCCGTAACAAAAACAACCCCTTCAAGCTTTTTTGAATATTTAAGCAGAGTACCTATATCCACACCTCCAGCAATATTTTTACCGCAGTGGCAAATAAAAACACCTATACTTTTTTCCTTTCTGTCCTGTGCCATTTTTATATGCCTCTTTTCTCAAATATATTATTAACAGCCACAGCTGCTTGGGCAACAGCAGTAATTACTTGTTTTACCGAATGATTAGTTACATTGCCAATCGCATATACACCATCAATATTCGTTCTCCCTTTTTCATCAACAACTATATAGTCCTTTTCATTTATCTCTATCCCAGCTTTTTTTGCTAACTGACTATTAGGAATCTCTTCTAACTGAAAAAAGACACCATCAGTCTCCATTTCTTTGATCTCACCTGTATTTTTATCGGACAAAACGACACTCTTTATCTTAACATCTCCTTTGAGTTCTTTTACTTCCACGTTGTTTAAGATCTTCACTTTCTTTCCTACCAATCTTTCTATAAGAATCTTCTCTGCTTCTATTCTGGGCTTTAAACATATCAAAGTTACTTTTGATGCTAAATTGGAAAAGTATACAGCAATCTCTGCAGCAGGACTCTTTTCTCCTATTACAATTACCTTCTTCCCTTTAAAAAAAGCTCCGTCGCAAACAGCACAGTAGCTAACTCCCTTGCCACGAAATTCATCTTCGCCAGAAACCCCGAGCGTCTTTGGCATCCTGCCCGAAGCAATAATAACTGCGTTAGTCATATATTCAGATTTATCTGTTTTAACTATTTTTTCTTTATCTTTAAAATCTAATTTAACCACTTTTTCAAACTGATGTATCTCTCCTCCGTATTTATTACATTGCTCAACCATCCTCTCAATAAAACTGCTGCCGGTAATTCCATCTTTAAGACCTGGATAATTCTCCAAAAAAGGAATCTCCACCGTCAACCCCCCGGGGATATTTCCCTCAAAAATTAATGCCTTAATGCCAAAATAACCAGCATGTATACCTGCGCTAAGCCCAGCAGGCCCCGCACCAATTATTATTAAATCCTTTTGCTCCATTTTTCTCTCCAAATCAAAATGTAATGACTTTATCCGCTTCCTTCACCCATTCTGCCAATTCGGTCATTTTTGCTTCCTGAGTTCCTTCAAAATAAGGCTCTCCTTTGTGAATACCGCATCGCACCTTACAAGTACCACAAACTTTAACCGGAACACTTTTAGCTATTAAATCTTTCAGCATCTTTCCTAAATCAAAAAATCCTTCTGGCGGTTTAGCCTTATCCCGAGCCATATCTACTGAATCATTCATCAAAAAAAGCCTTGCTTCAACTCCTATATCAAGCAGTTTATCCACAAGCCGCAAGCCATTCCACGTTACATCCGTCCCATCATAAGGATTATGATTAAAAATAATCAATAACATCATCTTTTTCTTTCTGTTTAAATTCGGTTTTGAAAAATTTTTACGATATAATCTTTTATTCAAGATTATAATAATTTATTTTTCTTCAATACATCAAAAAAGTCTTTTATAAATTGAGGATTTTTTAAAAAATAACATTTTCTTTTTCCGTCCTGACACCAGTCAACAATATCATTTGACCTCAATATAGATAGATGCTGTGAAATATTCGGTTGGTTTATCTCCAATAGTTCTCTTATATCACTAACGCATTTTTTATCTTTCAGCAATTCTATGATCATTTGGATGCGAGTAGGATGAGAAAGGGCATTGAAAAAATCAGAAACTTTTCTATAATTAATAGCATTCATTTTAGCCTCCTTTGTATTCAGATATTAGAATATCCTTATATCATAGGGCCAAAAATATGTCAAGCATTTTTTCTTACCCTTATAATTCCTTTTTTAACAAAGGGGAGGTTGAGCACAGGCAGACACAAATCCTAAACTTGATGAACCTAAAACACAAATATTACTTTTGAAATGTTTTATCTCTTCCCCAAACAGAATATCAAAAATTGCAAAAACAAAAAAATCATTTCGATAAAAACGCATTTACAAACATAAAAAAGCGGCAATTAATGTTGTGCAAGCAAATATTTTCTTAAGTCGATCCGGATTAATTTTAATAGAAATTTTACCACCAAGCAAACCGCCGATTGCGGTAAGACAAACTATAGGAACACTCCAAAAAAAACTAAAACCGCCTGCAATGGTATGACCCATAAAACCCATTAATGCTGTAAGAGCCACCATCGCAGAGGATGTTCCAATCGCTATTCTCATAGGTACACCACAGGCTAACACCATAAGTGGTATTTTAAAACTGCCTCCGGAGATTCCTAACATTCCCGCAAAAAAACCTACTGTAGCCGCGATAGGAATGACCATCCAGAGATTTACTTTATAGTTGTAACCATTAAAAGAACGATTCCAATAACCAAATCGCTTCGTGCCATGGGTTATACGTTCTTTAACCGGTCTTAGCATAAAAAAGGCTGCTAATACTAAAAGAGCGGCAAAAAGTAATTTTAAATAGAATCCGACAAAATAATGAGCAAAATATCCTCCAGCAAAAGCCATTATATCTGTAGGAGGGGTCTATCACCAATGCAAGTTTCCAGTCAACTATTTTATATTTATGAAAAACTAATGTTGCAACCAAAGCCGTTGTCATTAAAATAAGCTGGGTGCTAATTGCAGCCGTATTCATTGAGGCTCCGGCTGCAATTAATATAGGAACATAGAAATTACCTCCTCCGCGTCCTACCATAGACATCAAAACAGCACTTACAAATATACACAGGAAAACTATAATAATTCGCAACATCGACTTGTCTCAGTAGCTATCTCTTTAAAAATAGGAATAGTGGCCATTCTACTAAAAATCCACTTACGTTCGGTTCCTTATTTGCCGATTTCTGTAACTCGTTACGTTACAACCCGTTAATCCCTACAATATCACTCCTTGAGCGAGTGTATAATCCGAGTACCTGTCCCGAGCATAGTCAAGGGGTAGCAATTTGTCCATCTGACAGCCTCTGGTTCAGATATAAAGCTTTTTCTTTTATTTTGTCATATCAACAAGTTATAGATTTGAGGCTAAGTGTCTAAGGCTGTATAATCAAAGTCATTTTTTCTTCTCTTTCACAAACAGAAGAGGAAAAACAATATCACTTAAACAACAGGGTATCCACACTGGCAAGAAAAGAAACAGGAAAATCGCAACATATACAAGCCGATGCAATGCCACTCCGCTCATAGCCATAATAATATGAAACAATGATGCCCACGTACTCAACAATACGTGCCCGGCATGTGGAAATTTTGTAGTCGGCCTAAAACAAGCTATAAGAGCACCTGCAATAGCTAGAGGATTGACCAGCCACCATTTCTCTATAAAACCTATATGAATCTCTCTATTAGGCATCCCTAACATTGTTTCGCCTAAGTAGGAAATAACCTAATCACTTATAGTAGCGATCCCTATAGAACCTACGTAGCCGATGATTAGCAAAGCCCAAAGATTGCATTTACCTCTTATGCATTTACCGCCTATGCGTTCACATGTATAAAGTTCGTACATAGATGCGGTAACAAGCGCGCTCAAAACAACGTGAATTGGATGAAGTATATAAAATATATTATAGGAAATATTTGAAGGCATTTTTTGAAAAACTGCCATAATTATAATACCGGTAATTGCTCCAAAAAATGTGAAAAGAGCACGGATTTTTAATTCTTTTGAAATTTGTTTGAACATCTTTCCTGCCTTTAGCTAAAGAATATTATTAAAAACCGTTATTATAATAAAACTAATAAAGTATCTATACCGGTAGCTAAGCCCGTCATAAGACTTCGCAAGCTCTTTATTGAAATTAAATTCATATTCTTCTCATATAAAATCTATTGCCTTTGTATTCCGTCTCTACTAATTTGTTTCCAGTTATCAATTTTTCGATAATAGCCCAATTCTCATTAGCCTTTTTTAAAAATTCATCCACAGCTTCTTCTCTATCGGACGTACAGATGTAATACTTAATAAATCCTTTTCAACATTTCCTGTAAATGCAAAAGCATTCCCTTCATAGCCAATGAGATGCTCTACATTAATAGATTTTTCTTTAAAAAGCTAATATGCTGTATTTATAGTGTGTTCAGTGGCTGAATTGACCCATTTTCCCGCTAGCGGTCTCGTAGGAATAGAGATGTAACTCTTTGCATTCTTCAGCCTGGAAATAAAATTGGCAATTTTTACCATCTCTCCTACATTATCATTAATATCTTGACTAAGCATGGTTTCTGTAGCTAATTCACCTCCGAAAATGCGCGAAAATTCTATTATGCCCTATAATATCTTATCAAGCTGTAAAGATTTATGTGGCCTGTTAATCCTGCACCAGATATCTTCACTTACAGCATCAATCTTTAAAGAAATCCAATTAGCTTTGCATAGATCGTTTCGAACATCATCTTGCCATATAAGAGAAGCGTTTGTGATAACTGCGATTTTAATCCCGAGCGGTTTAAGCAATTCTATTTCTTTCCCCAAATTAACATCCAAAGTAGGCTCTCCGCCTGGAACAAAAGTCAGATAATCTATACCTTCTCCCTTATTTTTTGCGTCCTTGGCTTTCTTCTCTACAGCTTCAATATCTCCTCAGGTTTATAAAAAGCTTTTTTCAGCCTGCATATCTAAGGTTCTTCCAACCTGTCAGCAAACATAAGAATAGGAACAAATTTTGGGTGGGATATTATTTATTCCCAAGCTCTGCCCCAGACGCCTTGATAAAACCAGACCAAATGTAAGCAAATCATAATCGGTCATCATATTCAAATCCTTTTGTTATCACAAAGTTTTTATAAAATTAATCAATGTTCTGACTGGTTGACCGGTAGCTTTTTCTTTCTTTTTGTCCCAGCAAGAATATGCTATATCTAAGTGTATCCAATTATTGGGATATTTAATAAATTGTTTTAGAAATAGGGCTGCTACGGAAGCTCCCGGCTTATCTTTTACTGAATTCTTTATTCGTTTTTTCCTGAAATGCTTCTTTTCCAAATACTCCCACAATGGCAATCTCCAAACCAGCTCTTTAGCTTTATCTGAACTCTTCTTGTATTTTTGGTATAAGTCATCATTAAAAGCAAAAACCCCTGTAGCCTTTTCCCCTATAGCCTGTCCAACCGCTCCTGTCAAAGTTGCTACAGTAACTATAATATCTTTCGAAGTTTGTGGTAAACTAGTTAAAGCTTCTGCAAGAATTAATCTACCCTCAGCGTCCGTGTTACTTATGGTAACTGACTTACTTCCCATCTTTATCTCATCTCCTGGTAATATCTGACTATTAGCCACTAAATTTGTAGAAACAGGACAATAGGCTACAAGATTTTTAGCAGGTAATTGCGATGCGGCAGAAAAAGCGCTTGCCATTCCGGCCATGTCTATTTTCATATCCGCAAATTTCCCTGAAGGCTTTATGTCATAACCTCCCGCGTCAAACAAAATCCCCTTCCCTACTAAAATAATTCTTCTCTTTTTAGTAGAACCATGATTGGTATATACAATTCCCGCGTTTTTATGCTGCCCAGACATTAACTTTATTGGGCCTGTGGATTTAGTGTCTATGAAGTTAATTTTTATTTTTAGTAGCTTTGACAGTTTTTCCTTATAATTAGTCAAATTGAATTTGTTATAAGGCATGCTTACTAATTTTTTACAATATTCAACAACTTGTTTTTCACTCATAATTGCACCTTTCTTTATCCATGCCTATACGGGCTATGGTCTTATCAAAATAAGTATATCCATCATTTTAATTTTATTTCCGATAAAATTAAAACCTGGTCTTTTAATTAAAAGTTTTACACAATTTGGACAAAAATATTTTCTCCTTCGCTAACAATGCCCTGATAAACATATCCCAATCTTGCTTCTTTACCAATTTCAACAACCCTTTTAACGTTTTCAAAAGTCTGAAGAAACCATTTACTACCTTATATGCAATTCCTTTCAGTATACCTACGAACGCCATCCGCTATATTGTGCTCTTTGTAAAAATTTTATCAATATCCGCCTTTGTTCTCGCTTTGTAAAAACGCTTAACAAAATTCTTGTCTATTTTCTTTGTATACATCAAATGACATTTTATATCTTCCAACCTTGCTGCAGCGATACTGAAACTATTAAGGCCGATATTCAAGAATAAAGGGTAGTATTCCTCAAAACCCGCAATTTCACCACATAAGCATATCTCTTTTTTATGCTTTTTTCCTGCATTTGCAATAATTTCCATAAGCCGAACTAAGGAAGGGTGTAAAATATGATACCTTTTCTCAATCAATTGATTACCTCTTGAAGCGGCCAACGTATATTGTATCAGGTCGTTTGACCCTATATTTGCAAAGTCCACCTCTTCAAGCAAGCGGTCTGACATTATTGCGGCTGAAGGTGTTTCAATCATTATTCCTTCTTTAATGTTATTTTTAAATTTTATTTTTTCCTTACGAAGTTGCAACTGGGCAGCCTTTAAAATTCCCCTGTAAGTTTCTATATCACTTATATCAGAAACCATGGGGTAAAGAATACGCAGGTCGCCGTAAACGGAAGCTCGCAGAACCGCCTTTAGCTGCCTCAAATATATACCATAAAACAAACTTACAGCCCGTGCCCCGCGAATGCCAAGATCCGGATTTTCCTGTTGCGGTAAGTGTAAATAACCGGGAAGCTTATCTCCTCCTATATCTAGCAATCGTACTACAACGGCTTTTCCTTCAACTCTTTCAAAAACATCACGATACACTTTAACCCATTCCTCTTCAGTTGGGGGTGTGTTTTTATTGCTAAAAATAAATTCTGAACGAAACAAACCTACGCCATCATAATGAACATGTTTTAGTAATTCAACCTCGCCAGGAGTGTTAATATTCGCTTTCAACGTAATGCGTAAACCTTTTTTGGTTTTGGCAGGTTTTGCAACTTGAACCTGGCAAACTGCCTTCTTATTTGAAAGTGACTCAATTTTTTTCGAATACTGCATCTCTGCTTCTTTATTCGGATTTATTATCATTTCGCCTTGGATTCCATCAACAATAATCCTGTCTCCGCAGCTCATGTTGTCTTTGATATCGACACCAAAGATTACCGGCACTCCGTAGTTTCTTGCCAGAATGGTAGCATGTGTAGTAAATCCTCCTTCTTCTGTCACAAATGCGAGTGCCTGCTCTTTAGGTATATTCATCACCATCGAAGGGGTTAATCTCTTAGAAGCCACTACAACAGCTTGCTTTTCGTTAATCGGACATTCGAAATGCCCCGAAACTCCGCTAAAAGAAGAAATAATCCGATTTCTTACATCCACTATATCATGAACAATTTCAGCAAAATGCAACTTTTGTCTTTCCAGTTGCTTCGCATGACCACCGAAAGCATCGCTTACAGCATGCTCTGCGTTTATCAACTTATCTTTTATGAGTTTTATTATTTCCTCATGCAAAGATCGATCCTCCAAAATCATGTTGTGCGCTTTAAAAATTTCATCGCCGGGTTTTCCAAACATCTTTTCGGATATACCCAATATATCTTTCATGACACCTTTTGCCTTTGTATACGCTTCATTTAAACGTGCTATTTCACCAGAAACCCTTTCTTTTTCTATACCGTAATGTGGTATATTTTCCTCGATTTCTTCATTATATAAACAGACTGTACCTCGAGCTATGCCAGAAACAGCTGTTATGCCTTTTAGAGTTTTCATAATAAATTTTCCTTAATTATTCAATGCGATACTAAACAATGCAATTTTCCACTTACGTTTGGTCCCCTCTTTGCCTATTTTCCTAACTCCTTGCTCTACCTACAGTTAATCTCGATTATACCACACCCTAAGCGAGTGTATAATCCGAGTATAGCAATTTATCCATCTGGCATCCGAAGGTTCGTATGCACGAACTGAACCCATGTTATTAGCTATTTATGTAATAGACTTTTATATTATATCTCAATATACTAAGAAGTAAAGAAGCTTTGATGATCATGTAGAGTCATAAAATTGGAAAAAATTCACCAATAACATGCGCTAATCATACCCCTATCAGAGATAAAACCTGCCTTATTACAGTGTCTCTCGATATTATTATCAATAAACATTAGAATAATCGCCAATTATCTGCAACACTAAAGATGCGACACTAATAGCCAATTCAGAGCGAAAGAGATAGCCTGATGAGATTTGTTGGGAGATTTTGGTCTGTTCTTGGGGTTGCCGCGGCCTGCTTTGCAGGCCTCGCAATGACGATAGACAATATTTGCCGTAACCCTTTGACACGTGCGGACATAAAAAAGCCCCAATAAGGGCTGCTTGTTGAAGCTTGAATTATCTCTCTATCTGAATTTCGAGAGATTTATATGGCTGGGGAGCTTGGTATACCCCCTAACTATATCTCTGATAGTATAGCAGGACTAATTAGCCAAATCAACTATATTATTAGGCATATTAGGCAATTTAGAGATAAAGTTATAAGTAAGATTGGTCAAAATCGACAAATTGCCTGATTTTTTGTCCTATTTGTCCATACATTCTCAGGTGCAATTGACACAACTCTTTTGGTAGCAAATGTTTATGAAATGTCCGGGGATTTAGCTGGACATATAGCGTTTAAACCACAAAAAGTTCACCATCTTTTAAGATTTTAACGTTTTTAAACATCTCTGGGTATTGTTTTCCTTCAAAAGTATGTATCGGTATTAATGTTTTTGGACTTATGGCCTTCGCAAATGCTTCTAGATCCTCCACTATAGCATGGCCGCTTGTGTGAATTTGCTCGAGCTGCAGCTTCTTACTAGCACAATAGTCCTTAAATTTATCAGTCAGATACCCTTCCCACATAGAATATATTATCGTAGAACCTTCCGGCTTATCAATATTTTTTAGTATATTCGGAAATATTGAGTTGTCCCGGGCAAGCATAAGTATCTTGTCTTTCTCCCGGTTTATCTCAAACATATCAATCTTACTTCTATTATAAACATATAACAAATCTTTATATCCAGCTTCTGCTAATACATCAGCATGGTACTTTAAAAACTTTATCCTTATATTTTTCCAATCAAATTGAGGAATATGCGCTGATACCTTTCTGAGGTTGTCCAATACAAAAGCAGTATAAATATCTATTACAAAGATTGAATCCGTTCTAAGGCAAGCCTTATAAGCTGATACTAACCTGTCTATATTCTGAGTTGAAGTGAAAAGAAAGGTAATATTGCTACTCTTTCTTAAGATCTTTGCTATCTTGGCCTGAACTTTCTCTTCATTTTCGTAAAGCTGCTTACCCCTACCAAGCATAGAACCCTCCATGAGAAGACAATCTATATTATCTGGGGGGTTATTTATTATATCCTTAAATAATATACTCTTCCTGCCATGTCCTCTGAAGTCACCGGAGTAAAAGACTCTCTTGCCATCTGCTTCTACTAAAAAAGCTCTAGCATCAAAAGCCGAATGATCAACCAAGTAAGAGGTTATGACAAACTCTCCTATCTTAGCTTTTTTATCTTTATCAATCGTTTTTGCATTTATCTGACCAATCTTATTGGGGGTAAATATATCTGATATTTTGATTAACTGCTTTGCGCCTTTGCTCATGTATATAGGAATATCTGGATGAACATACTTAAGAAAGCCATAATGGTCAAGGTGAGAATGGGAGATAAAAATAGCATCTATTTCTCTTGCTTCATTCTTGTAAAGGCCAGATATTTTAGGCAACAGCTTTAGCTTTTTTAATTCATCTAACGATTTGCCTTCTAGCGCCCTGGAATCAAACGGCTCTTTTTTATCATTAACTAGAGGCATACCGAAATCCAGTAGTATTCTAGTGTTTTGCGCACTTAGTTCAATGCAGGTTCCGCCAATTTCCTTTGTGCCTCTATGTATTATAAGTTGCATTCTTTATTGCGCATCTTTCATTTTTCTGGCAAGATTCAACGAGGCATCAAGAATAATCTTTAATGTTCCGGCATCTATTGCATCGAACATGACTTCTACTTTATTCGCTATAAGGTATTTATCATATATTTCCGGGGACTTTTTAATATCCTCTTTGTATTCATGATAAAAGGCTTCCGAAATATTATTGGATTTTTTGAATTTTTCTGAAACAATTTCAACCCGCCTATCATACACAAACTGGATGGCCTTTCTTTTCGCGCCGTATTTCAACCCCGCAGAAAAACCAACTTGGCCCATGCTAATTCCATCCTTATCATTAATTTCAGATATCCATCTTTTTTTGAAGTCTTCAATAATATTTATAAAACCTTTATTTGCAACATTACCTATATACTGCTCCCAAGATAATTTTGGTTTCGCGCCTTTACTTTCTTTTGATGGGGCTTCAGATTCTATATTGTATTCTGCTTTTCCCGAAGTAATTTCTATTTTTATTACACTTCTTTCGATCTCTAATGTATTAGCAACTATTTTTGGCGTAATTATAATCTCATCCTCACCATAAACAGCACCGTTTAGCTCTACCAAATAAATGGTGTATGCAAGGTGTGGTGCTGATTGAATAGATTCTACCATTCCTAAAATATTTGGATTTATAACATCACCAAGAATTATTACACGAAAATTTCCTCTCTCAATATTTTGTGCGAGAAGGGTCATAAATCTTTCATCGTTTTTAATCTTTTCAGAAATAGTATTTTTGATCGGGTTTTTTCTAGATATGTTATCTAAAAGGCCATCTACTGTTTCGGCACTAAACGCTTTAACATAATCAATAGCTTGCGCCACAACCGTTCTAGTAGATTCAGAGTTTTTTATCAATTTAGTTTCTACTATAACTACTTCTCCACGATCTGTTATAATCAGTAAATCAATAGGGCCACGAGACGTTGAATATTCACGGCATACTAAACAAATTTCTGAATCAGTTAATTCAAGCTCTGGTAAGTTAATTATAATTTCTGGATTATTTGCAATACTCTTCTGAAGGGATGCCTCATTTCGTCCTTTAATATAATATTCGTAATCTTCTAATTTTGTAGCAGAATCACCTTTTAAATGATAACTAGCCATTCTTCGCCTCCCGGTTAAAAACTCTTTTTTTCTATAACATTCCTCGTTTTCGAGCAATTTTACCTGGTAAATTTGGTTTCTTAAATTCCTTCAAAACCTTATTCCAATCACACCCATTTATGGCTCTATCATCAATGTATATATGCGCTACGAACTTCTCCATTTCAATATGATGAAAAGGAAACCCGTGCTTTTTAAGCCATTTTTCTGTTATTTTTTTACAACCACTATCCCGCGAGGTATAAAAAACAATCGTATGGCCTTGTTTGTATAACTTTTTAACCGATTGCAAAGCACTTTTAATCGGCCTTGCTTTTATTAGCTCGCTTGGGCTGCGACTCACCTTTGTAAAATCAACCGCAGACCAATCTGCTACTGTACCATCTATATCAATTGCTATAGTTAATTTCTTGCCCAAAGGTAAGCATTCCATTTCCTCAATGCACTCCTTATGTCTTTTGCTCGTTACGCTATACATCCTTGGTAGCTATGCTATCATACCTAAATCCAAGTTTTAAGTGGTACAGTTTTAGGGGGTCATGTCACGTAGGTTAAGTACCATCAGCCATCCTTGAATACTATTTCATATTTTTGTACACCCCACCCATCATATTTTCTCTATGAACTATCTTAATTTCGAATTTATCGTAACAAAGATTGCCTATTCTTTCGCGAAATGGTAGGCCTAGCTGGGTAAGGTCTTGCTGAATACCACTACCTTGCCGGAGTATAACCATGTGCGGCTGAAACCATCGAGCGCCAAATGCATTAGCATTGTTAGTGCTGGATCTGCGTGAACCTAGCACCCGTTTTGTTTCATGCACAAGTAGTCGTTGACGAAGTAGTGCTATTTCTGCTCTGGCTGAACTTTGTCGGTGGATGCGAATACCGACCATGTTCTTTGATGGTTCAATATCTGATTTAGGATTTTCCCCACCTGGAACCATTACCATAAGCCGTGTTTCTACCGCTGGTACAATTATTTCAGTGGATTCAATTGATGGACAAAGCCCGAGCAAAGGCCGACGTGTATAATAAACTGTAATATGCATATCGCGAAGGATATATTTGCGCCTTATTCCAATATCAACGGCTAGAAACTCTCGCAAACGAAAGCAATCATGAGAGGAAAGATAAAGTTGAGCCCACACTTCAGTATTCATATTTGTCAATTTTTATAATAAGTATCTTCTATCTATTATTAATTGGGTAAGTTCTGTTTTTTGTTAAATACTAAAATAGAAACGTACTCTTTTTCTTCTTTAATGTATTTCTATCTTGATTCAGCCAGAAAATTGTGCTCTTTTTAACATATATTCAATCACTTGAATAGGTTCTTTTAAAATATCCTTTCCAGGATCTGCTTTAGATAAAATAAAACTGATAATCGATCCTCCTTTTCGCTCTATATTTTCGCATTGAGAAGCTATCAGTTCTCTTGTCTCTAAAAATTCAGGGGTATTGTCAAATAACTTTGAGAATTTTGCATACTTTGCGTCATTTCTTTTTATATCGTTGTTGAAGAAATTTTTGGGTGTAAAATACTTTTGGAACTCTTGACGTTGTATCTTACCAGCGCCAACTTCTTTAAGGTTGCTGTCATATTTCTCATGGTACAAAGAGATCATCTTTTGAAGTTTCTCTTTTTTTAAATCATCGAAGGCTTCATGTAAAATATCTGCATCTAAAAGATATGCCTCAATTGCATACCTTTTAAGTATTGTGATACTATCTAGCAATTCTGCATCGTCCTTTATTTCTCCTATTTTTTTCTTTATACCTTCTTTCAAATTTTTCTTTCTTACCTCAGGATCTAAGCTATCGTTATCTGCAATTATGCAAAAATCGGCATCTACATTTTGGCTGCTTATTATTTTCATATAGGCATAGCTATCTATGCTCCGATATCCATCTGATGGAATAAACTTAATAATTCTAGAAAGTGATTCTTTCAGTTTTGAATGTAATTTTAATATTAAAAATTCAAAGAATTCAGCATCTGTTTTTCCTTCAACAAACGCTATTAAATTTGGGTTAAGCACATCTTCGTATCTTATACCTAATTCACTTATAACGCTTTCGATATTTACAGTTTCAACTATCGTTTGCCCCTCTTTTAGAGTCACCAATCTTACACTATCGTCTGCCCATAGCTCTCCGATCATTATAGGAGAATGCGTTGTGTATATAACTTGATTGTCACTGGCTATTCCTCTTAATGCAGTAAACATTTTTCTCTGGAAATCCGGATGGAGATAGACTTCTGGTTCTTCTATCAGTAGTATTGAATCGTTGCATTTCCGCATGTCCGCATATGTTTGCAATAAAGATAAAATATATATACTTTGCAGCCCGGTTCCACATGATAGAATATTCACACCATCTTCGACATGTTTCTCTAAATCCTTATCCTTTATCTTTGTAGAATATTCGGTATAAAACTTTGATAAATCTCCTTTTGGAGAAATTTCTACTGCTTTATTTGTATTAGAAAGTATACGTTGAAAATTCATATTAACATTTTTTGATAGATTTTCGATTTCACTTTTTCGTTTATGTTCTAAAAACAGCTGAATCTCTTCCTCGCTTACCTCTCCAAGTTTTTTATTTCTTAATTTATCTATAGAAACAACCTCTTCTGCTTCTACCCTTTCCTGGTCTTTTAATATTAGAGAGATTAGTTGCTTTAGGTATGATTTAGTTCCAGCCGTTGATTCATTCTCCGGGTTTCGTATAGCTGGTATAACTAACAATTCAGGCAAAATATCTTTTTTTATCGTAAGCGCTTTAATGACGTTATCTTTAATCTGGTACGTGGGGTTCTTATTCTTTTCGCATCTAAATGTTATACAAATATTGCTATCCTCATCTTTGTATTTTTCGTCTCTGTCTTCAACAAAATCGGTTAAAGTCACTTGTATTTCTATGCTATCAGACGTACATTTGTGAAAATCCTCTGGGGCTATTTCTACCTCTCCCCAAAATACCTGAAGAGCTCTTCCCACAGTTGATTTACCAGAATTGTTCTTTCCTATAAGAGCAAAGAGCTTTGTTGGGAACAATTCCTTCGTATCTTTTATACACCTATAATTTTTAATTCTTAACTTGCTAATTCTCATTCATCACCCTAACCTGGATTTCATTATACATTTTTGCCCTCTTTGCTACAATGGGCCATCTATTACTTTCAGTTTCTTCCTTTTTGCCTGACACTTCTTATACACTAATATTCCCAACTTCGCTTGATATGACTTCCTGTATCTTCATTCTTTATGGTTCTTAAATGTGTATCAATCTCTTCCTGTAGCCCTTCTACGTGAGATATTATGCCAACGATCCTGTTTTCTTTTCTCATTGTTTTCAGTGCATAAAACACGTCCTGAAGAGAATCTTTATCCTGGGACCCGAAGCCTTCGTCCAGGAAGAAAAAGTTCTGTCTGTTTCCAAACTTGCCGTGTATGCTGTCAGACAATGCTATGGCAAGCGCTAATGACGCTTGAAAAAGTTCACCGCCGGACAGTGTTTTGATATTTCTTATTTTGCCTTCATTCATAAAATCCTGCACACAAAAATCATTATCTTCCTCTAGCCGCAGTTTCATGGATTGCCGTGTTAACTTGTAAAACTTCTCATTGGCAACACGACAGAAGTTCTGAAGATACACCGTTGATACATAGTTAACAAACCCATTGCTCCGGAACATCCCGGCAAGGACTTTAATGTTTTCCTCGCGGATTTTCATTCTTTTCAGATTTTTCTCTAGCCGTTTCTTCTCGGATAGATTTTTTTTATGCTCTCTTATTTTGTTCCTCAATTCCCCTATTGTCTGGTTAACAGCGTTCTTGTTATCGTTAAGCGCTTCAATCTCTCGATTTGTCTTTTCATGCTTTTTGGCATCGTATTTTTTAGTGCCTGCTTCCTTCCTGGCTGCATCAAGCTTCATCTTGGCAGCCTCTAGGCTCTTCCAAAACTTATTGATTAAAGCCCCTTCTTCCTTTTCATCAATATCTTTTTCAAGGATCTTTTCAACCTCGGCTGTTTTTTTATAGCCATTCTTTTCAAGCCTGCCCTTAATTATGTCTTCGGTCCTCCTGAGCTCCTTAATATCCTTTTTTATAACTTCTTCCGACTTTTTAATCGTTCCTTTAAGCTCATTTATCGAGCTCTTTATGGATGAAACCTCTTTTTTCTTTTTCGCATACTCATCTGCCAGCACTTCAAGCTCCTTTCTTAGAGCTTTTGCTTCTTTTTCAATCTCCGAAGGTTCTTTTTTCCAATCCTTTGCCCCGATATCATCCGATATTTCCCTCTTTAATGTGTCTATCTTTACCACTGCTGAGTTTAATTCACTTTTAAGTTCATCATGCTCCGTTTGACATTTTCGCATATCCCGTTCCGTTCTCTCCAGATTCTCTTCCATACGGTTAGCCACCTGTTCCTGCTCCTTTATCTTCTTAGCAGCAACCTCGTTCGCCTTTATCTTCTCTGCAAGCAACTTTTTGTCTGTCGAACTAAACCCATTAAAATTGAATTCCTTAACGTGAGATTCCAACTCAGATAAAAATCCCTCAAGCATACCATCATCTTCCTTAAGCTCTTTCTCCAGGTCTTTTTTTTGTTTATAAAGCGCATTTACTCCAGCAATCGTTTCTTTAACTTTAGTTTGTCTTTCCTTGAGTTCTTTAAATACGGCCTTTTCCTTTTCTAACTGTGTTGCTATATCACCCGGTTTCAATGGCAAAGGGTGTTCCTTTGACCCGCAAAGCGGACACGGCTCGCCTTTATGCAACTCAGACGCAACCTTGCTCATTTGCTGCCCGAGCTCCAGCGGCCTCATCTTGCCCTCTAAAGACTTTATCTCATTTTTAATATCGTTAAGGGCGTCTTCTAATACCCCTGGCACTTCCTCAAATGTTCGGATACCCGATTTATCACTAAAATATCCCCTGATGCTTTTTTCGTTTACCAGTATATCTTTCTCATTTTCCATTCCTTCTATCCGTTTACCCTTTTCATTTTTAACTTTCTCAGCGCCCCTAATACTTTTTTCTATCATTTCTCTTTTATTAAACCATTCCTGCGCCCTGAGAAGATCAACGCTCTCCGGGGCTTTCTTTTTCTCATCTGCCAATTCTTTTTTCGCCGCAACTTTCCCTTTCTTTACAGCATCCAAGCTCTCCTTTTCCCCCTTAAGCTCCATTTCGGCCGATACCAGCTTTCTCTCTATGCCTTCTTTATCTTTCTTGACATTTTTAACATCGATCATCCTTCTTAGGTCATCCCCTCTTCTTTTTATCTCGTCCTTCTTTTCATGTTTCACTTCCAACTCTCTGAAAACCTTTTCACCGACTTTACGTTCGCTCTCCAGTTCTTCGAACTGTTCCCTGTAATCGGCCATCTTTTCTTCAGCTTCTTCTATATTATCTTCTTTCCCTTTTTTTTGATCAAAAAGATCTCTGAAATTTGCTTTGCAATTTCTGTACTGGTTAAACGTCTCCGACCTTTTCTTAAATTCTGACTCATCACGCTTGTAAATATCCAGCTCTTCCTCTGCTTTAACAGCTATCTCGTGTCTCTTCTTGATGCGACTCATCTCGTTTTGAGCATCCGTTTTTTCCTTGAGCGTTATTTCAATTTCCCCGGCTTCTTTTTCCTTTTTACCTAGCGCCTTTGCATTTTTTTTAATAAAGTCTTCTCTGGCTTCACCTATCAGGTCAAGACGCGCCTCAACATCGGTTATTTCCATTTCAATATTATTTTTAACAACCGTAACTTTGTCATATAGTTCAAACCTCTCTAACCCAAAAATCTCTTTAAGCATAAGAGTTCTCTCTTTACTCTTAAGCTGTAAAAATTCCTGAAACTTACCTTGAGGAATAATAATCGCTCTCCTGAAATTCTGATAACTAAGTCCTAATATATTTTCGGCAGCATTATCTTCGATGGGCTCCCAGCCGCCTTTTTTCTTGATATAAGCACCCCTTGAAAAAGCCTTAACATCTTCAAATTTCTTGTTATTACGTTTACCATTAACTACAAATTTGAACTGCTCTTTATTATTCTTTCCCGCCCTAAAAATAAACTCGATAAACAGTTCATCGGACTTTAGGTTCATCATGTTATAACCGCGTTTATCTCCTTTATTAAGGCGCTCGGTCTCCCCGTATATCGCGAACGCTATGGTTTCGAGTATCGTAGACTTACCGCTGCCAACTGCCCCAAAAATACCGAACAACTGCGCGTCCATCAGTCTCTCAAAATCTATAAATTGCTCTTCTTGATATGAATATACTCCTTTAAACTTTAATGATACGGGTATCATACAACATCCTCCGCAGCCATTATCTCCCTGAGAAGCGACATGATCTCTTTACTGGGCTCCTGCGCGTGTTTGTATTTAAAATAATCCGCAAATAATTCTTCAATATCTTTGGAAAGATCAGCTAACTTAATCTCCCCATCATCTCCAGAAGAATCCGCTCTCGATGCCGTTTCCGGTATAATCGCAACTATCCCCTGATGAGCATCATACAGCCGGCGCTGATCCTCTGCGCTTAAATACGTATCCGAAACTACCGTAAGTTCTACCAACACGTTTTGGTTCTCTGACAGCCATTTAACAGCTTTATCAATAGCCTTGAACTTCTTTCTTTCAAGACTCTTCCCTTTAAACAATTCAACTCTACAAAGCTTAGCAGGCTTCCCCGGCTTCAAATCAACAATAATAACACTTTTTTTCTGGCCAGCTTCTGACATACTATAAGCAACAGGACTGCCACTATACACAACAGGACATTGTTTAACATCTGCCTCAATATGCCGATGCAGATGCCCCAGAGCAACATACTGCATTTCTTTAGGTATATTACCGGTGTATACCGCCTGAGCGCCACCTATATGCAGTATAGACTTCTCATCCTCCGGCTCTTCCGGCATTTCACCGTCCTTTTTAACCATATACAAATGAGTAGCAAGAATATTAATACCTTTAGCATCACAATACTTTTTAGCTAAACCGCTCCACATCTCCTGCAGAACTTCCCTAAACTCACCCTCTCTTTGTTCATCCCCCAAATACGTTCTAAGCCGGTATTCATTAGCATAAGGAGTAAACAATACCCTCAAAGGAACTTTATCGCCCGGAACAGTCACTTCAATAAACCCCTTTTCACTTTTCGTAACACCAAGCCCGGTTTCCAACATAAAAGGCTTAATCTCGGTATGAGGATACCCGCTAAAAATAATCCCACACTCACGGGCCAGAGGATCAGGAGCCTCGATTCTGTCAGGAGAATCATGATTACCGGCAAGAGCGATAACAGCACGGTTACCGTTCTTGGATAATGTCTTAAGCGTTCTGTAAAACAGTTCAATTGCGTCCGTACCCGGATTAAAAACATCGTAAAGATCGCCGGCTATAACAACGGCATCAACATCTTCCTTATCAGCTATCTCGCATATCTCTTTGAGAACCAACTCCTGCTCCGGTAGCCTGGATATTTTTTCCAGTTTCTTCCCCAAATGCCAGTCAGATGTATGTAATATTTTCATTCCAATGCTCCTAATTATTGCTAGATAAACTTTCTTTACTTTTTCGCAAAATAACCTTTTTTCATATTCTCTGAAGATGTATTAAAAGACATTTCGGCTATTTTGTTTGCCTTAAATAGATCCTCATTATCACATTTTTCAAAATATACCCTAACATCTCCACCCATAGAATACGTTTTACCCGTAATATTTCGAGATGAAACTGCCATGTCTTTAATGTCACTCGGCTTTAAGGTAATCGGAGCTAAACTTAGCCTATTTTTCTGCGACGCAATACCCAAAAACTGATGATCTCCTTTTTCAAATAATATATATTTGCTTGTAAAATAAACTTTAATATCTTCATCAATGTCAAATAGCTTATTGGCAATTTTATCGCAAAAATTAGAATATTTATTAAAATGACCGATTACCTGACTAGATTTTGCAACCTCTTTACTGTTTAAGTGCTCGTTCCATAGCTTCAACAATGATGATGCTCTTACTTCATTGGCACTAAACGTTTTTCTTTCCCTTGGCATATGTCCTCCTTTTCCAAAAATTTCCTAATTTAAGAAATCTAATGTCGCTTTCTACCCACCCCTAATGAATTGCAACTATGGTCATTATTTATAAATGGTCTTGATATAATTCACGTTTTTATTTTCGAAATTCATATGTTTGACACTACTCTGCCAAGTAAACTTGTAAGACATTGCTCAAATTCGCTTGAAACATCAGTAGCGCCACTGATAGCATGCGCTATTTCGTGTAGTAAAGTGCCCGCATAATCTTTAAGAGACTGCAATTGTGAGCGCTTGATGATAATGCAGCTATCATTAGCTTCCCATATTCCTGCTGCCTCAGTAAATGAAAAATCATCCATTCTCATGGTTTCCGAAATTTTAATTTCTTTGACATTTATGGGTCTTCCGCCAATAAGTCTCATAATTGCTTCGGTTTTCTTAAATATATCTCTCTCATTAGACATAAGATCATCTACATCTATGAACTTAAACTCAAAACTACTATTCCACTCTTCCTCAAATTGAGTTGAATCCATGATAGGATCCCCAATAATGTCACTCTGCCCTCTAGCCTTTTCACTCACATTATCAGGGACAGTAACTTTTCGAACCCTGTTATAATAGGACTGCTCTAAATGGGAATGATCTGCTATAATGAAGGCCTCAAAGAAAGGAGGCCATTCAAATGGCTACTTACAGGAAACGAACAGCCCAGGAAAAGCTCTCAG
>Ga0307929_1001151_pt1 | contig 21625 bp, 22 predicted proteins | sample AceLakmetage1330_FD_203160 | JGI IMG/M metagenome (GOLD analysis project Ga0307929, IMG submission 203160) | Saline water microbial communities from Ace Lake, Antarctica - #1330 | ecosystem: Environmental > Aquatic > Non-marine Saline and Alkaline > Saline | place: Antarctica: Ace Lake...
AGCCATGGTGCCCTCAGCAAACGGCGCCATTTCAAAACAACCCATCGGGCCATTCCAAACCACGGTCTTGGCATGGGAAACCGCATCAGAGAATAGTGCAATGGTTTTTGGACCAATGTCCAGCGCCATCCACCCATCCGCAATACCATCTTCGTCAACAATACGCGTCTTGGCATCGGCACTGAATGCATCTGCAATCACATGGTCAACCGGAAGCAGGAAGTTAACGCCCTTGAGCTTAACCTGATCCAACGTTGCTTTGGCCAATGCAACTCGATCCTCTTCAACCAGAGAATTTCCAATGGGAAGCCCCATCGCCTTGTAAAACGTGAAGACCATGCCGCCCCCGACAATAATCGTATCGACCTTATCCATAAGATTCATAAGCACGTCAATCTTGCCGCTGATCTTGGCCCCGCCAAGAATCGCGACAAACGGACGCTCGGGATTAGCAACCGCATTCCCTAAATAGGTGATTTCCTTTTCCAGCAAAAATCCAGCCGCACACTCCTCAAAATGCTTTGTCACAACCGCCATAGAGGCATGGGCGCGGTGGGCCGTACCAAAGGCATCACTGACATAGACATCGCCAAGTTCGGCAAGCTGTGCCGCAAAGGCTTCCTGCTTCACTTTCATTTCTGCTTTTGCAGCAGCTTTATCCGCATCGCTGGCATCGTCAGCCAAGTCGGGTTTCCCCTCTTCTTCGGGATGGAAACGCAGATTCTCGAGCACCAGAATGCCGCCACGCTCAAGACTTTTTGCCATTGTGCTCACCTCATCCCCCACACAATCAGGGGCAAATTTCACCTCACGCTGCATCAACTCGGCGAGTTTGTCAGCAGCGGGCTTCAGGCTAAACTCTGGGTTAACCTTACCCTTGGGCCGACCGAGATGGCTCATCAACACCAGAGAGCCTCCCTGATCCAAAATATACTGAATAGAGGGAATAGCCGTGCGAATCCGGGTATCATCACTTACGGTTGCACCATCCAGCGGAACATTGAAATCCACACGCATGAGGACGCGCTTACCGTCGAAATTGATATCTCTAATTGTCTTTTTGTTCATAACGCCACTTCCTTATATCATCGCGCCAGAAGCGCTGTCCCTAATGTGAACAAGGACACTGAGGCCATGCATGACCTCAGTGCCCTCAATTTGTTTTGCTTAAGTCTCTGGTGACTTATGCCACGGAAGCCATATGCGCAATCAGATCGAGAATCTTGTTGGAATAGCCCCACTCATTGTCGTACCAGGACACAACCTTTACGAAGGTATCGGTCAACGCAATCCCAGCGCAGGCGTCAAACACCGATGTGCGCGGATCGCCAATGAAATCTGTGGAAACAACAGAGTCTTCCGTGTATCCCAAAATGCCCTTCAACTCGCCCTCGGAGGCCGCTTTCATGGCAGCCTTGATTTCGTCATAAGAAGCACCCTTCTCAAGACGGCACGTCAGATCAACAACAGAAACATCACACGTCGGAACGCGCAAGGCCATTCCCGTAAGCTTGCCATTGAGCTCAGGAATCACTTTGCCTACAGCCTTGGCAGCACCTGTGCTTGACGGAATGATATTGAAACCAGCAGCACGTCCACCACGCCAATCCTTGGAGGAAGGTGCATCTGCGGTCTTCTGTGTGGCGGTCACGGCATGCACGGTGGTCATGAGACCTTCGAGGATCCCAAAGTTGTCATTCAACACTTTAGCAATCGGAGCCAGGCAATTTGTCGTGCAAGAAGCATTGCTTACGAAATCCATGTCTGCCGTATACTTCTGGTGGTTTACGCCCATAACAAACATGGGGGTTGCATCCTTGGATGGGGCTGACATCACAACCTTTTTAGCACCAGCGGCAATATGCCCCTTGGCGGTCTCTTCGGTCAGGAATACGCCGGTGGACTCAACGATGTACTCAGCACCGCATGAGGCCCAGCCGATGTCAGCGGGGTTCCGTTCTGAAAACACCGCAATTTCCTTACCATTGGCAATAAGTTTGCCATCTTTAGCACTGATTTCACCATTGAAACGGCCATGAACAGAGTCATACTTGGCCATGTAAACCATATAATCGACATCGATGAAGGGGTCATTGATTCCAACGATTTCCATGTCACTACGTTCGCACGCTGCACGGAAAGCCAACCGACCAATTCGACCAAACCCGTTAATACCAACCTTGATTGCCATGATACTCATCCTTCCTTATGTGTTTCATTCCAGCTACACCTGATAAAAATTTGGCACACCTTATCGAAACCACCATGGTGAGTCAATCGGCAAACCCGGCTCCTTTGAACCTTGAATCCGTAGCCCGTTACCCGCTACTCTCCTACGCAGCCTGTATGCACAAGGTAGAAACAATATGATAAGGACGAACCGTGAAATCAATTAATCGCGTAGGCTCTTTAAAACCGACAGGCTCCTAGGCCTATGAAACTGATCGACAAACATTTATTGCGGGAATTTCTAACGCCCGTAGCGTATTGCTTGATTGCCTTTGGCATCATTCTGATCATCAACGAACTGTTTGGTGACTTGAACCGCATCATCCAAGCCAAGCCCCCCTGGCACTTTGTTGTTCGCTTTTACATCTCCATTCTGGGTCCCACAATGCAGTACTTGGTCCCAGCCTCTCTCATGCTGGCAGCGCTCTACACGCTCTATGGACTCACCAACAGCAATGAACTCGTCGCCATGCGTGCCAGCGGCATTAGCATCTACCGAATCATGATTCCCTTTCTTGCTGTTGGATTTGTATTCAGCCTGGCAACCGCAGTACTAAATGAAACCGTGACGCCACACGCCATGCAATGGGCTGAGGAAGTAAAGGCAAACAAGTTTCGCCCTCTTGAAACCCAAGTCGTTGACCAGTGCATCTACCTGAACCCAACAGCCTCACGCCGATGGATCATCCAGGAACTGGACGCAAAGCACCCACGACAGCTTAAGCATGTTGAAGTTCGACAGGAAAACCCCGAGGGGCTTCGACAGAGCATCACAACAACACAAAAGGCCGAATACTTGGACGGAAAGTGGTGGTTCTACGGCCCCCGTATTCAGCGCTTTGGCACCAATGACAACCCCATTGGCGAAGAGACACTCATGGGCACCAGTGAAGAGAGCGTCGTCGAAATGCGCGACTATAACGAGCATCCCTCCTCTTTTGTCAGTACGGTTCGCCCCTGGATCTTCCTCAATGTCCGCGAAATGTATCTCTATCTCAAGATTCACAAAGATAGCCTCTCGAAAAAGGCCTTAGCCGAAAAGTGGTATACGCTGCACAGCCATCTGGCAATGCCCTGGGCTTGTTTGATCGTAGTTCTTTTTGCCATTCCAGCGGGAACGCGAACCGGAAGACAAGGCATGCTAACCGCCGTCTTCACTGCCATTTCACTGCTGGTGGGTTTCTATGCCCTCGCGCAAGTCGGACTCATACTCGGGTCATCGGGGCTTGTGCCAACATGGGTAGGCGCTTGGTTATCAAATGTGGTGTTCGGCCTGATTGGGCTCTGGATGGTGACACGCATACGGTAAGTATTTTCGGTGTAGTGCGTGACTGTGTTGCGCGTTGTAGTGCACCATTGCATGGCGTATTCCCGCCCCACGGGTGGGCCCGGACAAATGACGGAGATGCCACCTACCGTTAATAAAGAAGAATCCTCAGATAAGCCTGCGTATTGACCCACACCTCCGAAAACGCTAGCGTGCTCTTCACGACGAATATTGGCCTATTAGGAGAAAAGCAAAATGTCGATTCTACATGATCTTTTATCACGCGCAATTGAGCTGGGTGCCTCTGACATCCATATCAAGACCAATCAAGAACCCTTTTACCGAATCAACAGCGAACTCACCGAAAGCGGGTTCGAGAAGCTTTCTCCTGATTACTTGCTAGCCATCATCGACGATATCCTTCCCACCTACCTGAAAGAGGTTTTTGAGCGTGAACACGAAACAGATTTTTCGCATGCCGAAGAAGACGTCGGTCGATTCCGAGTTAATCTCTTCATGTGTCAGGGAACACCCACACTCGCCTTTCGTCACGTGAAGGACAAGATTCCAACATTTGAGGAAATTCACACGCCTGAACAAGTGGCCGATCTCGCCCATATCAAACGGGGCATCATCCTACTCTGCGGAACAACCGGCAGCGGAAAATCAACGACACTGGCTGCGATCCTTGGCGAAATCAACCGCACACAACGTCGCCGTATCATCACCGTGGAAGACCCCATTGAATACGTATTCGCTGACGATCAATCCGTGATCACACAGCGCGAAGTTGGCCTCGACACCCTAAGCTTTAATAGCTCTCTCAAACACCTGATGCGCCAGGATCCCGATGTCATTCTGATTGGCGAAATGCGTGACCCAACCAGTATTCGCACCGCATTTCTGGCGGCCGAGACCGGACATCTCGTACTCTCAACACTTCATGCAGGAACCGCCGACCTTTCCGTACCCCGAATTCTAGACGTATTTCCAGCCTCAGAACACACTTCAATTCGCATGGCTATCGCGGCCAACCTTAAGGCCGTCGTGTGCCAACGTCTGATTCCCGCTGTAGATGGCGGCGTTGTTCCGGCTTGTGAAATTCTCATCAACACCTCAACCGTCCGCAAACTTCTCGAACGCAACCAACTCGACGTCCTGTCCGCGGCAATCGAAACAGGCGGAGAAGACGGCATGCAATCCTTCAATCAATCCATATACGAACTCATTAAAGCTGGCTCCATTTCGGAAGCCGACGGCATGCACTTTGCATCCAATCCTGAATCCCTACGCATGAACCTACAGGGCATCTTCCTCGACGAAGGAAGTCGTATCCTGGGCGGTTGATTCGCCACAATCGAAAGAAACAAATAACGCCGTGAATGATGCTTTTAAAGACTCCGCTATCCTCGTTACTGGATCCACTCGCGGCATCGGCCGGGGAATCGCAGAGCACCTGCTTACAAAAGGGGCTATTGTCGGCATTCATGGCCGATCCCGCCAACAGGTTGAAGCCGTGTGTGCCGAACTAAATTCCGCACAAACGATTGCCCTCGTGGGGAATCTGACCGAAGAAACTGTAACAGAACGCCTTGTTGCCGATTTTCTGAAAATTGCGGGGAGACTGGATGGGGTAGTGAATAATGCCGGAGGAGGACAAGCCATAGCTTTTCGCGGAATCACTCCGGAAAAATGGCGTAACACGTTCCGCCTCAACCTCGAAGCCGCCGCCGGCATCTGCAGGGCGGCCTATGACATCATGCGCAAACAACGCTCTGGCAGCATCGTCAATATTGCCTCACTTGCTGCACATGGCCCCGGAAAATGGATGGGGGCCGACTACGCAGCCAGCAAAGCAGGACTCATCAGCCTCACAAAATCCCTTGCCTTCGAAGCCGCACGACTCGGCATCCGCGTCAACGCCATCTCTCCCGGCATGGTTGAAACCGATATGACAGCTCGACTTCCAGAAACCATGCGCGCCGGACTCAACATTCCCATGGGACGCTTTGCAACCCCCTCGGAAATTGGTAGCGTTGCTGCCTTTCTGCTTTCGGAATCGTCAAACTACATCACCGGCCAAGTCCTCCATGTTGATGGCGGCTTGTGGATGGGAAACCCTTGAGGAGACATAACAATGTCGGATAAACGTCGCGTAGTCGTCACAGGAATGGGTGCTGTTTCAGCATACGGGTTTGGCGAACAGGTCATTTGGGACAATATGATCGCCGGGCGCACGGGCATCAGCACCGTATCTCATATTGACACGAGTGAACTCAGAACGACCACAGGCGGCATTGTAGATCGCACGGCCCTCCAAAGCGAGTTGAGAGAGCTCCGCGTGCGCTATACCGACATGACCGTAAGCGCCAGCATCTTTGCCGCCGACCAGGCATTGAAACAGGCGAAAATCATCACCGACGCCCCCCCCTACGAGCCCCAGGAAATCGCCACCCTGATCGGAACCGGAATCGGCAGTGCGGAAAGCTACTACGACTCCGTGAAAACCTATTTCGACAAAGGAATCAAAGGCGTCCGCCCTACCACAGTCCCCCGCTGCATGGCCAATGCAGTCTCCTCTCAAATCGCAATCCGCTACAGACTTACGGGGCCCAACTATGTCATGACATCGGCATGCACCTCTTCAACGACCGCCATTGGAACCGGGTACCGCATGATCAAAGATGGCTACATTGATTCCGCGCTATGCGGTGGGGCTGACACCATCTTTGATCCCCTGACCATGACGGTGTGGGACCGCCTCGGTGTCATGTCAAAAAATCCAGACCCCCATACGTGTTGTCGCCCCTTTGATCGCGACCGGGATGGCTGTGTCATCGGAGAAGGGGCAGCAACATTGGTGCTCGAATCCCTGGAAAGCGCTCGTAAACGCGGGGCAACGATCCGGGCTGAAATTTGCGGATATGGAGAATCATCAGACGCTAAGCACATCACAGCCCCAGATGCCTCCGGTCAGGCAAAAGCGATTATTGCGGCGCTCAATAGCGCAGATATCAAACCGGGAGCAATTGGATATATCAACGCACACGGAACCGCAACAAAAGCAAATGATCCCTCAGAGTGCGCCGCAGTACGACTGGCTCTCGGGGCCGAAGCCGACAGCATTCCAATGGCATCCAGCAAATCCTACTTTGGACATTTGCTGGGCGGTTCGGGAGCGATTGAAACCCTCGCAACAATCCTTATGCTTGAACATGGTGAACTTCCAGCAAATCTTAATCTGGAGAATCCAGATGATGCATGTGACACCTGCCTGATCGGCTCCGTTGCACAACCGCTCACACGCCCGGTTGCAATCAAGAACAGTTTCGGGTTTGGGGGCAACAACGGAGTTCTTGTGCTTCGGCGCTGGGAAGACTAGTATTCCTTTTGCTCGGTAACATCAATTATGGCGCAATCACCCATTCTGTCCTCCTTCTAGTTTTTTAGCTTCGGTAATATGGCGCGATGCGCTCTGGGAGAGCTAAAAGTGCAATAATGAGAAAGACAACAATCCAAAAAAATTGGGGCGTTGTGTTCTGAAAGACCTTTTCGGACAGCATCTAGTTTAGGAGTAGTTCAGCGTTATGAGTGAAAGAAGGATATTTTACTTTCCGATCATACACAGCCAGTCGGAGATGGGCAATCTCGGGCAGTCCATCTTGAAGGCCACGCAGAAAAAACTCGGGCGGCGCGGATGGCGGCGCAAACTTGATTTGGTCGGGCAGTTTTGGTCGAGCGTAGAAAAGATCGTCTTACATGACCTTGCGCTTCCATATGCAAAGACCCGAGTATACCAGGATGGACTGCCGATCTGCGACAAGGAAGCAGAGATTGTTGAGGATATTGCGAAAAAGGGCAGCCCAAACCACCAGCTTCTTCTCCGACTCAAAGAAAAGGGCGCGACGATCATGGGCACGGAATCCGCAGACCTGTTGATCCAGGAATATCAGCTTGCCAAAAAGCTTCTCGGGGCTAAAAATCCCCAAGAATCCCTGAGGCTCAAGGCCGAGCAGAAAGAAACCAGCGACGTGCTCTTGGAAAAGCGGGACGCGTTCATCGCGGAAAGAATCGGGCAGACCCTACAGGCCGGGGAAACAGGCCTCCTTTTCCTGGGGATGCTGCACAATCCTGTTGCCCGCCTGCCGCCGGACATACAGGTTCTTTTTCCTCTCGGGAATCTTCTGAATGACCGGATAAGCGGGCTCAATACACCATGAAGACGATTGACGAGAACGGCGACGAGAACGGATAACGAGGAGAGCGCTAAAGAGCTGGCGCGCCCGATTCTCAGGTATGGCGCGCAATTGGTTTCGGATCAACAGCAGATGCGCTGCCCCGATTGCGATTCAGAATTACTGGTGGGGAGAAACCGAGGAGCTTCGCAATAAAGGGGTAGATCCTTCTCGCTGGCATTGGCTCTTTCCTCACGACAGAAAGAAGGCCGGAATCCCCGCAGAGATGAAATGCGCCCCGTATCCGCCGTGCCGGATTATTGAATTTGACATGCCTTCTCATAAGACTGTAAATTAATCTGCTTGCGCGGAAACTCGCATGGTAATACAACCATGTCAGGAGTTGCGTATGAAACGAGAGTCAGACAAGGCCGAAAACAGTTCGACCCATCCGCCTACGATTGTGTTTGGCGTATTTGCCTACGAGGTACTAAATATTCTTAAGGCATTGGTTCTCGAACTGAACTGGCAAACCAATACACTATGAAAACAATTGACGAAAACCGCTTCTGCGCACTGATTGTCGATGACGAGGAGGATTCTCGTGACAATCTGAGGCATATTCTGGAAAAGGTGGGGATAAAGGTCACTACCGCCGCCGACGGTTGTCAGGCGTTGGAGAAGCTCCGCTCTCCCGCTGCCGCGCCGTCGGTCGTTCTTCTCGATGTCCGCATGCCAGGCATGAATGGCGTCGAAGTCCTTAAGAAGATCAGGGAAACTGATGCCAGCCTGCCCGTCATCCTCATTACGGCTTATGCGGACATTCGTCAGGCCGTCGAAACCATGCGGGACGGAGCCTACGATTACATTGCAAAGCCCTTCGACAACCAAGAAGTCGCCAAGATCACCCTGCGGGCCTTGTCGGAAACGAAACTGAAGAAACCCTTGAGGAAATCGACGGAGATTGCACAGGAGTATCTGACTCTTTTCGAGAGCATGGGGCACTCGGAGGCCATTGCCCGGATCACGGCGGATGTCCAGCGTGTGTCGCAAACTGACTTTTCCGTGCTTATCATGGGCGAAACGGGCGCGGGCAAGGATCTGGTGGCCGAGGCCATTCACCGGAACAGCGCGAGGGGCCGCGCGCCCTTTGTTATAGTCGATTGCGGAGCCATCCCCGAGGCGCTGCTGGAAAGCGAACTGTTCGGACACGAGAAAGGCTCGTTTACCGGCGCGGACCGGCAGAAAACGGGTAAGTTCGAGGTGGCTCACGGCGGTTCCCTGTTTTTGGATGAGATCGCCAATCTGCCCTACAGTTCCCAGGCGAAACTGCTGCGGGCGATCCAAAACAAGGTGGTGAACCGGGTCGGCGGAACGAAGCCCATCGAAGTGGATTTCCGGCTGATCGCCGCCACCAACATGGCTCTGCGCGAAATGGTCATCGCGGGCACTTTCCGCGAGGATCTGTATTATCGCTTGTGCGACTTTGCCATTCAGATCCCTGCGCTCCGGGATCGGAAAGAGGATGTCCTTTTTCTGGCGAAACGGTTTCTGGACGTAACCGCAGTCGAACTGGGCAAGAACGGACTTGTACTTTCGGATGCGGCGATTGAAGCTCTGATCGCTTACCGTTGGCCGGGGAATGTCCGTGAACTCCGGTCGGTGATCCGGCGGGCTGCGGTGCTGGTCCAGGGCACGAGTGCCATCACCGAAAAGGAGCTTGGCCTCGCTGCTGAAGTGTCTTTCGCGGCCTCTGTGGTGCCGCCAGAAGACGGGGCTCCCTGGAAGAGCGCGTCGCTTCGGGACGTTGTGACGCGGAGCGTGGCCGAGGTGGAACGGACTGTGATTACCGGCGTTCTGCAATACACCGGCGGAAACAAGGCCAAGGCGGCAAGACTGTTGCAAATCGATTACAAGACCATGCACAACAAAACAAAAAAACTGGGCATCCAAGCCCAAAGGAGAGAACGATGAAGAATAGCAAGACTACATCTGACAAAAAGGATGAAGCGCAGGTGGACTGCGGCGGCGCGCTACTCGGCGGCCTGACGGGGTTGCTGGGTTCCTTGGGAAAACTGACCGAGGCGGCGGAGCGGTTGTCGCATCGCAAAACGGAGTCTTCCGCCAGCGGAACGGAGGAGACCGCAGGCTCGGCCGACAAAAAGACGACGGGTGAAAAGAGCGCCGGGGGGATACTGAACGGTCTGGCCGACCTTGCCAGGAAACTCGAAGAGGTTTCGGAAAAGGGCGGAACCGTGTCGGAGAATGGGAATTTCAACTTCTCCTCGAAAGACGGCGGAGGCAAAGCGGTCTATGGCTTCACCATAAAAACGGGGCTGGGAGATAAGGGCGACGATATTCGGGTCGAACCTTTTGGCAACGTCCGCAAGGACAAGGCCACCGGCGAGGTGGTGGTGCAGGAGATCAGCGAACCCTTGGTCGACGTATTCGAGGAGGCAGACGCCACCACCCTTGTGGCGGAAATGCCAGGTGTTGGCCCCGATGACATCCAGATCGAGGTCCAGGATGACGTGCTGACAATCTCCGCTAAAAAGGGCGAGAAGAAGTACCGGAAGGAAATGCTTCTGGGGCATCTTCTTTCCAAAGAACGACTCCAGGTGACCTGTAACAATGGCATCGTGACGATTCGTTGCGGAAAGGCTGGGTGACGCATGGCCGCGAAAGATAAGGGCGAAACGGTCGTCAGGTTGAGAGTAACAGAAGCCTTGACCAAAGACGTCGGTCGGGCTTTTGCCCGGATGGGGCCAGAAGACTTGAAGCAGCTTCAGCTCGCTGTCGGTGACCTAGTGGAGGTCGAGGGCAAGCGGAAGGCGGTCTGTAAGGTCATGCCCGCCTACGCTGACCTACGCGGCCAGTCGCGTGTCCAGCTCGACGGTTCAACCCGCGAAAATGCGGGTGCAAATCTCGACGAACCGGTGAGCATCCGCAAGATTGCATGCCGTCCGGCGGATCGGGTTACCCTGTCGCCGCTCAACGTTGTGCCAGCGGATCGGGATCTTAAGTACATCGGGAGCCTGCTGGACGGCCTGCCGGTCCTGGAGGGTGCCAAGATTCAAGCCTCCCTGTTCGGAAGTCGGTCCGCCTATTTCAAAGTCGACTCCGTGACCCCCAAGGGGCCGGTACTGATCCATCCAGGCACCATGCTGGCGATTGGCAAGAGTCAGGAGGAGGACAGCGGCAGAACCCTTTCCTACGAAGACATCGGCGGATTGAAATCCCAGCTCCAGCGCATCCGGGAGATGATCGAACTGCCCCTGCGCTATCCCGAGGTCTTCCAGCGGCTCGGGATCGAAGCGCCCAAAGGGGTTCTCCTTTATGGGCCGCCGGGATGCGGGAAGACCCTGATCGCCCGCGCCATCGCCCATGAAACCGAGTCCAGCTTCTTTTCCATCAGCGGCCCGGAAATCATCCACAAGTTTTACGGCGAGAGCGAAGCCCACCTGAGGAAGATCTTTGAAGAGGCGACCAAGAAAGGGCCCAGCATCCTCTTTATCGACGAAATCGACGCCATTGCCCCCCGGCGGGATAATGTGGTCGGCGATGTGGAGAAGCGGGTCGTCGCCCAGCTTCTCGCCCTCATGGACGGACTAAACAAGCGACAGAACGTCATCGTCATCGCCGCCACCAACATCCCCAACGCCTTGGATCCAGCGCTACGCCGACCGGGCCGGTTTGACCGGGAGATCGTCATTCCAATTCCGGACCGGCTGGGCCGGCTGGAGATTCTGGAGATTCATAGCCGGGGCATGCCTCTGGCCGAAGACGTCCAGATGGGGCATCTGGCTGCGATCACCCACGGTTTCGTGGGCGCGGATCTCGAGGCGCTCTGCCGGGAGGCGGCCATGATCTGCCTCCGTCAGATCATGGGGGAAATCGATTTCGCTAAGGCGGAGATCCCTTACGAAACGTTAGCGAAACTCAGCGTGCGCATGGACGACTTCCTGACTGCCCTGCGGGAGATCGAACCGTCCGCCATCCGCGAGGTCTTCGTAGAATCCCCCAATATCCACTGGGACGATGTGGGCGGACTCGCCTCGCTGAAACAGCGCCTCGTCGAGGCCGTGGAATGGCCGCTGAAGTATCCCCACTTCTTCGAAAAGGGAGGCGTGACCCCACCTAAGGGCATCCTGCTGGTCGGCCCGCCGGGCTGCGGCAAAACGATGCTCGCCAAGGCAATTGCCACGGAGAGTCAGGTCAACTTCATCTCCGTCAAAGGGCCCGCCCTGATGTCAAAATGGGTGGGTGAATCAGAAAAGGGTATCCGAGAGATTTTCCATAAAGCCAGGCAAGCGGCACCGTGCATTATCTTTTTTGACGAGATCGACGCTTTGGTGGCGACCCGCAGTTCGGGAACCTCGGACTCGCACGTCTCCGAACGGCTCCTGAGCCAGTTTCTGGCGGAGTTTGACGGACTCGACGAGCTCCGTGGCGTTCTCGTTTTGGGGGCCACCAACCGCCTAGACATGTTGGATACCGCCGTTCTCAGGCCGGGCCGGTTCGACGACATTGTCGAGATGACCCAACCCGGAGAGCAGGATCGGGAAGCGATCTTCGCCGTCCATCTCCGGCAGAAACCCCTGGCAAAAGGAATCTGTTTTGCAGAGCTGGCCGCTAAAACAGAGGGCTTCAGCGGGGCCGATATCGCTGGCGTCGCGCGAAGAGCCGCCATGACGGCGGTGCGCGGGGCCGTAAAGAGCATCGGAACGGATACGGAAGGCGAACCGGAAATCCTGATCCAGAGCCAGGACATTGAAGAGGCCTTGAACGAAGCACACAGAGGACCGGGATGAGCTTGGGGATCTATCTTTTCTGCCTGACCCCGAAAAACTCGCTTCTGAAAATAGAAGGAATGGGGATTGATGTGGCGTATCCCCTTTGTCTCCAGACCAGCGCCGATGCCGTCGCACTTTATTCTGAGGTCTCACTGGAGGACTTTTGCGGGCTGGAGGCCCGCGAGCGGTTGGCGGATCTCGCATGGGTGGCACCCCGGGCGCTGCGTCACGAAGAGGTCATCCTGTCGGTCATGCGCCAGGCCCCCGTGTTGCCCGTTCGTTTCGGGTCTGTTTTTTCCTCCTTGGAGGTTTTAGCGGCGTCACTGGAACGGCACCGTAAGGTTCTGTCGCGGTTTTTTAGTGAAACGGCGGGACAGAAGGAATGGACACTTAAAGCCTATGCGGATCTGCCGAAAGCCAGGGCACAAATTTTAGCGACACGATTAGAGGCAGAAAATGAGCAGCTTGAAGGGCTTTCACCAGGCCTGCGCTATTTCCAGGAACAGAAACTCAAAGTGGCTGCGGACCGTGAGATGAAGACCTGGCTCAAGGGTTTAGCAGAAGAGCTGACGAGGTCGGTCATGGAGGTAACCTCGTCGTTCAGTGACAGTCGCCTTCTGGCGCCGGATCTAACGGGGAGAGGCGACGAGATGTTCTTCCATGCCGCACTTCTCGTTCCCGACCGTTCCGTCGAGCGGTTACAACGCCTGACGGCCGAGTGGAACGTAAAGCATGAAGCCAGTGGCCTGTCGTTCGAAGCTTCCGGCCCTTGGCCACCCTACCATTTCAGCCCGGTCTTGGACACGCAAGGATAAGTCTATGTCCTACTTGGTCTATTGCCTCATGAAAGCCCCGGCAGTCAGTGTCGGGCAGATGACAGGGATGATGGGGAAAACCGTATCCTTTGTCACCGCTCACGGACTGGCCGCCGCCGTGTCGGAGTTGGCCGCCGGGGAAACCGCGCCACCTGTTTCCGAACTTCTCGCATACAGCAAAGTCGTCGAGGGGCTCCATCACATGCGGACGGTCATCCCTATGCGCTACGGCTGTTTTCTGGAGAGCCTGTCGGCACTCCACCTCGTTTTGGAGGAGAAAAAAAGTCTGTACGAGACCCTTCTTCAAAAACTGGAGGGCTGTGACGAGATGGGCATACGGATCCTCTTCGACGAACGCGCTGTGCCCTCAGAACCAGAACTGCAACCAACAGACGGCACCCGGTATCTCGCCCTGCGAAGAACGCGCTACCAGATGCAGGTCGGAAGTTCACAGCAGAACCACGTATTTTTAGAGGGGTATCTCAAAACGTTTTCAGGGCTGTACGTCAATCACCGGATAGAAACCGCCACTCGAACCGACTCTGTCAATGTGTCGCTGTATTTTCTCGTTCCTAAAAGTCAGGTCCCCCAGTTCAGGGAAACGTTTCAGCGGGTGGGTGACCTTAAAGGGGCAAAAACCCTGCTCAGCGGCCCGTGGCCCCCCTACAATTTTTCCGCTCCCGAATTCTTGCCCAGCGCCGGACTTGAAGGTGCGCACTGAAAGAGGACGTTTATGAAAGACACCAAAACTAATCAGGCAAACGCGGCGGACTCTGTGCAGTATGAACAGCTCTACGCGATGCTTCTGGAGGCCATCCCCTCTTCCGTCCTCCTTATCAGTCGGAACTTGCGTATTCTCTCAGCGAACCGCAACTTTCTTGAAAAGGGCCGGACGACATTGTCCGACACCCTCGGGAGCAAGATTGAGGAAGTGTTCCCAGCCGTAATCATCGAACAGATGGATATCGCCAAGCGGATTAAAGAGGTCCTCGAAACGAACAAACCCATTAAAGGCGAGCGGATGAGCTACCGCGCCCCGGGCGTGTCCCTCCGCATCTATTACTACAGTCTCATCCCGTTCTTCCGGCAGGGCCGGGCCAAGGGGATTCTCCTGCTCATGGATGATGTCACGGAACAGTTGCGGCTGGGCGAAGAGGTGCGGCAGGGGGAAATGCATAGGCTACGCATTGTGGATAGCGCCAGCGATCTCATCTTTTCCACAGACTGCGCGGGCAACATCCTGACTTGGAACGCGGCGGCGGAGAAACTGTTGGGGTACTCCAGCGCCGAGGTGGAGGGACGCAAGTTTGTCGAGTTATGCGCCAGTGAGGAACGGGCGGATATCCAGCGGATTTTCGACCATATCGATACGCTGGACATTCCCCAAAACAAGGAGTGTTCCATGCTGAGCACCAAGGGTGCGAATGTCAACCTGATCTCGTGGGTCTTCTCGCCGCTGCCGGATCATTTGAACCAGTCTGTGGGCATCGTGGCCGTGGGCCGGGATCTGACGGAAACCCGCAGACTTGAAATGGAACTGATCCAGTCCCAGAGGCTGGCCGCCTTGGGAGTCATGTCGGGCGGCATCGCCCACGAAATCAAGAACCCCCTGGCCATCTGTTCATCCGCCGCTCAGTTCCTCGCGGAGGAAGAGGACTGTACGCCGAAGTTCCGCCGGGAATGCGTGGACAAGATCTGCCGGAGCATCCAGCGGGCCACCGCCATCATCGACAGCCTCCGCAATTTCGCCAAGCCTTACGTGAAGAGCCGGACGTCCCAGGTCAACCTGGTCGAAACAATACGGGAGACGCGCAAGCTGCTGTCCCACCAAGCCAAACTCCAGCAGGTCGTTGTGAGCGTGTCTTCCCCTGCGGACAACATCCTGGTGGAGGGAGAGCCCACCCTGTTGCAACAGCTCTTCCTTAACCTTTTTACGAACGCCCTCACGGCGATGCCCACCGGGGGGGGGGGGGTGAAAGTCGAGGTTTGCCTGACCGAGGCCCATGTTAGCGTCCGCGTTTCGGACACCGGTTGCGGGATTGGGGAACAAAACATCGGGAAGATCTTCGATCCGTTTTTTTCCACCGCCCCGGTCGGCAAGGGAACGGGACTCGGTTTGTCCATTTGCTACGCCATCGTGCAACAACACGGCGGAACCATCACGGCGGAGAGCACGGTTGGACAGGGTAGCTCCTTTACAGTCAAACTGCCTTTGTGGGTGTCCGCCACGCGGTCTGAAGGTAAACCATGAACACTGCTAACGGCTCGTTTCTTATTGTCGATGACGAACCGGAAATGTGTTGGGTCATCGAGCGTATCCTGAAGGGGGTCGGGGGTCTCTGCCAATTAGCCCTTAATGCCACGGAGGCCCTCGCCTTCGCGGAACGACAGTCTTTCCACGTGGCATTTCTGGACGCTAAACTGCCGAGTCTCGATGGACTCGGCCTGGCTGTTCGGCTCCGTGAAATCGCACCGGACATCCGCATTGTCCTCGTATCCGGATATTTCTACAAGGATGATCCGGCCATCGCAGAGGCGCTCCGGTCAGGACTGATCTCCGCCTTTATCGCCAAGCCTTTTCTTCACGCAGAGATCCTGAGTACCATCGAATCTCTGCACCTACCACAGGAAACAGGGAACAACCACCCGTCATGTACGGAAACACTTCCATAGAACGACTTTCCTAATCGACTCCTGTTAGCCAGTAGCTATTGAAAACATGCGCAATCAGTGCGATATGCACCTTATTTGTTTGATTCATGCCAAACAGTGAGGAGAAGACGGGTTGGCATACATATTGCTTTTACTCTATGCGTACTCGATCTTATGGTAAGGTTGGGGCAAACAAACATGCGTGTGTGATCTTGTGGTAAGGTTGAGGCACGCACAAAGCAGGAGTAGTGTTATGGCGAAGGTTCAAAAATCAACGGATTCCTCAAGTCTGGCAGAAGTTGTTGACCGTATTCTGGACAAGGGCATCGTGATCGATGCTTGGGTCAAGGTCTCGCTGGTCGGCATCGAGTTGCTCTCGGTCGAAGCGCGTGTTGTAATCGCATCGGTTGAAACATACCTGAAGTACGCCGAAGCGATCGGTTTGACGGCCAATGCCGCCACGCCTGCGTAAGCTAGCTAGCCCATTATTAATAGGGAGGGAGTGGTGTTTGAAGAAATGCCCTCCCTCCATTTTATCTCTATTACAGGATGGAAACGAAACACGCAAAAAGGAGAAATGCCATGGGTCATCTATCAGTGATGGAAAAAAAAGACCGGGCAGAACGAGTGGCCAATCAGGCCAACAATGTTCTTGAAGTGAAGTCCATGCTGGCTGAGTTTACTAAAGACCGGTTGCAGCAGGCTCAGGAGGCAAGGGATGAGCGCAAGACTTTTCTTCTCAAGATCAAGAGCGAGGTGGCAAATTTACGTCAAGTGAAGACACCGGTTAAAGTGGAACCGCGCCTGTTGAACGTCAAGGCTGCCCCATCGCCTGTTGCCGTACCTCAGATCAAGGTTGTCGAATCTCCCGTGGTACCCAAGGTGGCAGAGCGGGAAAAGGATCGGGCTAACCGGTCACCGGTGAAGTCGGCTAAAGCGAAACAAACCAAGCCACCGGTGAAGTCGGCTAAAGCGAAACAAACCAAGTCACCGGTAAAGTCGACTAAAGCGAAACAAAACAAGAAGAAACGGTAGGTAGATACGTGAAGCCAGTCAGAGGCAAGGAGGTTTTAAAGAAAGTGACCTGTGCCTTTTGCAGCGGGAAGGGGATCGACCCCTTCGCTGTCATGTCTGACCTGTCTGCGTGTTGTGTCTGTGGCGGCACCGGGAAAGTCCAAGTGGGCGCACCAATGATTAGTTGCGCACATTGCCGGGGGACAGGGGCTGTAAAAACGCTGACCTGTACGGTTTGCGGCGGCAAAGGTTCTGTTTCCCAACCAGCGTTACCAACGGTCATCTGTCCCATATGTCACGGGACGGGTGACGACACTTCGGCGTCGGCTATGGCCTGCCTGAGGTGCCGAGGATGCGGAGTCGTCACGAGTTAAAAGGAGAACGACAGTTATGAGTCGAAATACTGCAAAAGCAGAGGCTTTACCAACGGTTCGCGTATCGGTCGATGAGGCTGGCGTCCAGCCTGAGGCTAGTGATAGTTTTGTTTCTTCCCCCTATGTCGAACAGGTCGTGCAGCGAGCGTTGGCCTATCTGGTCGCCGGCTATGCCGTCCACTTCTCCGGGGTAGCGGGAACCGGAAAGACAACCCTTGCTTTCCATGTGGCATCCAAACTGGGGCGGCCGGTTACTCTGGTTCACGGGGATGATGAATTCGGCAGTTCAGATCTTGTGGGCCGGGATGGCGGCTTCCGAAAACACAAGGTGGTCGACAACTACATTCACTCCGTGCTAAGGACGGAAGAGGAATCGCGGAACTTTTGGATGGACAACCGACTTACCACGGCCTGTCAGAACGGGGAGACATTCATCTATGATGAATTCAACCGTTCTCGACCTGAGGCGAATAATGCCCTGTTAAGCGTGCTTTCCGAAGGCATTCTGAACCTGCCGAAACTTCGCCAGTCCGGCGAAGGTTATCTGGCCGTGCATCCGGAATTCCGAGCCATTTTCACCTCCAATCCAGAGGAATATGCCGGGGTTCACAAAACCCAAGATGCCCTGATGGACCGCTTGATCACCATCCACTTGGAGCATTATGACCGAGATACGGAAGTTCTCATCGTCAAGCGGCAATCCGGCTTGCCCCAGAAAGACGCCGAGCGGATAGTGGATATGGTGCGTGAACTGCGGCTGTTCGGGGTGAACAACCACCGGCCAACTATTCGGGCTGGTATTGCCATCGGTCGGATTCTGGCTTCCCAGAAACGCCGCGTCCGCGCGGCGGATCCGTTTTTCCAGCTCATTTGCCGCGATGTTCTCGCGACCGACACCGCAAAGGTCACCCATGACGGACAGCCGCTCATGTTGGAAAAGGTGGACGAAGTGATCCGTAAAGTTTGCGGATCCAACAAGAAAACGGCCAAGCAATAAGGAGATCGTACCATGTCAATAGTTTTGAAAGGCGTTCAGAATATTCGTACCATGTCGGGACGCGTGGATGAGGCCGCCGCCCCCTATAAGGCCTATATGAAAATCAGCATGCTCGAAATGGAAAAGTACCGCCGCAGCAAAGAGAAGATGAGCGCTGAGGCGAAGCTGAAGATGATTGACCAGCGTTTCAAGGAGATCGAAGAAGAGAAGCAGAAAGTGCTCCAGAGTATGGAAGTTGCAGGCATCCAGACGACTGGACGTCGGCAACCTGTAAGCCATCCAACGACAGCACCATCTGTGAGGAGTGCAGGTGCTTTCACGATCAGATACTAAGAAAACAAGGAGGCTGTGATGCTGACCATCTACGATTCACACCACATTCCTACAAATCGCCACCGAAAGGGTCACATGGCCTGCCGAACCCATACGGGGGTTTTTATGGGCAACGGGGAGGCGCGGCGCGTCTATCAGGCCCATGTGGATTTGATTAACCGACGGATTCGCTTGGGCTGGCTCGTCCAGCAGTGGGTGGGTCATCAGGCACATATCGCGTTCACCAAAAAAGAGGAGTCTACATGAAAATCAATTGTCTGTCCTGCGGACACAATATCAATCTCGAAGATGCGACCTATGGCGAGTACGAGGGTGCAATCAAGTGCTTTGCCTGCGAGGCTATTCTCGAGATCAAGTTGGTTGAGGAACGTGTCAAGTCACTGCGGATTCAGGAGCCAGTGGGTCACGCCGCCCCAGAGGTAAAAAGCAAGCCGGTGAGTCGCGCCGCCCCTGAGGGAAAAAGCAAGCTGCGGACAGTTCGAACCTGATAAAAAGGAGAAGTCGCTATGTCCCGCACGGCAACGAGCATGGGGAAATATCTTTACGCGGTCATCCCTGCGAGGGAGCAGCGCGAGTACGGAGAGATTGGCATTGACGGGGCACGGGTTTACCTGATCGCGGACGAGCACATCGCCGCTGTGGTCAGCGACTTCAGTGCCGGGAAAATCCGCCCGGAGCGCCGCCATATCGCGGCGCATCAGGCCGTCCTCAAACAGCTCATGCAAGCGGTCACGCCCTTGCCGATCAGTTTCGGCGTGATCGCTGAGGGTGACAAGGAAATCCGGCGGATCCTGTCGCTCAACCGGACGGCTCTGGCCAAACAAATCAAGCGCGTTCACGGCAAGGTGGAAATGGGTGTGCGGGTCATCTGGGATGTCCCCAACATCTTCGAGTATCTGGTCAACACGCATGCCGAACTGCGGGTGGCACGGGATCAGTTTCTCGGCGGCCAGCGCGCCCCTTCGCAAGAGGATAAGATTGAAGTCGGGCGGTTTTTCGAAAGGCTCCTCCAGTACGACCGCGACGAGCACACGCAAAACGTGGAGGAAAGCCTGAAATCCTGCTGCGCCGAGATCAAGCGAGGCACCCTCCGCAGTGAAAAAGATGTCATGAATCTCGCCTGTCTTGTGGAACGGCATAGCGTCGAGAAGGCTTTTGAAACCGCCATTTGCGCCGCCGCACAGAAATTTGACAACAATTACACCTTCGATTTCAACGGTCCATGGGCTCCGCACAACTTCGCCGAGGTCGAGCTTGTTTTGTGACGCCCTTCCTATGTCAGTGCTGTGCGGTCATCTGGACGAATCTGTGGGGCACACATGTTTCTGATCGATGACATCCTTTTATCCCCAATCCACGGGCTCCTGTGGGTCTTTCGTGAGATCAATGCCGCTGCCGCTCAGGATAAGGCAGCCGAGCCGGCAACCATCACCGCCAAACTCGGTGAACTCTATATGATGCTGGAGGCGGGGCAGATGACCGAGGCGGAATTTGACGCAGCGGAAAAAGTGCTCCTCGATCGTCTCGATTTCTTGAACGGAGAGACCTCCAGCACCGACAACGAGGACGAGGAGTATGAGGATGCTGGTGCACAGGAAGCGGATGACCTTGGACAACAGGACACGCCACAAAGGGCTTCCAATGAACAGGGGGGGGGATGAAAGACCGCATTGAGTTCCCTCGTTTTCTGACTGCGGATTGCCCGCGCCTTTTGCTTTTCGGGGGGAAAGGCGGTGTGGGGAAAACTACCGCCTCGACGGCGACGGCGTTGGCGATGGCTCGGCAACAGCCCGACCGGTCCATCCTTCTGGTTTCCACCGATCCGGCTCACTCCCTTCAGGACAGTTTCGCCGGAGCCAGGCTGCCGCCTAATCTGAAAGTTGTGGAATTGGACGCACAGACCTACCTATTGGCTTTCAAAGAAAAGAATAGGCAGAGGCTCATGGAGATCGCTTCGCGCGGAACCTTTCTGGACGAGGAGGACATCAACCAGTTTCTTGAACTTACCCTTCCTGGTATGGACGAACTCATGAGTTTTCTTGAAATCAGCCACTGGGTCACGGATGGGATCTATGACGTAATCATACTGGATACCGCGCCAACCGGGCATACTCTGCGTCTCTTGAAGATGCCAGAACTGATGCGAACGTGGCTGGGAGCTCTGGACACTCTTTTGGCCAAGTACCGTTTTATGAAGCGGCAGTTCAAAGGTTCCTATCAGCAGGATGACATCGATCAGTTCATTGTCGGGCTCACCAACGACATCGTGCGAATGAAGCAGCTGTTCGAAGACCCCAAGCGTTGCCTCTTCATCCCAGTGATGTTGGCCGAGGCATTGAGCGTGGAGGAGACCCGAGATCTGTTGCGCGAACTAAAACGCCTAGGCATCGGAAGCGAAGAGGTCGTGGTCAACCGGCTTTACCCGGAAAGTCAGTGCGCCCTGTGCAGAGACATCCGCGCCCGGCAGATGCGGGAACTCGACCTTCTTTTCCGCGATGATGCTTTCACTGGCTTACGTCTCTGGGGCGTCCCCATGTATCCACAGGAGACCAAAGGGCTGGAGGGCCTCCTCGCCTTCTGGGAAGGCCTCGCTCCAGTACGCGAAGACCGTACAGACAACCCGCATTCCCTTCCGTTCATCTTCCCACAGGTGGATGATCCCAGCCCAAGTCCGCCGCCAGGGGCGGCTTTGCTTGTTTTCGCCGGAAAAGGAGGGGTCGGAAAGACCACTCTGGCCTGCGCTACGGCACTGCATCTGGCACAGGCAGATGAAAATAAACGGATACTCCTTTTTTCAGCCGATCCGGCGCACTCCCTTTCAGATTGCCTAAACCTGAGCGTGGGCACTGAACCGACTGCGGTTGTCACCGGTTTATGGGCCATGGAAGTGGATGCTGGCGCTGAATTTGCTTTATTGAAAGATCAGTACCAGCACGAGGTCAAACAGCTCCTGGCCAAACTGATGCCTAACCTCGA
>Ga0307929_1001152_pt1 | contig 21622 bp, 21 predicted proteins | sample AceLakmetage1330_FD_203160 | JGI IMG/M metagenome (GOLD analysis project Ga0307929, IMG submission 203160) | Saline water microbial communities from Ace Lake, Antarctica - #1330 | ecosystem: Environmental > Aquatic > Non-marine Saline and Alkaline > Saline | place: Antarctica: Ace Lake...
GTTTTTCTTTTTAACTCTGATTGATCCTCAGGCAGACGCAGACGGCCGTTTAGCCACGCGGTCGTACCAGGCCTGCACGTTTTTGCAGCTCGCGGGGATCGGCTGGCCGACGCCGGCCCCGAACTCAAGGCACGCAAAGAGCAGGCAGTCCGCCAGCGTGAAAGTTTCGCCTGCAAGCCAGGTGCGGTCTTCCAACTGACCATCGAACCACTCAAGGCCATTAACCGCCATCGCCTTGAGGCCATCGGCTGCTTCGGGGCGGCAAAGCATGCGGCTTTCAAAAAGGGGCAAGCCTTCCGAGAAACGGAAGCCATTGAGCAAGGGTTCGCAGACATAAAGGTCGGCGCGGCGCATCCACATGCGTGTCTCGGCGCGGGCTCTCGGCGTTGTGCCAACCAGCTCGGATGAGCCGTTTACCTCATCCAGATATTCACAGATGACCGTGATCTCGGCGAGGAAGCCGCCATCATCGAGTTCGAGGCAGGGAAGCTGGCCGCGCGGGTTGCGCTTCAAAAAGTCGGACTGGCGGTTTTCGCCCGCCATCAGGTCCACCTCCTCAACCGGCAGTGTCAGACCACGCTCGGCGAGATACATGCGAACCATTTTCGGATTTGGACCGATAGAGTTGTAGAATTTCATGGGGCGAATTCCTTCCTGATCTGTTTTTTGCCTGCCCGCGAGATACCGCGCCATCCAAGCGGCGTCCATAGGGTAGCTGCCATCGGCCCTACCTTGCCCAAACCTTGTGCTATGATGAATGGCTTGCCATGTAACCGGCGAGATATCCGCAGGACCACGATTTGATGACCCGATCCATCAACCGTATTTTGATGCTCATTCTCGGCTGGCTGCTGCTGATACCGGGGCTTGTGGTCGTCATTCTGCCGCCGCCGTTCGCATTTGGCATTTTTTTGGTATTGCCGGGCGTTGCTATTCTGATTTCCTATTCCAAGATCATGCGGCGACTGATCCAGAAAATCAGGGCCAGGTACAAATTTGTTGATACGGCGCTCCGTGCCGTCGAACAAAGGCTGCCGGGCTGGATCAGTCGAGCCCTGAAACGGACGAATCCCGAAGCCCATACGCGGGCGCAGCGCCGCAAAGGGCGACAAAAGACTGCACCTGTTTGAGTAACTGAGGAACTGCGCATGTCCGACCTACCGCTCACCCGCGAGTTTGATCCGCATTATGGCGAGATGATTGAAGTGACACCGCTGGTGCGCCGCGTGGTGGCGCCCAATGAGAGCGCCTTCACCTTCAAGGGCACGGGCACTTATGTGATCGGACGCGGCAATGTGGCAGTGATTGATCCGGGTCCGCTCGATATGGCGCATGTGGATGCAATCGAGCGCGGGCTCGAGGGCGAGACGATCACGCATATTCTCATCACCCATACCCACAGCGACCACTCGCCTGCCGCGGCGCCGCTCAAAGAGCGCACAGGCGCACCGACTTATGGATTCGGCCCCCATGGCTCAAATCAGAAAGCGCCCGACGGTGCCAAAATGGACGAGGGCGGCGACATGGATTTTGTGCCGGACCATGTGATCGCCGATGGCGACATCATTGAAGGTGATGGCTGGACGGTTGAATGCGTGTTCACACCAGGCCACACGTCCAATCACATGTGCTTTGGTCTGCGCGAGGAAAAAGCGCTGTTTACCGGCGACCACGTGATGGGCTGGTCAACCGCAGTGATTGCGCCGCCCGATGGCGACATGGCGGATTACATGGCGAGCCTGCGCAAGCTGCTGGACCGCGATGACGAGGTGTATTACCCGACCCATGGCGCACCGGTGACCAAGCCGCAATCGCTGGTGCGTGGCTACATCAACCACCGCAAAGCGCGTGAAGCACAGATCATCGCCCGCCTGAAAGCAGGTGACCGCAAGATCACCGATATGGTGCCAATCATGTATGCGGCAACCGACAAGCGGCTGCATCCGGCAGCCGCCCGCTCGGTCTTTGCGCATATCAAGCAGATGTCGGAAGAAGGCCGCATACAGACGAACGGCACGCCGAGCATCAGCGGTGAATACTGGTTAGCTGACGCCTAGCTTCAGAGCCTTACTTTCAGTCCTGCCAAGAACCCGTCGATGCGAGCTGCGTTCTTGCCAAGGTCTGACATGCCGACACGGCTGACGGAGCGCACATCAACCAATGTGCGGTCGGGGCCGTCATCGGCGATGCGGATGATGACGTCATCCTTGAAGCCGAAAAGCAGTGTTGTGTCGGTTGCTTCAATGCGGCCCGGCTCACCATTTTCCGGTTCCGCAGCGTCGGCAATTTCCCAACCCTGAGCGGCCGCTTCAGCCAATGCTGCTGCAAAGACCGTTGCGATATCATCACCCACGCTCAATGTCTGGAGATGCGGGTAAGCCTCACGCTGAAGGCTGACAAGATCAGGTGTTGACCGGTCGATGGGGTTCGATGTGTCACCGCGTAGGGCGACGATCGAGACAAATTGCGGCGGATCCTCAAGATCCGTTGTGATGTCGTGGATCATCGGGGCCCCACCGCCGCCAAGCGCATTGGTGACAGGCACAAACAGGATGGCAACGCCGGCAACAGTTGCAACAACCGATGTCACCAGACCGGGACGCCCCGTCAACGCGCGGATGATGCCGACAAGGCCAAGCAGCGTGCCAATGCCGACTACGAGCAGAGATGCCGCCGACGCCAATATGCCAAAACGGGCATTAATGACGCCGAACCGCGTCAGCAGCACGGCAATGATCACCGCAACAAGACCGGCGATCACAAGGCGGAAGGCCAGGCTCGCAAGACGCGGGCGTGTCGTTTCACTCATATAAGCTTGCGGGACATCGCTGCCCCTCTCCCCTTCGCGCGCCACCGGCGCATCAATTCTGGTATGCCCGTGAAGGCGGTGTGCAGGCAGAGGCGCTACTCGGCCGCTCCACGCTCACGATTGGCGGTCGGCAATTCATAGTCCTTGAACTTCTGACGCAGCGCCAGCTTCTGGATCTTGCCGGTTGCCGTGTGCGGGATCTCATCCACAAAGGTCACATCGTCCGGCATCCACCATTTGGCGATCTTGCCTTCCATGAAGGAAAGAATGTCTTCCTTGCTGGGCGACTTGCCTTCCGCGGGAACAACAATCAGCAGCGGGCGCTCGTCCCATTTGGGATGCAGCACGCCGATGACGGCAGCTTCCTGAACTTCTGGATGACCGCAGGCGATATTTTCAAGCTCAATGGATGAAATCCACTCGCCGCCTGATTTGATCACGTCCTTGGCACGGTCGGTAATGGTCATATAGCCATGCCCATCAATGGTGGCGACGTCGCCGGTATCAAACCAGCCGCCCTCATCAAGGACGTGACCGCCTTCGCCTTTGAGGTACTCGCCGACAACCGCAGGACCGCGAACCATCAAATGGCCAAAGGCAACGCCGTCACGCGCAAGTTCCTTGCCGTCATCATCGGTGATCTTCATTTCCACCGTGTAGATCGGACGGCCCTGCTTCACCTTCACATCAATCTGCTTATCAAGCGGCAGATCTTCCATGCCGGATATGAGCGAACCGAGTGTGCCCATCGGTGACAGTTCAGTCATGCCCCAGGCGTGGAACACCTGAACGCCGTAATCCTTCTCAAACGCTTCAATCATGAAGCGCGGGGCCGCGGAGCCACCAATGACCACACGGTCCAGTGCGGGTAGCTTCTTGCCTGTGGCCTGCAGCTGCTGCAGCAGCATCAGCCATACGGTCGGCACAGCGGCGGTGACGCTGACCTTCTCCGTATCCAGTAGTTCGTAGATGCTTTCACCATCCATATTGGCGCCGGGCATCACCAGCTTGGCTCCCGATGCAGGGGCCGCAAATGCAATGCCCCAGGCGTTGGCGTGGAACATCGGTACCACCGGCAGCACATTGTCGATTGAGCGCAGGCCGATAGCGTCCGGCGTGTTGACCGCAAGGGAGTGCAGCACGTTGGAACGGTGGGAGTAGAGCACACCCTTCGGGTTGCCGGTTGTGCCCGACGTGTAGCAAAGGCCACAGGCGGCATTCTCATCCACTTTCGCCCAGGCGAAATCGTCGGAATGCGAGTTCACCAGGGTTTCATAGCAATGCGCATTTTTGAGCTTGGTATCGGGCATCGCATCTTCGTCACACATGATGATGACGTGCCGAAGGTTCGGCAGCTTGTCGGCAATACCTTCGATGATGGGCACGAAGGTGAGGTCAACAAAGATGACCTGATCTTCGGCATGGTTGGCAATATAGACCAGCTGCTCGGGGAACAGGCGCGGGTTGAGCGTGTGGCAGATAGCGCCCATGCCCATGATGCCGTACCAGGTTTCAAGGTGGCGATCGGTGTTCCACGCCATGGTGGCCACAACCTGCCCCTGTGTCACACCCAGCGACGTCAGCGCATTGGCAACCTTGCGGGCGCGCGAATGAATGGCGGCATAGGTGGTGCGGCGGATCGGGCCTTCAACCGAGCGGGTAACCACTTCGCGGTCCCCATGATACTGCGCGGCATGGTCGATAATCGTATGGACCAGAAGTGGCCAGTCCTGCATCAAACCCTTCATCGGGTAATCTCCCTCAACGTGTTCCCTGGAGTGCGTGGCGGATATGCCGTCACAACTCGATAGATTGTTTCGTCTTTTTTGGTGCGCCGCATGGTGGCGGCTGGATCATTTGCCGGTACCTTAAGCGACCAGGCGCGCGCGCTCAACGCAGCATTCGCACGACAGGCAAATTCACGACGAGCCGAGAAATACCCCTAAAAACAAGAGGAAACGACCCAGATGAGCGATATTGCGTTTGCCCCGGCCTATGCACTGGCTGCGATGATCCGCCGCCGCGAAATATCGGCGGTGGAACTGCTGGATCATTTCAAACAACGGTATCAGGCACATAATGCCAAGCTCAACGCCATTGTGGCGACGGATTTTGATGGTGCTCTGGCCTTCGCGGAGGAAGCTGACCACGCGCTTTCACGCGGCGAAATCTGGGGGCCCTATCACGGCGTGCCGATGACCATAAAGGACGCACTTGAGACTGAGGGCCTGACAACCACCGGCGGCTCACCGGACTTGGCCGGCCATGTGCCTGAGCAGGATGCGGATGCTGTTGCCCGTATCAAGGATGCAGGTGCCATCGTATTTGGCAAAACCAATGTGCCGCTTTTTTCCGGCGACCTTCAAAGCTTCAACGATGTTTACGGGACCACCAACAACCCATGGGACGTGACGCGCGGTCCGGGTGGGTCATCTGGTGGCGCGGCGGCGGCATTGGCTGCAGGGCTGACGCCGCTGGAAATCGGGTCAGACGTCGGCGGGTCTATCCGCACGCCGTCGCATTTTTGTGGAGTGTTCGGGCACAAGCCGAGTTTCAATCTCGTCTCCAAGCGTGGCCATGTGCCGGGTCCTCCCGGTGCATTGTTCACCGGCGACCTTTCGGTTGTCGGCCCGCTCGCACGCTCGGCGCGGGATCTGGAGATTGCGCTGTCGATGATCATGGGGCCGGACGATTTTGAATCGCTGGCCTATGCCCCTGCCCTGCCGGAGCCGCGTGGGCGTGATCCGCGCGAACTAACGATTGCAACCTGGTTTGATGACCCGTACTGCCCGGTCGAGGCCGAAAACGTCAAACTCATGGAACAGGCGGCAGACACGCTGGAACGTGCCGGAGCTACCGTGCATCGCGATGCCCGGCCGGACTTTTCGTTTGGTGAGGCCTTTGAGGTTTACACAACGTTGCTGCATGGCGGGACGACGCGCGGCTTTCCGCCGAAGACGCTTGAGCAGATGCGCAAGACGGCAGCCTCACTCGACCCGGCCGACAAGAGCCATCAGGCCATGCAGGCGCGCGGCGCCGCACTGACCTATCATGAGTGGCTGGCGTGGAAGGAAACGCAGGCGCAGATGCGCGCCAAATGGGCAACCTTCTTTGAAACCTATGATGCGGTGCTGATGGCGGTTGCACCTGTTGCAGCGTTTCCGCACGACCAGCAGTCCAACTTCCACGCCCGTACGCTGACGGTGAATGGGCAGTCGCGGCCTTATCTTGACCTCATCAGCTGGGCGGGCCTGCCGCTAGTCTCGTATCTGCCGGGCACCGCTGTACCGGTCGGTCGCACAAACGCAGGACTGCCCGTTGGCATCCAGATTGTGGGGCCCTATCTGGAGGACTTCTCCACCATTGCCATTGCGGCAATGCTTGAACGCGAGCTCGGCGGATTTGTTGCACCGCCTGACTTTGACTGATCAACAAGCGGGAGGCGCAGGCACGGCGCAATGGATATTTATCACGCGTTTTTTAACCTCAATGCGGGGGAATCGGATGTTGAATTCGCCGACAACCTCTCGTCCTTCATGGCGTTCCTTAAAGAGCAGAGGAAAATAGAGGATTGGCGATTGATGCGCCGCAAGCTGGGACTGGGCCCCAAGGAAATGGGCGAGTTTCACCTGATGATCGAAACCCGCGATCTTGCCCAGCTTGATGCGGCCTTCACGCAGGTCTCAGAGCGGTCCGGCGACACGGAAGTGAAACATGCAAGCGTCAACCAGAAGATCGCCAGCGTCACATTCGCGCTCTACAGGGATTTCCCCGACGATCACCGCAAGCGGGGCGAAGAAAAGTTTTAGCTATCCGCGCATGTTTCTGGCTTATCGGTCTTTGACTTACCCTTTGGGGTGAGCGCTAACTAGGCCAAAGCGGCCCTCGTTCTCAGGAGTTATCCGATGACCCTCAGTAATGCGCAGATGCGCGATATTGAAACGCTGATCCACCCTTACACGAACCTTTCCACATTCCGTGAAACGGGACCCGTTGTGATGGAGCGCGGCGAGGGTATCTATGTGTGGGATACCAACGGCAAGCAGTACATCGAAGGGCTGGCCGGGCTGTGGTGCACATCGCTTGGCTATAACGAGCAGGAGCTCGTGGACGCGGCGATGGCGCAATTCCAGACCCTGCCTTACACGCCTACATTTGCCGCCAAGAGCCATGAGCCGGCGATTGAGCTTGCCGAGATGATCAAGGAAATCTCGCCGCACCCAACATCGAAAGTGCTGTTTTGCGGATCCGGTTCAGAGGCCAATGACCAGCAGATAAAGCTGGTTTGGTATTACAACAACGCACGCGGGCGGCCGCAAAAGAAGAAGATTATTTCACGCCAGCGGGCTTATCACGGCGTGACGGTCGCGACTGCCAGCCTCACAGGTCTGGCACCCAATCATGCGGACTTTGACCTGCCAATTGACCGCATCCACCATGTAAGCGCGCCCTTTGCCTATCGCGGTGCCGAGCCGGGCGAGAATGACGATCAGTTTACGGATCGCCTTGCGGCTGAACTCGACGAGATGATCCAGCGTGAAGGCCCGGACACGGTTGCCGCCTTCATTGCCGAACCCATTCAAGGTGCGGGCGGTGTGCTCATTCCACCGGACGGGTATTTCCCGAAAATCCAGAAGGTTCTTTCCAAATACGACATCTATTTCATTGCAGATGAAGTGATCTGCGGGTTTGGACGTACCGGCAATATGTTCGGGTCCGAGACATTCGGCATGGAGCCGCATTCAATCTCTGTCGCCAAGGCGCTGTCGTCCGCCTATTTGCCGATTGCCGCGATCACCATCGGCGAAGACATGTATCAGGCGATGCTGGACGAGAGCAAAAAGATCGGCGTCTTTGGACATGGCTACACCTATACGGCGCACCCGGTATGTGCTGCGGTCGCCATCAAGACGCTGGAGATCTACAAATCGCGCGACATTGTGGGACATGTGCGGAAACTGGCCCCAGTCTTTGAGGGGCGCTTCAACAAGCTTGCCGACCATCCGCTGGTTGGAAATGCGCGTGCCAAGGGCATGATTGGTGCGATTGAGCTTGTAGCCGACAAAGCGACGAAACGCTCGTTCCACCCCTCGCAAAAGGTGGGGGCCGCCTGTCAGGCAAATGCTGAGAATGAGGGGCTGCTATCGCGCGCGCTGGGTGGCGACATTGTCGCTTTGTGCCCACCGCTCATCATCAAGGAAGACGAGATCAACGAGATGTTCGACCGGCTCGAACGTGCGCTGGACACGACGGAACAGTGGGTGAGCAAGGAAGGTCTGCGGGCGGAAATTGCATCATAAACGCAAATCCTAGACGTGCTGGCCGCCATTGACGTGGATCTCGGCGCCAGTCACGTAGCTGGATTGATCCGAACACAGATAAAATATTGTTTCGGCCACTTCTGCAGGCTTTCCCAAACGGCGCAGTGGAATGTCTTCCACCAGTTTTTCCGTACCCGGTGACAGGATAGCTGTGTCGATTTCGCCGGGCGCAATGGCATTGACGCGGACACCAAGCGGGCCAAAGTCGGATGCCATTTCGCGTGTCAGCGAGGAGAGTGCGGCTTTTGAGGTAGCGTATGCAGCACCGGCAAACGGGTGCACGCGGCTACCGGCGATAGACGTGACATTCACCACGGCACCTGAAGCCGCCTTCAGTTCATCAACAAGCCCGCGTGCCAGAAGCATTGGCGCAAACAGGTTGACCTGGAAGACGTGCAGCCAGTCCGGCAGATCGGTGGTCATCGCCCCCAGCCGCTCGCCTTCGGGCCCCTTGGGGCTGATACCCGCATTGTTGACGAGCGCATCAAGATGGCTGCCCTGATCGCGCAACCGGTTGCGCATTTCAGCAACCGCGCGCTGGGTATCGTCGGGATCAGACAGATCCACCTGAATATGGTCTTCGGGGCCCGCTTCCCAAGGACAGTTCTTTGGGAAGGCGTGGCGCGAGCAGGTGATGACACGCCACCCTGCCTGGGAGAACCGCATGACAGTGGCGTGGCCGATGCCACGGCTGGCACCAGTCAAAATCAGGGTTTTTTTGCGTGCTTGATCATTCATGGCCGACACACTAGGCGTTTGCGGCTCCAGGCGCCAAGGGACTTTCAGGCTGCATGATCTCCGGCACATCTTCGTGGCCGGCAGGATCCTGATGGATCAGGATTTCAGCATCCGGAAACTCAGCTGCGATGGCGTTTTCCACCTCATCGGCGACAGCATGGGCACGCCGAAGGGGCATGTCGCCGGGGATTTCCAGATGAAACTGGATAAACACCGTGCGGCCGGCGGTACGGGTGCGCAGGTCATGGATGGTGTGCACCTTTGGATTGGAAAGCGCGATCTCTTCGATGCGCAACCTGTCCTCGCGTGGCAGTTCGCGATCCATCAGCTGGCTGGTTGACCGTGACACGATCTGCCAGGCCGCATACCCAATCCACCCGGCCAACGCCAAAGCGATGATCGGATCGGCCCGGTTCAGGCCGAAGACACCAGCAATAACCAATGCGGCAATCACACCCAGATTGAGGACGACGTCGCTGGCGTAATGCAAGGAGTCCGCTGCAATGGCGAGAGAGCCGGTTAGCCGCTGCACATGCCGCTGATAGGAAACCAGCACCAGCGTGAAGCCGAGCGATACGATGATGATCGAAATACCTGCACCGGTGCGCTCCACAGGCATTGGATCTAACAGGCGGCCGACACTTTCAACCGCGAGAAACAGCGCTGAGGCACCAATGAGGGCCGCCTGTCCAAGACCAGCAAGGGCTTCTGCCTTGCCATGGCCGAACCTGTGGTGGTTGTCGGCGGGTGTGAGCGCCACACGCACCGCAATGAGGTTGAGCAATGAGGCGGCGCCATCAAGTAACGAGTCAAGAAATGTCGCCAACAGCGACATCGAACCTGTTGCCCATACCGCCCAAGCTTTCATGGATATCAGCACAATCGCCACACTGACGGACGCGTAGGTTGCGCGTTTCATCAAGGTGGCAGCACGTTGGGGTGTCACGTGGCGGCGGAACGATTTTGGGGCAGTATTTGATTTCATGGTCGGCGTTTTAACACAGCACGCGCAAAGGCTTAAGCCTTTGATTTAGCACCTATTTTTGAGAGGCATTTGCAGGTGCTGTTAGGCTCAGCCGTTTTATGGAAACAGATGCCGCGTCGTCCAGTTCCACGTGTCGCTGTCAGGCGCGCCCTGCCGGTAGAATACCAGCCGGTCGTGCAGGCGGAAGGGGCGGTCACGCCAGAACTCAATCTGCGTCGGCATAACGCGAAAGCCTGACCAATGCGGTGGACGGGGGATGTGGCCCACCGCATATTTGGCGGTGTAGAGCGCAACTTCCTTTTCAAGCTCGAACCGGCCTTCAAGCGGTCGCGACTGGCGTGACGCCCATGCGCCGATGCGGCTGTCACGGGCGCGGCTCTGGAAGTAGGCGTCGGCTTCTTCGTCACTGACCTGCACAACCGGGCCACGCACGCGCACCTGACGGCGCAGGCTCTTCCAGTGAAAGCATAAAGCCGCCTTGCCGCTGGCCAGCAATTCGCGGCCCTTGGCGCTTTCGAAGTTCGTGTAAAATACAAAGCCGGCGCGATCAGCACCTTTGAGCAATACCATGCGCACATCCGGCAATCCCGACTCATCGACTGTGGCAAGCGCCATCGCGTTGGGGTCATTAGGTTCGCTGGCGGTTGCCGTTTCCAGCCATTCTTCAAAAAGAGAAAGGGGATCGCGCGATGTGAAAATGTCGGCGGCGTCTGTTTTTGTTTCGGTCATGGGACGGGTCCGGTAGAGCTGCAGATGCTTGACTTATGAATTGGTCGCAAATGACCTTATCATGCCAAGCGAAATGGTAGGGCGTGCCGTGTGCGCCAAGCCGGTATGACCTTTTGAAGGGACGCTATTGCCCGTGACAACTTCCTTTTTCCGCTCCGGGCTGCTCAATGCAGCTCTGCTCGCGGGTCTTCTGGCCATACTGATGCCAGCTGCATCGGCACAAACCGGCAAAGACGGCGGCGACGTATTGGCCGCGCAGTTCGCGCAAGGCGTTGAGGCCTATGACGCTGGCAAATATGCGCGCGCCTTTGAATTGTGGCTGCCGCTGGCGCAAAATGGTGATCTGGCGGCGCAGCGCAATGTGGCGCATCTGCTGCGGCTGGGGCGCGGTGTGCCTCAGGATTTACCGCGCGCGCGCAAATTCTATGAACAGTCAGCCGAATTCGGGTTTGTCACGGCACAGACAAATCTGGCGGTGATGCTGCTCAATGGAGAAGGCGGTGACCAGGAACCTGAAGAAGCCGCCATTTGGTTTGACCGGGCAGCGCGCGGCGGCCACCCGATCGCGCAATTCAATCTCGCCCGCCTCTACGAGCAGGGGCTGGGACTCGAGGCTGACACGGCAAGAGCCCTTGGCTGGTATGCGCTGGCCGCACGCTCCGGCTATCAACCAGCGCTGAACCGGTTGGCGGACCTCGTGCCGACCCTACCCGGCCCGAGCACCAATGACGGCAACACCGACGAAACCTTCGAGCAGGCAATGTCACCAGAATTGCCGGGCGATGCAGTGGCTCCTGATCCTGTGGTTGAGGGGCCGGGTGATGCTGTTGAAGAGCAAGGCTCCCTGACTGCCGCGCAAGAAAGCCCGGCCCCCGCCGCAGAAGCACCTGCTACCCAACTGGCAGTTGAGGCAGAAGCGGCAGAAATTCAGCCCGCCGGAGCGGCAAAGCTGCCGGTGGATGCGGTTGGAAAGGCCAGATCTGCCTATGAGGCCCGGCAGTTTACCGAGGCGCGGCATGGATTCGAGGCCCTAGCCTATCGGGGGAATGTGGAAGCGCAATACTGGCTGGCCCGGATGCGCAATCGTGGCGAGGGTGAGCCACGAGACCCGGTTGCAGCCCTCGCCTGGTGGTCGATTGCAGCCGAAGCCGGCCATGAAGGTGCGAAAGCCGCCGAGCGAGACCTTGAAAAAGAGCTTGATACGCGCCGCCGGAATGAAGCCAAGCGCGAGGCCGCGCAGTTCAAGGCTCTGATCGGGCAACTCAGCCAGAGCGCACCAACCAGCGACTGAGCAGGCGGCCCAAATATCCCGGAAAACCGGTGTTAACCCTATGGTAGAGGCCACTGGGGCACTTTAGGGGCGTATTTCCAACGGTTTTTTGGGCGAAATTCAGCATATGCGTGACCCGCATCAGGTATTGGGCGTCGCCAAAGGGGCAGACGCGGACGCGATCAAACGCGCCTTTCGCCGTTTGGCCAAGCAGTATCACCCCGATACTGCAGGTGGCGATAAGCGGGCGCGGTCACGATTCCAGGAAATCACCGAGGCTTACCGCGCTTTGCGGGCGCTTGAGGCAGCTCAAGAACGCATCACAGCCAGCGCCGCGGAGGCCACCCGCGCCTATGAACAGCCAAAACCTTCCACTAATTCAGCTGATGCGACAAAGCGCGAGACCAGCAAGACAGCCAAACGTGCGTCCTCCCCCAATTCGGCGACTGCCGGGCCTGTTCCAACAGATCAAGCAGGCACCGGGGCGGATGAACCAAAAGGCACCGGCCGGGCCGCCGAATTTTTCGAGAACCTGAGACAGGCCGGCATAAAGCCATTCCGGCGGCGCGGCGATGATCTGGCGTGCACGCTGCATCTGCCGTTTCTTGATGCGGCGAAGGGCGGCACTCATCGGGTGACCTTACCGACCAATCGCACTGTGGATGTCACCCTGCCGGCAGGCATTGAGGACGGCAGGCAAGTCCGCCTGCGTGGGCTGGGTGCACCGGGCTCTGCGGGCGGTAGCGCAGGCGATGCACTGGTCACAGTTGATATTGAGCCGCATCCCTATTTCAGCCGTGAAGGCTCTGATATCCGCCTTGCCCTGCCGATTTCCATTGCGGAAGCCGTTGAAGGCGCAAAAGTGCAGGTGCCGACGGTCGACGGGCGGGTCTGGGTCACTATTCCGGCAGGATCAAACTCCGGCACCGTATTGCGGCTGACGGGCAAAGGACTGAAGTCACCAGACGGCACACACGGGCACCAGCTCATTGAGCTGATCGTCATGCTTCCTGATGTGCAGGATGCGGATCTTGCTGACTTTGTGCGCCATTGGCCGGGAGCCAAGTCGCATGATCCGCGCGCAGCCTTCGGTCTCAACTGATGCCGCGCACATAATTGCTTACATGTCGTGATTTGCTTGTGCTGGTCAGCCATCGCCGGATCGGCTATGGCATTGCTATATAGTGAAGACTGACGCGTGACCGGCACCGCCGCGTGCGCCGAGAAAAGCAACAAGACGAGGTCCAGATGAGCGTGACGGGGCTGATGGCAGGTAAACGCGGCCTGATTATGGGGGTCGCCAATGACCGGTCCATCGCATGGGGCATTGCCAAGGCGGCGGCCGATGCCGGGGCTGAACTGGCCTTCACCTATCAGGGCGATGCACTGAAAAAGCGGGTTGATCCGCTGGCGCAGAGTGTCGGGGCAAAGTTGGTGCTGCCTTGCGACGTCACGGATGCAGCATCGATGGACTCGGTATTCGAGACGCTTGAGGCTGAATGGGGCAAACTGGATTTTCTGGTACATGCCATCGCGTTCGCCGACAAAGAGCAACTCAAGGGCCGCTATGTGGACACCACCCTCGATAATTTCCTGTTGAGCATGAACATCTCCTGCTTCTCATTCACTGCGATTGCACAGCGTGCTGAGAAGATGATGACCGATGGCGGCTCTATGGTGACACTCACATATTACGGCGCCGAGAAGGTGATGCCGCATTACAATGTGATGGGCGTTGCAAAGGCAGCGCTTGAAGCAAGCGTGCGCTATCTCGCTGAAGACCTCGGCAAGAAAGCAATCCGCGTGAATGCGATCTCCGCTGGTCCTATCAAGACGCTCGCCGCAAGCGGCATCGGAGACTTCCGCTATATCCTTAAATGGAACGAACACAATGCGCCTCTGCGCCGGACTGTGACGATCAATGAAGTTGGCCAGTCAGCGCTCTATCTTTTGTCCGATATGGGCAAGGCCGTGACCGGTGAAGTTCACCATGTGGATGGCGGTTACCACGTGGTCGGCATGAAGGCGGAGGACGCGCCGGATATTTCCGTATCCTGATCAAATGCGCGCAGCCCCATGAGCCACAACAGCTTTGGACATCTCTTTCGCGTAACCACCTGGGGTGAATCCCACGGGCCCGCACTTGGCTGCGTGGTCGACGGTTGCCCACCTGGTATTCCGCTTGATGAAGCGGGCATTCAAGTGTGGATGGACAAGCGCAAACCCGGGCAAAACAAATACACGACCCAGCGGCGCGAGCCGGACACGGTGCGCATTCTTTCTGGCGTCTTTCCTGACCGTGATGGCGTACAGGTGACGACCGGCACGCCGATCAGCTTGATGATCGAGAATGTGGATCAGCGCTCGAAGGATTACGGGGACATCAAGGACAAGTTCCGCCCCGGCCACGCTGACTATGCCTATTACACAAAGTACGGCATCCGTGACTATCGCGGAGGTGGGCGGCAGTCCGCGCGCGAAACAGCCGCGCGCGTTGCAGCAGGTGCAGTGGCACGGCAGGTGCTGAACCACATTCTTGGCGGCGTGACCATTCGTGGTGCGCTGGTGCAGATGGGGCCCCATAAGGTGCCCAAGTCGCGCAAGTCGTGGGACTGGGACATCATCGACAACAATCCGTTCTGGTGTCCGCATGCAGCGACCGCCAAGAAGTGGGCAGCCTATCTTGACGGTATCCGCAAGGCAGGATCGTCCTGTGGCGCGGTGATTGAAGTGCAGGCGCTTGGCGCGCCAGCCGGTCTTGGGGCACCAATTTACGGCAAGCTGGATTCAGAGCTTGCTGGCGCGCTGATGAGCATCAATGCGGTTAAAGGCGTTGAGATCGGCGATGGCATGGACGCTGCGAAGCTGACTGGCGAACAGAATGCCGACCAGATGCGCATGAAGAACGGCGAGCCGGTTTTTACCGCCAATCATGCAGGCGGCGTGCAGGGTGGCATCTCAACCGGGCAGGACATTGTCGCACGGTTTGCAGTGAAGCCGACATCATCCATCCTCACGCCGCGCAAGACGGTTGATCTGGCCGGAAGCGATACCGAGATTGTAACCAAGGGCCGCCACGACCCATGTGTGGGTATCCGTGCCGTGCCGGTTGGTGAAGCAATGATGGCGTGCGTCCTTGCGGATCAATTGCTGCGACACCGCGGACAAACAGGCAGGCCTGATGGCTTGCCGCTGGGAGAAATTTTTGGCGATGAGTGAACACGACCCCCTCGCCGATAACGCCCTACCTGCGGCGAGCCTTGCCACCACCTATCAACGCCAGTCGGGCGAAATGATGGTCTATGGAGGCACATTTTTTGGCCTATTCGCGCTGGCTGGTGGTCTCGTATCCGGCCAGCCCGTGCCGCTTATTCTGGCGGCGCTGATGCTTGGCAGTGCATTCTATTTCTTCCCGATGATCCGCACCGAGCGCGCGCAGCTTCGTGTTGAGGCGCGCGGGCTTTATCTGGACGGTATGGGATGGCTGCCTTGGACCAGCATTCGCGATGTGCGGATGTATGACAAATCCGTGCGCACCATCCGCAACACGCAGCTGGAGCTGCAGCTGATCGGCCCGGTGAAGGACTTTGTGATGCCAGACGCTAATCAAGGCGCGTTGCGCGCCTTTATGACCCGGATATGGTCGGTGAAGCCTGGCGCTGACAGTGGCAATGCAGAAATGGTGCTTGTTCGGCTTGAGCCGCTGCGGGCAAAGCCTGAGGAAATCCTCGCATCCATGCAGCGCTTCCTGCCGCAGGCCGGCGCAACCGGTTAGGCCTTCACAAAGGTAATAACCTTTGAGAGGAAGGCAGGCGTCTCTTCCAGCTGCTCCATCCCAGCTTTTGCGAACAAGGTTTTCAGGTTCTCTTTCGTGTAAGAGCTGAAATAAGGTTCGTGAAAGGCCCATGGGAAGAAGTCGAGCAATCCATCTAGCGTTGCGCGGTCACCCTTTTGCAGCGCGTCCATGAAAATGAGACGGCCGCCCGGCTTCAGCACACGCGCAATCTCTGCAGCGACTACGCGGCGGACTTTCGGTGGCAGTTCGTGGAACAGATATATGCAGGTCACAACATGCTGACTGGCATCCGCGACGGGCAGGCGTTCAGCATTGGCATTCACATACGAGATATGACGCCAACGTCTGAGCGCGCGTTTTGCCTTGGCCAGATAATTGGGTGACATATCCAGTGCCGTGATGTTGAGGCGCGGATAGTTGTCTCTGACAAAAGTCAGAAATCGGCCTGTCCCGCACGCGATATCCAGCATGGTGACATCGCGCTGATCAACACCCTCAAGCGCCTGGGCGAGTGGCACCAGAGCCTGGCGGCGCATGGCATCAGCCGTGCCGGTGAACAGGACCTCCACCTGCGTGTCATAAATTTCCGCTGACGCATCATCCAGCCATCCGCCGGTCTGATAGTGAAAGTTTTGCAGGTAGTAGCGCGGGAAGCGGCTGCGGCGTTCGTCATTGAGCACTTCGGAATGGGATTTGGCGCGGCGGCGGCCATCCACTTTCGGCACATCGGCCAGATAGGCGTGGGCCTTTTTAAAGCTGCCGACAAGGCTTGGCGTCATATCGTAGGGGGCTGCATAAATGCCGCGCTCTACATTTCGCCAGTCAGATGCAAACAGATTGGTGACCGCTTTGAGGAGTGTTCGCCTGTCCAGTGTCTTGCCGGTGCTTTTGGGCCGTTGCTCGTTCTTGTCACGCAAGGGGCCAATGATGCGGCGGGTGGCGGCGTAATGGCCCAGATACCAGGCGACACGCGCGCTCTGGCTCAGGCCATAGGCCAGCCGCAATCCCGGCTTTGATGGCAGGCGTCTGGATGGCTGTGCCGTATCGCTCATCTGGCCACTCTAGGTGCGTTGGAACAAGGCTGCCAATTCTACATGGGCAGACCAGCGGAACTGATCAACCGGTGTGACGGGGCCCATGCTGTAGCCGCCATCAATGAGGACGCGCGCATCGCGGGCAAAAGTGCCGGGATTGCAGGATATCGAAGCGATGCAGGGCACTTTGGATTTCACCAGTTGCTCCACCTGCGCCAAACCGCCGGCGCGCGGCGGATCAATGACCGCCAGGTCATAGTCCTTGAGTTCCATCGGTATCAGCGGGCGGCGGAACAGGTCACGGCGTTCTGCTTTGATGGGCTTGAGGCCCTGAAGATTACGCGCAGCCCGATCAAGTGCTGTGATGGCGGTGACGTCACTATCAAATGCATCGACCTTGGCAAGGCGGGCAAGCGGCAGAGTGAAGGCACCGCAGCCGGAGAACAGATCAACGGCGCGGCGCAGGCGTTTGATGCCGGATGCGGCGGCCATGATCTCTCCGCGCAATGCTGCTTCGGCGGGTTCAACTGCCTGCAAAAATCCGCCCGCTGGCGGGACGCAGGCAAGACCATCAAAGTTTATGACCGGGTCGTGCCACTGGGCGACCGGCTCATTGTTCCAGGTGAGGCGTGCAAGGCCTGCTTTCTGGCCAGCCGAAGAGAGCCGCGACAGGAGCTTGCCGTCTAACGGCTTGCCGGGCATTTCAACCACAACATCAAGACCATTTTCAGTTGCGGTCACGGACACCCGCGCTTCGCCGCGGCGGGTCAGGCCATCTTCAAGCAATGTCGCCAATGCCGGGAGCGCCTTGACGATGGAAGGGTCAACCACTTCGCACATAGAAAGTTCAACGATGTGGGCAGAGGATTTTTCGTGAAAGCCAAGAACCACCCCTGCCCCGCCACGCCGCGCGGCGAAGACCGCACGACGGCGGGTGCGCGGGGGCACCGTTATGGTTTCGCGCACATCTGCATCGATACCACGATGGGCAAGTGCTGAAATGACCAGATCGCGTTTCCAGCTGGCAACGAACGCGTCATCGAGATGCTGCAGCGCGCAGCCGCCGCATTGGGATGCATGTTCACATGGCGGTGTGGCGCGATGCGGCGACGGGGTATGAACCGCGACGATCTTGGCGCGCGCAGATGTCCGGTCGAGGGAAACAATGTCCCCGGGGGCGCCGCCGTCCACATAAACGGTTTCGCCGTCGATTTCGGCGACGGCGTCTCCCTTGTGAGCAAGGGTCTGAATTGTGACCTTATCCATCGCGGCGTGCCCCTAACAAAAACTCTACATTGCCGCTGCCGCCGGTGATGGGGCTTTCAACGCAGCCTGTGACGGTCCAGCCATCAATTGATATCACTGCATCGCTGACCGCCTGAATGGAGCGGGCGCGCGCATCAACATCCTTGACGATGCCGCCTTTGCCGATGGCATCTCGGCCCACTTCGAACTGCGGTTTGACGAGGACAACCAGGCGCGCCACCGGTGCGGCAAAGGCGCAGGCGGCTGGAAGTACTTTAGTGGCGGAGATGAACGAAACGTCGCAGACGATCAGATCAATCAGGTCCGGCACCTGTTCGCGGGTCAGGGTGCGGGCGTCCTGACCTTCCAGTGAGATGACGCGCGGGTCTGTCCGGAATTTTTCCGACAGCTGGTCGTGACCAACATCGACCGCATAGACGCGGGCTGCACCGCGCGACAAGACCACATCGGTGAAGCCGCCGGTCGATGCGCCCACGTCCAGCACAGTTTGATCCTTTGAGGGGATGCCAAAATTATCCAGCGCATGGGCCAGCTTCAGCCCCGCGCGCGAGACATAGGGAATTGACGGCTCATCCAGTTCGACTTCGGTCTGCGGATCGAGCTCCTGCGCCGGTTTGGTCGCAGGTTCGCCCTGCACACGCACACGGCCTGCCTTTATTTCGGCCTGCGCGCGGGCGCGCGATGGGGCCAGCCCGCGCTCAACGAGCAGAAGATCAAGCCTCACTGTATTCTCCGCCGGTTTTGGTCCGTCAGGCGCGTTGCGGGGCGGAACTGCTGTCCGTAACCGCCACGCCCAATGCGCCGAGTGCTGTTTCCACAATGGCCGCTTTATCGAGGCCAGCCTGTGCATACATCAATTCGGGCTTGTCCTGATCGATAAAAATGTCCGGCAGGACCATCGGGCGGATTTTAAGACCGCGATCCAGCCTGCCGCTGACGGCCAAATGCTGGAGCACATGGCTGGCAAAACCGCCAACAGCCCCCTCCTCAATGGTAATGAGGACTTCGTGCTCGTCAGCAAGCTGGTTAATCAGCGTTGTATCCAGCGGCTTGGCGAAACGGGCATCAGCGACGGTAGCGGTGAGACCGCGCGCGGCCAGTTCATCGGCAGCGTCAAGGCATTCAGCCAGCCGCCCGCCAAAGCTCAAAAGGGCAATCTTGGTGCCTTCGCGCAGAATACGGCCTTTGCCTATTTCCAGGATCTGGCCGCGCTCAGGCATATCAACGCCCATGCCCTCGCCGCGTGGATAGCGGAACGAGATCGGGCTTTCGTCGTAAGCCGCCGCCGTGCGGACCATATGCACAAGCTCGGCCTCGTCGCCTGCGGCCATCACCACAAAACCGGGCAAGGTGGCCAGATAGGTCACATCGAAGGCACCTGCATGGGTTGGCCCATCAGCACCAACGAGGCCGGCGCGGTCAATTGCAAAGCGAACGGGCAGCTTTTGAATGGCGACGTCGTGCACGACCTGATCGTAGGCGCGCTGGAGGAAGGTTGAATAGATGGCGGCGAATGGCTTGTAGCCTTCGGTTGCCAGCCCCGCCGCGAAAGTAACGCCGTGCTGCTCGGCGATACCGACATCAAAGGTGCGCTCGGGAAACCGGTTTCCGAAGATATCAAGGCCGGTGCCGCCCGGCATGGCGGCACTGACGGCGACGATGCGGTCGTCTTCTTCGGCTTCCTTCACCAGCGCATTGGCGAAGACCTTCGTATAGGCAGGCGCATTGGCCTTGGCTTTTACCTGCGTGCCGGTAATGACGTCGAACTTGGAAACGCCGTGATATTTGTCGGCGGCCGCTTCCGCCGGGGCATAGCCTTTGCCTTTTTGCGTGACCACATGGATGAGCACCGGCCCGTCTTTGGAGTCTCGGACATTTTTCAGCACGGGCAACAGGTGGTCGAGATTGTGGCCGTCGATGGGGCCGACATAGTAGAAGCCAAGCTCCTCAAAGAGCGTGCCGCCTGTGGCCATGCCGCGCGCATATTCTTCGGCGCGCTTGGCGGTGGTCTCGAGTGACTTGGGCAATTTCTCAGCCAGCTGCCGCGCGAAGTTGCGCAAGGACCGGTAGGACGAGCCGGAGATCAACCGCGCGAGATACGCAGACATGGCGCCGACGGGCGGCGCGATAGACATGTCGTTATCGTTGAGGATGACAATCAGGCGGCTATCGAGGGAGCCGGCATTGTTCATGGCTTCATAGGCCATGCCGGCGGACATTGATCCATCGCCGATGACAGCGATCACATTGTTGTCGCCGCCCTTCAGGTCACGGGCGACGGCCATGCCGAGGCCCGCTGAAATTGATGTGGAGGAATGCGCTGCACCGAACGGGTCATATTCGCTTTCAGCACGCTTGGTGAAGCCCGAGAGGCCGCCGGCCTGGCGCAGGGTCCGGATGCGGTCGCGGCGACCGGTGAGGATTTTGTGCGGGTAGCACTGGTGACCCACGTCCCAGATGAGCCGGTCGTCAGGCGTATTGAAGACGTAGTGGATGGCTGCCGTCAGCTCCACCACCCCAAGGCCTGCCCCCAGATGGCCGCCGGTCTCGGACACCGCGGCAATGGTCTCCATACGGAGTTCATCGGCAAACTGGCGCAGGTCACGCTCCGGTAGAGCGCGCAGGTCCGCCGGGATTTTCACCTGATCAAGGAGGGGGGTTCTGGTGGGCAGTTGATTGGCCATCGGGCTTCCTTCACTTGCGTCACGCTGGACGAGACCGGCTCTTCCGCTACGTCATCTGTGAAGGCTCACGTCTTTTAGCGGCTGAATCAAGGCAGGCGCTTCAATATGGTCGTGATCGCAGCACCAGAATCGCAGAAATCCGCGGTACCTAGTCGTTGTCCAGATTGGCAGCGGCAGTGCCGGTTGCCTCGCCAGCCGGACTCAAGGTGATTTTTTCGACCTTCATCTCGGCTTCGCGCAGCTTGGCCTCGCAATGGGCCTTGAGGGCTGTGCCGCGCTCATAGACCTGAATGGACTTTTCAAGATCTACATCGCCTGCTTCCAGCTCACTGACGATTTTTTCGAGTTCCTGTAATGCAGCCTCGAAGGACATCTTCTTGATATCGGCGGGAATTGCAGGTGCTTTGTCAGCCATCAAATACTCTTTCCATCAGACGCGGTCGCGGCCATGAGGGCCAGCACATGTGCGCGGGTCGCTGTGGCCAGTGCCTCAAGATCATAGCCACCTTCAAGTAGCGAGATGACGCGCCCTTCGCAATGGCGGGCTGCAATTTCGCATAGACCTTGTGTGACCCAGCCGAAATCTTCGTCAGTCAAATCCATCTCCGCAAGTGGGTCTCTTGTATGTCCGTCGAACCCGGCGGAGATGATGATGAGACCAGGCTTGAATGCCTCCAGCGCCGGGAAGATACGGGTTTCATAGGCTGCACGAAACAATGCACCGTCCGCATGGGGCGGCAGGGGGACGTTCACGATATTATTGGCGATGCCCGTCACATCCGCATCGCCGGTGCCGGGATAAAGCGGCTGTTGGTGGGTGGACGCGTAAAACAATGACGCGTCCGGGGCGAATGCCGCTTCGGTTCCATTGCCATGATGCACATCAAAATCGACGACTGCTACCCGCTCGATGCCGTGCGCCTGCTGGGCGTGCCGGGCTGCGATGGCCGCATTTGAGAAGAAGCAAAAGCCCATGGCACGCTCAGGCTC
>Ga0307929_1001154_pt1 | contig 21603 bp, 15 predicted proteins | sample AceLakmetage1330_FD_203160 | JGI IMG/M metagenome (GOLD analysis project Ga0307929, IMG submission 203160) | Saline water microbial communities from Ace Lake, Antarctica - #1330 | ecosystem: Environmental > Aquatic > Non-marine Saline and Alkaline > Saline | place: Antarctica: Ace Lake...
TTTCTGTGCGTCAAGTTTCTGAATGGTTCCTTTAAGGCTTTTCTCCATCTGTTTGGCCACGGTTCCGGTGTTGGTCAATTGCTCGGTGACATCACTGGGGAAAAGGTTTAACGTCGGCTTGGATGCCGCAGCCGCCTGGTTCAGGGTAAAAACCACTGGCAAAAGGGTTAACACACAGATCATCAGTGTTGAATGAAACATCTTCTTTTTTTCCATTTTTACCTTCCTTCAGTTTAATTGAGGTTATTTGAGGTTAAAAGGCGATACCTATATTTTTAATCCGTTCTGCCTTGGCAAGCTTATCGGCCTCATCTTTATAGCGGTAATAGACTTGATAGTTGCCCGTTTCGGTTTTATCCACCAAACAGTTTACAGTACTGACGGACGTAATCTGTGCTGCAAAGTTTTTTGCCTTGGATTCCAGAAAAAAGGGTTTCCAGAAAAAAAACTTTTCTTCCCCATCCCCATCCGAAGCCGTTAACACGGTTTTCGAATCTTTTATTGCAGGGGTATTACTTGATACCTCCATATCTGATACATGATCCGTTATTTTAAACTCATCTTCTGTTTTTAAGCCCTCTTTTTTGGGATCATTCGGGAGGGTGTCTGTTTGATTTGCCGGCAACACCTCATTTCCCTCCAGACCTGCCTCAACATCAGGGGATGAACGATCCACCTCGGCCCATGACACATGATTTTGTTCATGGGTACTCTTCTTTAAATCTATTTCGTCGCCCCCTTCCCCTGTTACGGCATCAGCAGTGTCAATTTGATTTTCAACGGGACTTTGAGGAGTGGGTGACTCTGTCTCCATGGCAGGGTTCTTTTTAGTGGCATCACTCTTGTTTAGAAGATTCGTCTCCTGGGCCCCCTCTTTTTTTTCTTCCGGCAATGTTGATTGAGATATATTTTTAACCAACTGTCCACCAGGAAGAAATCGTTCACGAATATCCGGGAAAAAAGACCAGACCAAGACAACCAGTATTATACCTGCCAAAAAGCCTGCAACAAATTTGATGTTCATTAAGCCCCTCCCCCCTATTTCTAAAAAATTATCCTCTATTAACTCACATTTCGCTTGTTTCTATAACTGTCTGAAGTTATTAAAAATAAATTTATGCATTTTTACTTTATTTCAAGTTCACTGCTAATAATTTCAAAAAGTTATAATTCAAAGAGCGACATGTCGGCTATTAAAAAACCACTTCTACATTAGGATATCGTTGCATTTTTCAAATTTTCTATTTTTTTTTCACACCTATTCAAACCCCTGGGTCAACACCGTGTCTTTTTCAGGGGCTGAGCTGGAAACAGATTGGTTTTCAGACAAAGGGGGTTTCTGGTCTCCGCTCATTTTTGAATCAAAGGTTGAACTGTCACTGCCAATAGGTGTTTCTGAACTTTTATTTAGAGAAAACAACCCAACAGCCAGAATTAGCAATAACAGGAGGACAAAGAACAAAGCGGGTAAATAGTGTCGTTGGGCAAGCTTACCAGGAGTATCACGTACATCACATACATCAGACACTTCAGAGATACTAATGATGCCAGATTCGTGTAAGGCCTGGGCCACTGATGCCACCTGGATAAGTTCAATCCCTTTTCCTTCAAGTTTTTCCCTGATCTCGTCAGAAATCTGGTTATCCTGGGGGCAAATCAACACCCCTCCCCTGGAGAGCGCCCGACACGCCGCTTCAATCTTAGCATCAAGGTCCGCCTGTAGCACCTTGCCAATGGCGCCGTCCGCCTCAACAATCCCCGTAGCGGCAACAGAGCCACTGGCTTTTCCCGTAATATCAGAAGCCAGGGCCAACGCAAAGACAAGCCCACCACTCTGGCCGGATACACTCATCAAGTCCTGGGTTGACTCCATTAAAAGATCAAACATGACAGAATATTTTGGAACGGATAGGCCTTGGTTTTTCAACACCGAATAAACCCTCACAGCCGCTCTTTTCGCAGCAAGGGAAAAGCCCCTTCCCCCATCCAGAACAAAAAAGCCCTGGACGGGTTCCGATGGATCATTTTCATATTTTTCAACGGTGACCGCTGCAAAATCGCCGGTATTAAAAAGACAATAAAAATTATGTTCAGTCATGGGAATCCGCCGTCCTGCCGTCCTGGGAAAGGGTTATGATGGCATTCCACTGTTTCAAATCAAACCTGCCAAGTTGCGTTACCTTTCTGGCCAAGGACCCTTCCCTGATAACTCCCTGAACAATTAGATTCCCGGCTGCATCACAAAGTGTTACCATTTTACCTTCAAACGAATCTGGCGCCCCGCTGCTGATTTTCAGCACCACCGTTCCGGCATCTTCTTTCTGGGACGGAAAGACAGACAACAAAAATCTGCCACACCGACTCTTTAATGTTAATGTTTCCAACTTGTCATCCGAGGCAGCCTTCAAACCGCCCACTCCCATTAAGATAGCATCACCCCAAAAATCTTCCGGGGATTCAGTCTCTGAAATGGTTCTAAATTCCTCCAGACGATCCATGCACACAGGGCACAGAGAAAGATGATCTAAACTTTTTTCTTCTGCTGTGCCAAGCCCCCCGGGCAGCGCCATTTCAAACAGTTCATTTTCTTGAAGATGTATCTCGTCGGCCATTATTATTTTTTTATGGTCATACCAGGCGGTAATATATTTCCTGAAAAGATTGTTGTTTTCCATTTTATGCCACTCCATTTCTTTTTAAACATTTCCTCACAGACATTTCAGCCTCAGCCTGTCTGTTCCTGATATTTTCAATGGAACAATTAAAATCCGAAGCCAGCTGCGCCAGCGTTTTTTCCTGTTTATATCTTGAAATCAAAACCAATCGGCTCTCTGCTCTGCCTATATTTTCGATGCAAATGGAGATAATTTCCAAAATTTCTTTTTCTTTCAGCAATGATTCGGCACTCTTTCCTTTAAATTCAAGCAGATCCCCCAACGTATCTCTGCTAAAAGCATCTCCCTTTGGTCGACTGCTGGTGGAAACAATCTTTGGTTTTAACGCCTCCAGATTTACAACTCTATCCATTTCCCAGCCCATTTTTTCAGCCACATCAAAATCGGACTTACCGGTTTCTCTCTCTTTTTGCAGATACTTCATCTGCTGATATTTTTCCTGGGGCACATGAATAAGCGCCCCTTTCATTCTCAACAGGGAAATCATCTCCCCTTTAATAAACTTATACGCATATTTAACAAAACACCCCTTTAATGGCTCGTAACTTCTTTTGGCTTTTATACACCCGATGACCCCCTGGTGATATAGCTCCTCCCTTGTAACAAGGCCTTCAGACGCATGGGTTTCAAGGCGCGGCAAATATTTAAATGATACGAATCTTGCAATCTTCTTCACCATGTGAAGATCTTGTTTTGATATGTCTCTTGTTTCCGGCATGGATTATTTCCTTAAATCAGTATCAATATATATTGTGAGCAAACGCTTAATTTACAAAGTAATGGTTGAATATTGATAAAATTTATGCAATTTGTAAACATAAAAAACCAATCCTTTCAAAGGAGGTCACCTATGCTAAGAAACAGAACTCTTTTTACCGCGTTATTTGTCATTATATTTTTCCCACTTAACGTCGCAGCCCAGAATGATCATTTTTCTGACAATGAAGTGGATATCATAAATATCCTGTCACAACCTGCCCCTCCCAAAACCGTAATAAAAACCCGGGGGCTTACCCGGGGATTTAAAGTGGACGATTCCTCACAATCCATTGACAATTCAAGAACCATTGTAGTGATGGCGGAAAAAGAGAATAAAATTATTCAGCAGACTGTTCTTATCCAGGAAGGAGATAATACCCCAAGAGTCAACATGAAAATCCAATTTAATTACGATTCGTGGGAATTACGCCCAGTTGCCTACTCACTGTTGAGAGAACTGGGAAAGGCCCTGACCAATCAAGCACTTGCAGGCAAGCAAATCAGTGTGCTGGGACATACCGATGCAGATGGATCAGATCAATACAATCTGGGTCTGAGTCTGAAAAGGGCAAGATCGGTGAAAGATTATCTTGTGGGTAATTTTAATTTATCCCCATCCCGGATAGATATTTATGGATATGGTGAGACACTGCCGCTTCTTCCCAACTCCAGTTCATACAATAAGCAACTGAACCGGCGGGTTGAGATCCGTGCAGAGTAAGCAGGTAACCATAAAAAAGCTCCTGAAATCTAAAATAAGGAAAAAAATTTAGAAAATTATACAAAACCAAACGATATGAAAATTATACAGCAAATAAAACAAGACTGTATCCACAATCAAGCATTCTGGAGGAAACAATGAAAAAACTTTTGACCAAACTGTTCATCGCATTGATATCAACAGCTCTGATTATCCCCCTAATACCGGACAGTGCAACAGCTGCGCTGAGAACCCGAATTGTGGTGCTTCCCTTTTATGTGGAACAGGGTAGTAGAGATGCACAAGATGGCGGCAATCTTGTAATGCACTACAGAAGGATGTCCGGGTTTATTGAAAACCATCTGGTAAGACACAATTTTGAAGTCATCGACCCCTTTGCAAAAGAGGCCGCGGAAAAGGAACTGAACCGTTTGATGGAACGGACACGGGAGGATTCAACCCTTGCCTGTCTTGAGGTTTGCCGCAAATACGGTGTGGATGCCGTCTATATTGTATGGCTCAATGTAAAACACAAAAAGACCGCTGACGGCTACCACAAGGCCATAGCCCTTCTGGACGGAAAAGGATATGACAGTGCCGGCCGATCCATTGGTGCCAATGTTTACAAATCCTTCAAAATTTCCAGGCGGGACTTTGACCAGGCCATTGGCGATGTGGAAAAAGAGGTGGGCGATCTGGTGGGAAGAACTCTGACTGCCTGGAACAGTCGGGCCGCTTCCAGTAACAAAGTGGTGTCCTCTTCCACCGTAAGTGCCGGCGGAACTACCAACGACGAAGGGGTCCTTGCCCGAAACATTGATAAACTCGAAAAATATATTGAAATCCGCTTAGACGGCGCCACTGAGTATGAACTGGTGGAAACCTTTGGTAAAGTGCTTTACACGGTTAACGGCGTGGTCCAGGGAAAACAGATTTCCCAGCGCATTGTTCCGGACACCCCCCAGGCCTGCACCAGCCACTGGGAAGTTGAAATTCATAACACAGACACCTTTCGTTTACAGGCAAACACCATGAGAATGATAAATGATATCCTGGATGCCGGTGGAAAAGTGGTTATTAATGGTGTGCCCTATCGATACACCTCCTCCGAGGTTAAACTTCTCATGGGAATACGACCGGGTGATGTCACCTCCAGATCGGTTCAGTTTGTCATCGACCGGGAGCGGGCAAGGGACCGGGAATTTGCCGGACGGCATGATCCTGACAAGGCGGCCAAACAGACCAGTTCACCCGGATTTGAATAACCAGAGTTTCGGATAGAATCGCTTAGAGCCTGTTTAAACATTCAGGATCTAAGCCACCTTTTCACTTATCTCCTCATATTTCATAAACAAAACCTCCATTTTCAGGGGATGTTCTCAAAAAAAATACTACTTTTGAGGTAAACACAAAGGATTCCTGATTTTAAAAAACGTGAGGGCCATGTTCCCCCCAAAATTTATCTGGCAGAGGAAAAAAATGAGTGAACATCAAAATAAATCGCAAAAAACAATCCGGGGAAAACTATTCATTGGGCTCATTGTATTATTGATCCTGGCAGGATCAGGTGCAGGAACGCTTTATTATTACAAGGCCCAGCAAATGAACCTGAACCTCGCACAACTTGTCCCCAATTATATTCCGGGTTATCTGAAACTTGTATCTTTGCCCCAGAGCATTAAACATTATTTAACGCACCCTTTCTGGACAATGAATGAAAACCAGGAAACAGTGAAACGCATCCGATATGTCTATGAAACCGCCGGAGAACTGCTGAACAATTTTTCCATGGACAAGGAAGCAAAAGAGTTCCTGAACCAACCCATTGATCTCGCCGTGACCCACATTGACTATAAAGACAACCATATCTCTTTTCTGATGGCTGCGGATATTGGTACAAAAAATGGTGTGCTGGCAGAATTGTTCCCGAAAAAAATTTACCAGGAAATTAACAAAAACTTTTCCGGCAGTAAAACAAAGCATCTGTCAAACGGAAAAACAATATGGCAGTTAACACCGGATGGACTCGCTTTCCCTTTATATTATTGTATTTATAAAAATCTACTAATCATCAGCCCGGAAGAAAAAAACCTGACCCATGCCATCACAAATGAAATCCTCCCGGAAAACCAGTTGGTGGAGGATATCCATTTTCAGAAATTCTCACAACAGCTGAGTCCCGGACAAAACATCGCGGCCTATGCCCAGGCAAAGACCATCTATAACGATCTTGTAAATCAAAATATATTACAGGATCCCCAGGGCCTCATCGGCAGGTTAACCGGTATTCGAAACATTGATGGTATATGCTTTACCAGCCACATGGAAAAAGGAATTCCTCTGGAAAATTTTTATCTGCTGGTACCTGAAAAAACAGGTCTGGTAAAGCTCCTTCACAAACATGCCGGAAAGGACAGGACCTCCGTCCTAATTCCCAAACAATCGGTTGCGTCTGTGTCTTTGTCCATTTCCGACCCGGCGGACCTGGTGTGGAACACCCTTGATCTATTGGATCAGGGAAGAAAAACCCTGTTTCCGACCCTTTCCATGGACATTAAAGACCTGCGGGACGGTGTCCGGATGATCCAGTCGTTCACCGGCATCAACCTCGACACCATGCTGGATGATCTTCTTGAGGGCGGTATATCGGTATACACCGATAAACTCAACAATTTTGCAAAAGCCCCCCGCTTTACTCTTATCAAATACTGTGATGATCCGTTAAAACTTGATCAATTGGTAAGCACATTAAAAGATCATGCCCGGAAAATGGCAGAAATGAGATTTGTCCAGACAGATGATTACAAGGGAGATCCCATTTTTACGGCCACCAGCTCCGAAAGATCTTTAAAGGAGATACCTTTTTACCTGATCACCAAGGGGAACTATTTTCTGCTGTCAACGGCCAAAGACATGTTGATCAGTGCCATGGATAACCTTGAAAAGCTGCCCCGGGAGCCGGAAACCGACAAAGAGAGCATCAACAGTTTTCTCACAATGCAAGGAATGGCCAATAGATATCTTGCCTTTGCAACGGCCTGTGATGATCCCAAGCTTAAACAAAGCATCCTTCCCCCAGAACTGGAAGGGATATTGCTTCCCGGAGATCTGGCCCCCTTCAAGATAAATTGGAACGTTGGAAAAGATTATTTTAATATCCAGACATCTCCGGGAATTCTTTTGCCCTCTTTATTGACAAAGTTGACCCACGAGGCCCTGTCTTATTACTATTCCCATCAGAAAATGGTGTTTGAAGCCACCGGAGAAAAATCTTTTACACTGAAACCCATGTTTTCCCAAAATGTGCCCATTGCGTATCACCCCACATCTCCGGGGATTGCAAAAATAACCATTAGCATGTCTGAGGCACTTCCATTCACCGTGAGCTACAACAGCAATGCCATTGTACATGCCCAAACCCCGAGAACCTCAGCAGGCTTCTCCTATTTTATAGATGATAAAACCCAGACAACTTTGCCGGTACAAACATGGTACCTGAAACTTGTATCTTTAATGTCAAAAGAAATTGAATGCCATGTAAAAATTGAACAGATGGATAAGAAGGCACTTGAAGGCGGTACGGAATGGGTAGATGCAGTCACCGGCATGTCATTTGTCTGGGTACCCGGTGGTGAGTTCATGATGGGCAGTAATGACGGTGCCTCAAATGAAAAACCGGTGCACAATGTACGTCTGGACGGGTTCTATATGGGAAAATATGAGGTGTCCAATGGAGAGTACCGGCAATATAAAGGTAACCACAACAGCGGATCCTATGAAAATGTCAGCTTGAGCGGCGACAATCTGCCTGCGGTATCTGTCAGCTGGGAGGATACTCAGGGGTTTATCAAATGGCTGAACAGAAAGACAGGCCATACCTTTGCCCTGCCCACCGAGGCTCAGTGGGAGTATGCATGCAGGGCCGGGACAACTACAGAAAGGTTCTGGGGGGATGATCCGGATCAAGCCTGTAAGTATGCCAATGTGCATGATGTGACATCCAAACAAGTTAATAAATTCGATGGGCAACTTCATAACTGTGATGATGGTTTCTCAGCAACATCTCCTGTGGGGAGCTTTCAACCCAACGCGTTCGGCCTTTATGACATACTTGGCAATGTGTGGGAATGGAGTCAGGACATATATGCATCGGATGCCTATAAAAAACATAATCTTAATAATCCCATATATGAACAGAACGGGTCCGGCCGGGTGTTCCGTGGCGGTAGCTGGCGCAACAATCCATCCTACGTTCGCTGCGCCTGCCGCTACGGGAACACCCCGGGCGATCGGAATGTCTATTTGGGCTTTCGTTTGCTCAGGACAGATTAACTTCTGTCTTTTTTACCTTTTTACATTTTGCAAGCAGGCCCACAGCCTGTGAAGAATAACTGAAACAGCAATGAACCACCGCCCCAGAAATAAAGTGCACCACCAAAATTCAAACGGCCGATCCCCCCAGGCTTGCGATAAGCCGTTTCATGACTTTTGGATAGCCTGTTTTTTCAAGGCTCCAAAATCATAGAAACGGCCGCCCCGCGGCCTGTGGCTGAAAATTTATTTTTGAAACATATTTTTTGAAATCAGCGACATCCTTCAAAGGTATTTTACACTTTTTTAAACCATTGCCCATTTGAAGAAACTTTTTCCAAAAGACTGTAAAGTACTCTTGGGGTCATATGAAAAATGCATAATCAACAAACTTTTATTGAAAAATATTGGCCTGGTTCAATAATGGCCTTTTTAGGGTAACACAGGAACAGCTATAGTGTCCCATTTTTGATGGGTTATCAAGTACGATATCGATTCGACTTATCGTGTTTTAGGCAGCTTGAAAACGATCGAATCCAAGAGATTCCAACCAATGAGGCTGTTTTTCTCCAGTCATGATCTCTAATGGACTAAGCCCCACACGTTCAGGACGTTCACTGCGTATAAATCGGCGATGATTTAGGAAAAAACGAAGAAGCGCCAGGTAATCATTGCCAATATGACGGCGTAGGAAAAAATAATTTCGTAAACGGCTATTGAAATTTTCCACCAAAGAGCTGGCCCTTGGTGTATCAGCTAAAATTTCCTGTACTGCTTGATCGATCATAAAGAATTTATACCCAAGTTTTGTTCGAAGTTTAGCTCTTTGAAGCCAATGGCATGATTGGGTTTGATTTTCACCCTGAAGCTCACAAACCTTGTGTACCATATAAAGAGGTACATTCAGTTCTTCGGCAATATCGGAAAATCGATTTTCCAGGATTCCCACAAAAGCCAATAGTGTATCTCTTTGATTTTGAAGCGAGACACGTAATTTCCTTATTTTGTAAGAAAAAATAAATTCTCGTTTTTCAATTTCTTCGATGATAAAATCGAAAAGTTCGTATCTACTTTCAAGATTGGGACCAGCTAATGAAAGCACGTCTTCACGCAGCCAATCAGAGAGAGTACTCATTTCCTCGGCCAAGGAGGAGAGTTCTATCTCTTTTTGACGGGCCAGTGCAAGGGCTTTGGAAAATTTAAATCCCTCCATACGTTTTTTAGCGGCGACCATCTTATTTTCAAGTTTTTCCAAGTTGGTGAATGCACTGGCTGCACGATTTTCCAAAAAACGAACCAATTTCCCAAACTCAAGTTGTGCATGAAAAACATCTCCATGGCAAGGTATATCAGGCCATGCAGCATTTTGTCCAGCACGCAACCCCTTGCCACCGTCTGCAACTGTATAAATTGGATTAAGCCCTTGTTCACTTAGTTCAAGCAAATGGACACCCCAAGTAGTTTCATCTCGATGATCTTCTGCAGATAAAAGATAACAATAGGTCGAATCAATATCCACTCCTGCCAAAACCGGTTTGCTATTTTGAAAAATTTCATCAGGTGCGGCGTATTTAATTTTAGAAAGATCTTCGCTTTGGTTGAGAGTGTCAGCTTTTTTACTTGCTTCCATCACAATATTATGAATTGTTCCAAGGCTGATCTGTTGATAATCGAACAATGAATCGAGTATTTCGATCACTCCACGAAATGAACTGTGACAAATAAGTATAAGAGCCAACACAAATTGGCGTATCCATTTTTTAGTGACAGGCAGGTAAAACAGCACATCATTTTCTTTTGGGATCGGTTCAAAAGCCTGATCAAGAGCTTCGGTAGCTATTGCTTTTTGCTTATACGTAAATTTTCGACTAACTTTGTTACTTTTTGAAATTTCGGTAACAGTTGATGCCCCAGAAAGGGTTTGAATAGAAATATCTTTTCTTTCTGTAGGGGTTAAATTGACGGCATTGGAATTAGTTGGGAAAACAGGGTTGCAAAAATCGTTAGGAAGAGCAATAATAGTGTTGGCCATACTGGAAACCTTTCTTTTCTGTTATGATTATCGTTTATAATCCTTTTAACAGATTCCAGTATGGTTTTCATCAAAAATTTAACACGTCCGTGTGGGCTACCTAAAACCAGGCTTGGGTAGTGCATCGTCAAGGTTAAGATTTAAGGCTGGAAATAAGAGGCTTCTCCAAAAATTTAGTGTTACCCTGTTTTGAACCAGGCCAAAATATTTTTCTGATTCGATGTATTGAATAGCTGGCTGAGAAATTCAGCAGCACACCATAAACCACTGAGCTTGGGCACACTCCCTTGGCTCGACAAGCACAATAATAAAAGGAGATAAAAATGGCACATGGAAGATTCAGTTTCAACGGGAATGGATTAAGTTGCCTGTGGCTGATCATCTGGACGACGGTATTGCTTGTTATTACGTTTGGGATTGCATTCCCCTGGACCACATCTGCAACCATGAGGTGGGTAACCAAGCATACCAGCATTGATGGAAAACAGCTGTGTTTTAGAGGAACCGGCATGGGTTATTTCGGCAACTGGCTGTTGATTCTTGTTTTCTCATTTATCACCCTTGGTATTTACCTTCCATGGGGTTTCTGCAGAATCACAAAATGGATAATAAACAATACTTATTATGCAGATGAAGGAGATATTGAAGAATAATGATTTCATATCCCTGCAACATGACTTATCCATTTGGATACTATATCGCCGGGGCAAGAAGAATTCCAAAGAGAATATATAGTAGAAAAACATTTAAATTATCGTTGTAGGGATATTTAGCTTCCCAAGGAGAAATCACTGCATGAATTTTCCAAAGCGTGTACATAAAAAATTAGCATTGATCATTTTATTACTCTTTTATATTATTCCTTCGTTTTCATGGGCCGGAAACACCCGCAAACCATCCGTTGATATTGACAAACTGATGACCCATCTGAATGGAAAAAAATTCGCCCTGGTGGTCGGCATTGATACTTATCCCACCATGCCTCTGGAAGCGGCAGTCAACGATGCCAACGCAGTCTCACAGCGTCTTTCCGAACTGAACTTCCAGGTCACCACCCTGCTGGACCACAAGGCGACGCTAAAAAATATCCGCCATGAACTGGGCACAAAATTGGCCTTGTCAAAACCCCAAGATCAGGTGGTGATTTATTTCGCAGGTCACGGCGTAACTGAAAAACTCCATGGCAATAAAGTGGTTGGTTATATTCTTCCCGTTGATGTCAATGTCAAAGACCTCTACTCAACAGCCATATCCATGAAAGAGTTGAGGGCTTTGACTGCACGAATTCCAGCAAGGCACATTCTGTTTGCATTTGATTCCTGCTATTCCGGACTGGGCTTGTCCCGTTCTGCAGTCTATTCCGGAAAGAAGCAGAACCTGCAAAATTATCTTGAACGCATTTCCGGAAAACGGGCCGTCTACATGGTGACAGCAGGCAAAGCCTCTGAAGTGGCAAGGGAATACCAGGGGCATGGCCTTTTTACATTACATTTTCTGGACGCCATTGCAGGCGCTGCAGATACCTCGCCAAAAGACGGTATTGTCCAGGCTTCAGAACTGGGACGGTATGTAGCCCAAAAGGTGACCATGGAAACAGAAAATGAACAAAATCCCCAGTATGGATTGATTGAAGGAGATGGGGATTTTTTGTTTCCTCTGATGGATGATGACCCCATCCGCCTGCGGGAATCCACCCTTTCCAGATTGCAGGACAATGCCATCGTTCTATCCAGGCGAAAAAGTATTCAGGAGTCCTTTGAAAAAGAGACCCAGGCGCTTATCGCTTCTGAAAAAACATTCAGGGATGACTATGATAAAAAAATCCATCAACTGGATGATCAGATCCGTTTAATGCAGGATGAGGTGGAAGAAATCCGTAGAAATATATCTGTGCCTAATGGTGGAGATGTAACCCGCGAACAGTACAATGTGATGAAATTTCTCAACACCGGTGTAGAAATTGATATTCAACAAACTTATCCAGATGTAAAGTCAGCGGAAAAATTTTTTGCTTCAGCCATGGGATATCATGGCAGAAAGGAATTCAAACTCATCAATACGGAACGGTCTGTACCCAGCGCAATCAGAGACAAATTGAAACAAGAAAATACTTATCCTACAAAAATTGACAGTTATACACGCTATGATAGAAATCAACACTGGCTTCAAAAACTAATTTCAATCAATTTTTATGATAAAGAAATATCAAAAGGGCTTATTGATCGGATTTCCGTCACTGTAGTTACACCACCAGTGATATTGGCATACATTAGTGAGATCCAGTCACCATTAAAAGATGATACCACCACATTCATTTCTGAAATCGTATATGACCTTTGTGATATTTCCGGCAATGATAAGCTTCTGCTTTTTGATCAATTCGCGAATCGGATGATATCACGCTATGGCCGCCCCACTTCATTTGGCAAAACGATCCGGTTAAAAAACTGGAAAACTGGAAATTATTCCAAGTATAAGGAGATGAAATGGGAAGATGAAAAAACATCTATTTTATTAACGAAATCAGGAAGTTCGATTGATGCAACGACGATCAAGATCATCATTCAAAATAAAAATCCAATTATTGATACCATCTGGCAACAGGCCCTGAGAATATGTGAAGCAGAACAACTTTTTCTGCTGAAAAAAAGGATTCAGGCAATGGCAGACATTGAGAGGAGTAAAACCGCCAAGGTAAAAAGCATTGAATTTTGACTTTAATCGTTATCCGTAATGCTATGGAGCATCATCGCCTATGACATCGGCAAAAAAAATACCATTTAGAGTTCTGTTTATCGAAGATAAGTAAGTTCTCAATAACCCGGGGTGATAAAGCTTGCTTAGCCCCTTAAACGCCGGGGGAAATTTAAAATGAATTCCTGAATACCCGGACTTATTGAGATCTTACGAAGATAATCAAGAACGGATTGAAATCTTTATAAAATGGACTACCGGGAAAGCACTTTTGAATGTAGTGACGAGCACAGGGGCAGCTATGGGGGTATTGAAAAGAGAATGTTTCTGTGCAGACTGAGTATGATAATCTCCAAGATAATGAAATTCTGTTAATTCCAAAGGAATTAACTGCTATTGGAAGATGATGGCGACACGGGCGTATCAACCCAATAATAACTGATATTGGAAACCGGGTTCGTGTCATAATAATGAATTGGTGATTTAGACGTCACTAATTCGGATTCTAAAGGAGATAAAGGATGAAAAAACTATCGATTGTCGTATGTTGTTTGTTTGCATTGGCCGCTTGTGCCCCCGGCATGAAAGATCTGCCGAAGCTTCAATCCAAATTGAGTACCGCTGATGTGAAAATACGTATGAAGGCTGTTCAAAAAATGGGACAAATTACGGGGGCGACCCCTGAGGTTCTCCCCATTTTGTATGGTGTTTTAAAAACCGACTCTAATTCGGGGGTCCGGGCTGTGGCCGCAAAATCGTTGCAGAATTTGGGTTTTACTGAAGCTCAAACCCCACTGCAAGTAGCCCTCAAGGACGACAAATCGCCGGAAGTCAGATCAGCGGCGGCTGAGTCGCTCTATGGTCTTGCGGGGTTTAATGCACTGGAATCGCTAACCCAAGGCACAAGCGATCTCAACGCCGAAGTTCGTGCGGTCTGTGTGAAATATGTCGGCGAAATCGGTGGCGAAAGAGCATCTAAAACTATCCGTGGTAAACTCAAGAATGACACCTCCCCGATCGTTAGAACGCAAGCGGTCAGTGCATTGGGCCAAATGAAAGACGTCCAGGGATTTGAATTGGTTAAGGATGCGATAATAAATGATACGAGTTTATCTGTAAAAAAAGCTGCGGTTGTGGCCATTGGAAACTATTCTGGAGAAGACTCAATGAATGTTTTGTGTACCGCTTTGAAAGATACTGTATTGCAGGATGCCGCCATTGAATCTATTCATGAGAACAATAGGTCTGCGGATTCAAAGGAAGCCATCACACTGCTGATGGCGGCTTTTGATGCAGACCCGGAAAAAATAAAGGATGATCGCATCATTGATATTTTTATACAGTGCAACGATATGAGGGTTAAACCGTATTACAGAAAATATATTTTATATCCATGGTCGGACAGAGACAAGTTTGAAGGTATCGTCAAAATGCTTAAACGCAACGGCGATACGACCATGGTGCCACAATTGATCAGTGACTTGAGAGGTGTGCGCAAGTCAAGTCGCATCATCAACATTGTCACCGCTCTTGGCCATTTCCAAGATCGCAGGGCTACTCCTGTGTTGCTAAGTATGATCAGAAACCGCTCTCAATATAAAAGTCATGTGCCCAGCCATCTTTTTTGGGCCTTGGATGTAATCGGAGATCCAAGTTCTGCTGGATACTTATGCCATTTGTGCTGTAAGGATACGGATAAAGATACCCGCAGAGATGCTTGTGAAGTGCTTTTTCATAATCAAAACGAGTTAGATTGGCCGAAGCAGAAGTGCAATTGCAAGTAGCAATGGGGAGCATTACCTGGTCCTTCCAATTGTCACAATATACTCGACGTTCAAACTTTTTTAACACTTTGATATTACAAGATGTTTTCATAAAACGAGCAAACGAGTGTTCTTTTGACATGATTTTTTAAAAAAAACAATATCAATTGGTTATATTTTTTTGATAATTTTACATTTCAAAAGCACGTTAAAAGACATATCAGACAGAAACGAGTAATGCTCCAGCAATGCAGAGTGGGTCAAATGGAGGGGATATCGCTTGGCCGTTTGTGAATCCAGTCACTTATACAACACTACTAAACCTTGATATCCAAGACTTTAGACTCGATGATCAAGTTTTTTCATATTGACATAAGTGAGGGGTCAGGCTTGCGTTATGGGCATTATCTGTGGCGGTTTAGATCCACACCTCTTTGATCGATAAGGCCAAGAACACAAGCCTGGCCTTATTCTCTCAAAATCGGCCAGAGAAAACTTGAATATCGAGTTTAACGATGCAAAGGCATTAAGTAAAAATAAGCTTTACAATACAATCAACAAAATGCCTTTAATAATTAAGCTGTGTCATTTTAAGTATATATGTTGTTTTTACTTGGTACCAAAAAGCAAGGGTTGCTATGCCAATACTATCAACCAAGAGGAGATAAACAAGATGTTCTTTCGACGTAATGCTTTGTTTGTGGCGCTACTTTTTCTCCTGGCATCCTGTGCGGGTTCCGGCGTTCTAAATAAGGAAGCGATTCAGAAAATCGGGAACAAAAATAAACGGGATATCCGCTGCTATGTAATTAACAAACGTGAGACGGTTCTTGAAACTGCTGTAATGGAAGGATGCCGACAGGTGTTCGAAGTCGTGAATTCAAGGCCATATGATATTAAAGTCGTTTCGGAGATAAAGGATTATCATTGTAAAGTACTAAACGAAAAATGCAAGTATGAAAAAAGTTACGGTGGGGTTACTTGTGAGGGACAATATAGTGTCCGCTTGTGGGCCAGCGTTATTGTTTATGATGCCGGTAATGAGATGATTAAAAGGATCGAAAAACCTTATGAAAAGACGGTCGCTACTTTCGGTATGTCATCGGGCCGCAAAAACAATAAAGAAGTGGCCAGTTATCGGTCGCAACGCAATGCTGCCGGAGAGGCTAATTCGGCAATAATGAACCGTATCTTGCCGGATATTATCAACAAAATTTATTTTGATGATAATATCATTGCACTCGAAAAACAGATCTGCCAAAACTCGCATAGCACCGTTATGGCACGGACAAGGGAGCAAAAAATTCCATTTTGTTGTGTATTGTCTTTGCCGATTGATTTTGAAGAAATCAAGGCGCGAGCCAATTTTCAAAGGTCCTTGAACATCAATTATGAAAAGCAGGCAGGTACGACAGAAGTGAATATCGGCCACAATCTGAAAAAAGCGTTTGTTGAAAAATTGGAAAAGGAATTTTCCGAAGTACAGATCATTGGGATAGAAGAGGGGGCCTTTTCGGCGACATACAACCCGCATAATGTGACTTGCATTGTGAAAATCGACTATCAAGATACCATTGTTGAAAGTGAACCCGATTCACGCGTTACCATAGAAGCAAAAGCGAAATTGTGTGCGCCTACCGGTGAAATTTACAAAACGCTTGACCTTACGGGCGAAGGGTTGGTCAAGCTTGGTTCCGGTGGCAGCTTTCTATCGGAGGTAGTTGCTGGCGTGAGCATTACACGAGCTATTGCCGAAGGATTGTTGATTAAACAGGCGCTGAAAAACGGATGCGCGGAGGCTATCAAAGAAATTTCTGAAAAACTTGTAGCGTCATTCAATCCTGACTTTACAAAAAAATTTTCCGAATATGCTGCTTACGTTGCCGCACTGAGGAGCAAGTCGCTTAATGATATCAAGCATTTTTTAACCATATACCCGCAAAGTCAATATGCGGCAGAGCTGTATTCCCTTATGGACGATATCATGTATGAATTCGCGATCGGCACGGATTCGATTGAAGGTTATATGGATTATCTGGACCAGATCCCTCAAGGTGCTTATCAAAATAAAAGCACTCAACGGTTGGAAGTTCTAATTATGGATCAAATTGACCATGGAAATACTTACTTTTGTGAGATTTATTTTAAATATATCCCTAACGGAGAGCATCTGGATGAAATTACGAAAGCTTGTAAGGACAATCGACCTTAAACACTGGGTGACCGTTCTGATGCTTCTATTTACCACCGGCTGTATGGTGAATAACCACGTTGTCTTAAGGCTGGATGATGTTGTCGCCTTTTCAAACGGCAAGACGAATAGCCAGATGAAAAAAAAGATTATATCACATCTGGCAGATTTCGAGTCTGCCCGCACGGCCAAGCAATATAAAAAAGCATTGGCTGTGCTTATATCTGTTGCTGCTGATATCGAAAAAACCTACATGATAATAAACGACGATACCGCCTCCTATCGCAGCCCGGCGGTCTTTACACCAAGAACAATAAAAAGAGAAAATGTGACTGAACAAAACCGGTTGCTTGCCGATCTTTATATGAATTGCCTGTTGAATGCCGTCCGCTATTGCTTGGTTGTCCAAGACCTCGACGGTTATTACCGGTGGTTTGAAAAATTGACCACCCCATCGCCTTTGACATCTCATATCCGGGATTATGAACCACAGATCAATGAACTTGTGAACTTTTGCTTGAAGGCTGGTTATCTCTATTTCAGTGAATGCCGAATTGATGCACCCATTAAGATCATCGAGATCCTGAAAAAAGAGATCGACCTGTTGATACCGGGTTCGCTTGAGCGAACCCGAACGAATCACAAAATCAATTTTATCCTGGCGGTTTGCTATTTGCATGCTGGCGATTTGGCCAAGGCTGAAGATGCCGTCAAATATACCGTCAGCCATACCCAAGATACCAAGTTAAAAATCCGATCTTTACTGTTGCTGTGCACAATTAAAGACAACCGTCAGGAGTTGCATTTTGCAAGACTCTACATGGAAAAGGCATTATCGATCTTACGGGCTGAACCTACCAGAAAAAATGTCATCACCTTTTTGGAAACCCTGACACCCGAAACGGTCCACAAACACCTCACACCGCCAAAGTGGTTGTTGACAGCCGTGGTCAGCATTATGTTGAACCAATCCATGGCGGATACCATAGGTCAAGAATATTTTGTCAAAAGAAATCCTTATCTCAACGCAGCAGAGCTTTTTCAAAATGCGGGAGATGATAATATGTTTAATACCTTTCTCTCCAAATATGAGGCTGATGCGCATGGACGGATGGTGGATGTGAAAGACGCTGCTGACTACGCTAAGATCCTTGTAAATCAGAAGAAATGGAAAAAAATCCTTGACACCTTCTGGGGACAAATCGATATCTTGGAGTATTACAATCACAAGTTGAGCGATATACGCTATGCACGTTCGGTATTCCAAAATTTGTCCATTATTTTTGACGGACTTGCGCTTTCGATCGCTATGGCAGACATTGAAACTGTCAACGCGATTACCGTGGATTCTTGGCCGGTAAGTTTGGGCCGCAATACCCTCAATAAAGATGAAATTACGCTTAAGTTGATGCAACTTTCTAAATCCAAAGGGTTGCTCAGTTCCCTTCTGCGATCTAACGGCCAGCAAGAATCTTCCAAGCGGCAAAAGGTGAAATTAGAAAAACTGCAAGAGATGGAAGCGCAGGCCTTTTCCGAAATGATAGTCGGCGATGCTACTGCACAACGCTTATATGACCTGCAAACGCAGGAAATTGCAAATTGGAAAGAAGTACATCGCACAGCAATCAAAGCCAATACGTCGGGCAATGCCGTTTACTTGTCAAGCCTGGATTCCAAAGACGTTGTGCTTTCATCATCAGAAGCCCTGATTGAATATCATATCATCGAAAATTTGGTAGTTGTTAGCATGCTGAAAAACAATAAGCTTACAATCAGCACGCTCAATATTGGCTATGAGGCGTTAGAGCGCCTGATCGATCAATTTCACAAGGCCTGTAGCACGCCCACGGACCGGTTGGCTACAAATACCGAAATGCGGTTGTACGCCGAGTTAATTAATGTATTGCCCGAGGATTTGAGTAATGTCGATTCCATTTACATTGCCCCGGACAAAGCCATTGGCAGAATTCCCTTTGAGCTGCTGTTTGAAATGTCCGACAATCGTTTGCTGGCAGACAAAAAAATCGCCTATGTGCCCTCACTTTCCGTAATGCAGTTGATGCGTGCGCAGCAGCGGCAAAAAGGGAATAAAATCATCGCCATGATGGGCGACCCGCTTCCGCTGGACGTCCGCAAAGCGCTCTCTTATAGCGGACAGGGTAGCAGTGGTTTCGTGGCCGCATTAGGGGATGTATCCATAAAATCTAAAAAATTGAATTTTCTCGTTAATTCAAAAACAATGGCATCAGCGGCCAGTTTTGATTTTGATTTAAAATATGGTATTTTTAATCGTATTCCTTTTACTGCTGAAGAGATAAAAGCAATCAAAAAAATTGCTGAGGCGAATAAATGGGATACGGAGATCCTGCTGGCAGAGGAGTTTACTAAAACCAATGTGTCCGACTTATTGAACAAGAATCCCTATTATGTTCATTTTGCCACACACGCCATCATTTCCTATGAAATACCTTATATCATGGAGCCGTCGCTGTTTGTCAGCGCTTTTGACCGGCCCATTGATCATTTTCTACAGGCAGATGAGATTGAAAAAATGAATTTAACCGGCACAGAGCTGGTCGTGCTGTCAGCGTGCAAAACCGGTATCGATGCTTCCTATGACAATGAGGGCGTTTCTGGCCTGGCCAAATCTTTTTTGATTGCTGGTGCCCAAAATGTTATTGTAACTCTGTGGAGCATCGACGATAAGGCGACCTGCGTTTTTATGACCCATTTTTATAATGCGCTCTTTAAGGGTCAATCGATCCGTTTGGCTTTGACGAATGCAAAAACAAAAATGATACAGCAAGACAGTTACCAGCATCCTTATTACTGGGCGGGGTTTGTTTTGTATGGATCGGGATATTAGAGGTGATGCAGCCAAGGCAAAATTTCCAGGTGCCGTTCATATGGAATATGGAATTTGAGCCCCACAGCGCACAGGAAACCGCCGCTGCCATTTTGGACCAGGCCATCGAGAATTTCCCCAACCGAAAAAAAGACCGCCTGTGCATTCCTCATCATCCTGCGGACTGGACCGTAGGGTTTTCCGTGGAGGCACTGCTCAAAGCGCTGGGCGGAACCGCCCCCCCCCTTATCGATGCCATAAAATCGGGCCAAATTCGCTGAGCCGTGGGCATTGTGGGTTGTAACAACCCCAAGGTGAAGCACAATTTCACCCATGTGCGCGTCATGGTGCGGCTCATTGCAGACAATGTTCTGGTGGTGCACACGGGCTGTGCCATGATCGCCGCAGGCAAGGCCGGTCTGATGATGCTGGAGTCTGCAGGAAAAGCAGGTGATAGACTAAAAGTCTTGTGCCAGGCCCTTGGCATTCCTCCGGTGCTGCACATGGAGTCCTGTGTGGACTGTAGCCGGATATTGGATATTCGATGCAGTGATAAGAGGCAAATAGTAGTTCCACCACAATGTTGGAACCAAGGAACCCATAGATATATACTGCCATGAATGAAAACGTATGGAAAGTGTAAAATATTTTTGAAAGATGCCCATTTTTTTTAGAAAAGTTCCTATATTCTTCGAACTATTGATTATGGGCCAATACGTTTTGGCCGGAAACAAATAACAGCCGGGCCTCCATAGAGGACGGCAATTTAATCAAAAAAGGAGACGAAGATGTCAAAATTTTCATTAAAGGAGATTTTGTGGGGCGCGACACTCAAGGTTAACCTGCTCCGGGTATGTATTGCGGGTATGGTATGGAGCATCATCGCATATGCCGTGGGCATGGAGACACCAGCAGGCATGCCGGGCCTTTGGGCCTATACCTTCATCTGGCCCATCGGATATTTCATTTTTCTTCCCATTGCCATTGTGGCGGGATTACTGAATCGCATGGGCGTGCCCTTTGCCGGACTGCTGACCTTTATTCCTTCTGTGATGGTCATGCCAGCGGACCCCATCATGTTTTTTATCCATCGCGCCAATAAAAATCTGGTGCCGGTGGAAGACTACAGATTTATTGAACCGGTGGCCAGCATATGGGTCTTTGAGCGTTTCACCCCGGAATCCCAGCCCCATATGGCATCAGAAACGACAGCATCCGTCACAGAAGACATAAAGGTTGAAACACAGCCTTGTCGGTTCAAAGGCAGAATTGTCGTCAACAAAGAAACCAGGGTAATGGGTTTTGAATGGCCCTCAAAAGCCACGGCTTTCATCATCAACGACGACTGGTCTGTTGGCACTGAAACCGACAGACAGTTCGGATGGATTGATATCAATGGTGAAATACACAAAGGCCGCCCCTTGGGTGCCATTGATCCCAAGGCCACACTGTCCGGGGGTAACACCGGAATAAAGGTCAATGGTAGCTCCGCCTGGCACAAAAACGATAAATTCGGAGAGTTGGTTTTTGCTTGAGTGGGTTAATTATTAATTAATAACAAAATGACCTTAAAATTTTCGGAAGTATGACAATTGTTAAAAATAATTATATTTAACCATGATAATTAATATTC
>Ga0307929_1001155_pt1 | contig 21597 bp, 18 predicted proteins | sample AceLakmetage1330_FD_203160 | JGI IMG/M metagenome (GOLD analysis project Ga0307929, IMG submission 203160) | Saline water microbial communities from Ace Lake, Antarctica - #1330 | ecosystem: Environmental > Aquatic > Non-marine Saline and Alkaline > Saline | place: Antarctica: Ace Lake...
CAGGGTGAGGCGCTGACCATGTCGGACCGGATTGCGGTCTTCAATGATGGGATCATCCAGCAGGTGGATCCGCCTGCCCGGCTATATGAATCCCCGCAGAACAGTTTTGTTGCGTCCTTCATCGGCGACAGCAACCGGCTGGCCGGGGTGGTCAGCAGGGTTGCGGATGGCCTTGCCTTTGTTGCGCTGGACGATGATGGCGGCCCGGTGACGGCAACGCCTGTTGCGTGTGGCGGCGAGGGATCGCGGACATTACTCTCGCTGCGGCCTGAGCGGGTGCATATTCTGACCGGCGAAGGTGACGGCGGCTTTGACAATGTGTTTGAAGGTACTGTCCGTGAACTGATCTATCTGGGTGACCATGTCCGCGCACGATTGGCGCTGGCTGGCAATAGTGACTTTGTCGTCAAGGTACCCAACACGGCCGGACACGCAGCCATTGCCCGCGGTGATACGGTGCGCGTGGGGTGGGCAGCAGAAGACGCACACGCGCTCGACTATATTGAACTGGAAGCGGACGGCTCACGGGCCGCTGCATAAATATTTGGTGCTGCTTTGGTGCAGCAATTTTTTGGGGAGACTGAATTGATGTCCACCGGAATTACATTCAAAGCCCGGCTGATGGGAGCCGTTGCCGTTCTGGCTCTCGGGCTTGCTGCCTGTGACAGCGGCACCGAAGAGGCGGCTGAAACCGCAGCCCCAGAAGCTGCCCCGGCTGAAACCGCAGCAACGCCTGAAGCCACGACTGAGCCTGTAGGCGACCGTACACTGACGATTGTTTCCTGGGGTGGTGCCTACACCAAGGCGCAGGTTGAGGGCTATCATAAGTCTTTCATCGCCGAGACCGGCATCAAGATTCAATCCGACGATTATGACGGCAATATCGCCCCCATCAAGGCGCAGGTTGAAAGCGGCAATGTTGTGTGGGATGCGGTCGATGTGGAAACCGCTGAAGCCGTTCGTCTGTGCGACGAAGGCCTGACGGAGCCGGTTGACCATTCAGCGCTGCCCGCAGCGCCCGACGGCACCCCTGCGATTGAAGATTTCCTGCCCGGTACGCTGTTTGAGTGCGCCGTGCCGATTTCGGTCTGGTCCAGCATCATTGCCTATGATGCGTCCAAGTATCCTGAAAACCCGCCCAGCACCCTTGAGGATTTCTTCGACCTTGAGGCTTATCCGGGCAAGCGCGGCTTGCGCAAAATCCCCAAGGTCAATCTGGAACTGGCTTTGATGGCGGACGGCGTCGCGCCGGAAGACGTGTATGAGACGCTGGGTACGGCTGAAGGCGTGGACCGTGCCTTTGCCAAGCTCGACACCATCAAGGATGACGTCATCTGGTGGGAAGCAGGCGCGCAGCCGCCGCAGCTTCTGGCCGACGGCGAAGTTGTGATGACCAACGCCTTCAACGGCCGCATCTTCAATGCGCAGGTGACGGAGAACCAGCCGTTTGAAATCATCTGGGACCGGCAGATCTGGGACCTTGACCTGTGGGTGATGCCCAAGGGCAGCAAGAACAGCGACCTGGCGCTTGAGTTCGTGAAGTATGCCACCTCCACCAAGGGGCTGGCCGGACAGGCAAGCTGGATCGCCTATGGCCCGGCCCGCAAGTCCTCCCTGCCGCTGCTGGGTGCACATGCTGAGCACCCGGACGTTGACATGGAGTCTCACATGCCGACAACGCCTGAGCGGTTCGAGAATTCATTGCAGACGGGCTATGAGTTCTGGGCCGACTACAATGATGAGCTTGAGCAGCGCTTCAACGCGTGGCTGGCTCAATAGGTCTCACGACCTGACGACGTGAAGCCGGGGCCGCAATTGTGGCCCCGGCTTTACTCTTTCTAACGATGCGGAAATATGCCGCTGTTCAGGAGATGAAATGACCTTCCCGATGCACCGCGCCTGCCCTGCCCTTCGTTCACCCTGCCTTGTGGCTGCAACCTTGCTGGTTTCAAGCCTGATGGTTGCTGGCACCTCTCTCGCAGCGGACGCAATTACGGTGGTGTCATGGGGCGGTGCGTATACGGATAGTCAGATAAAGGCGTTCCACAAGCCGTTCACTGAGGAGACCGGCATCGTTGTGCAGTCAGTGGACTATGACGGCAATGTCGCGCCCATCAAGGCGCAGACGCTGAGCGGCAATGTCGTCTGGGATGTTGTGGACGTGGAACTGCCGAACGCCATCCGCCTGTGCGACGAAGGCTTGCTGGAACCCATCAGCGCTGATGATCTGGCACCGGCACCGGACGCAACGCCTGCCACTGAGGATTTTCTGCCCGGCACGCTTTACGACTGCGCGGCGGGCAATGTGGTGTGGTCGACCGTTATCGCCGTTGATACGCGCGACTTTGGTGACGGCGATAAGGCACCGGCAAAATTGGTCGACTTCTTTGACATCGAGGCATTCCCCGGCAAACGCGGGATGCGCAAGACCCCCAAGGGCAATCTTGAAATGGCGCTGATGGCGGACGGTGTTGCAGCCGGCGATGTTTACGCCGCGCTCGAAACGCCCGCGGGACGCGACCGCGCCTTTGCCAAGCTCGACACCATAAAGGACCGTGTCATCTGGTGGGATGCAGGCGCGCAGCCGCCGCAACTTCTGGCGGATGGCGAAGTCGTGATGACCACCGCCTATAACGGCCGCATCTTCAATGCGGTGTATGCGGAAGATCAACCCTTTGAGATCATCTGGGACGGTCAGGTGTGGGACATTGACCTGTGGGTCATTCCGCAGGGCACCCCCAACAAGCAGGCGGCTTTGGATTTTGTGCGGTTTGCGACCAGCACCCAGCCGATGGCAAACCAATTGTCCCTGATCGCCTATGGGCCGACGCGGGCCTCTGCCCTGCCTTTGGTGGCAGAGCATCCCGACCATGGCATCGACATGAAGCCGGAACTGCCGACGGCACCAGCCAATCTTGAAACCGCATTGCAGACGGACCCGCTGTTCTGGGCAGATTTCAGCGTTGAGCTAAACCAGCGCTTCAATGCATGGCTGGCAAACTAGACATGACAGCGGACAGCAGATTTTGTTGTCGCTCGATGCTATGACCAGCAGGCATTTATGTGCGGCGGGCAACCTGTTATGAGTGCTTGACCTGCCTATGACCGGACCTATCCCTTGATGACTGCTGTTGAAGCAGCCGCCCCTGCGGCCCCTACCGGCGCACCGGACCCACAGCTCAAGCAGCAGCTTCAGCGTGCCAACAAGGTTGCGCGCTGGCGGGCACTGGCGCTGGTGGCCCCGCTGCTCATCTTCCTGATTGTCACATTCATTGTGCCGATCCTCTCCATGCTGACGCGCAGCGCCTATTCACCAGTGTTTGCCGAGGTGTTTCCGCATGTGAGCGAGGCGGTCCAGCAATGGGATGGCGAAGGCGTACCGGACGAGGCAGTTTTTGCGGCGCTGGTCAGTGACATGACAACCGCGCGTGCCAACCGCACCATCGGCCAGGCAGCGACACGGATGAACTATGAGATGCCGGGCACGCGCTCGCTGTTCATGCGGTCGGCCCGTCGGGTGGCGCGGCTAGAGGCGCCCTATGCGGAAAGTCTGCCCGCGTTGGACCCGCGCTGGGGGCAGCGGGACCTCTGGGCGGCAATCTCGCGGGTTTCCAGCCCCATTACGCCGACATTCTATCTGGCAGCGCTGGACCGGCGGATGGACGCGGAAGGCTCGATCATTCTGGATGACGAGGAGCGGCGGCTTTATATCCAGCTATTCTGGCGCACCTTGTGGGTATCCGCGCTGGTGACGGCGCTGTGTCTGGCGCTGGGCTTCCCGATTGCCTATTTGATGGCGCATATGAAGCCGGCCCGCGCCAATTTGCTGATGATACTGGTGTTGCTGCCATTCTGGACATCACTCCTTGTACGGACGACAGCATGGATCGCGCTGTTGCAAAGCCAGGGCGTGCTCAACGACATCATGGTTTGGTTTGGGATCGTGGCTGACGATGCCCGCATTCAGCTCATCTACAACCAGACCGGCACTATTGTGGCGATGACGCATATCCTGCTTCCGTTCACGGTGCTGCCGCTTTACGCGGTGATGCGCGGCATTCCGCCGTCACTCACGCGTGCTGCCATGTCGCTGGGGGCAACACCTGCCACCGCGTTCATGCGGGTTTATCTGCCACTGACGACGCCGGGTATCGGTGCGGGTGCTGTGCTCGTGTTCATTCTGGCGATTGGCTATTACATCACCCCGGCACTGGTGGGTGGACGCACCGGGCAGCTGATTTCAAACCTGATTGCGTTCCATATGCAGGAGAGCCTCAATTGGGGGCTGGCTGCTGCACTGGGCGCCATATTGCTGACCGGCGTGCTGGCGCTTTACTGGCTCTATGACCAGCTGGTGGGTGTCGACAAGATGAGGCTTGGATAATGCCACCGCCGATTTACGCATCCACCGGCGAGAAGGCCTGGTATTATGGGTTCCGCGTCATCTGCGGGGCGATCTTCGTCTTTTTGATCGCGCCACTACTTGTCATCGTGCCGCTGTCTTTCAACGCGCAGCCGTATTTTACGTTCACGCCGGAAATGCTGGCGCTGGACCCGGATGCGTTCTCGGCGCGGTGGTATCGCGACATCATTGAAAATGACCAGTGGCTGCATTCGATCCGCAACAGCTTCGTCATCGGCATTGCGGCGACCTTGATGGCGACGGGGCTGGGCACGCTGGCGGCACTTGGGCTGACCAGCCCGGCCATGCCTTACCGGCGCACCATCATGGCGGTGCTGATCTCCCCGATGATTGTCCCGGTGATTATCACTGCCACCGGCATGTATTTTTTCTATTCGTCGGTGGGACTGGCGCAAACGCATCTGGGAATCATTCTGGCGCATACAGCGCTTGGCATTCCATTTGTCATCATCACTGTGACAGCGACGCTTTCAGGCTATGACCGCAACCTGACCCGGGCGGCGCAATCGCTTGGCGCGCCGCCGCATACGGCGTTCTTCAAGGTGACCATGCCGATCATTCTGCCCGGTGTTGTGTCGGGTGGGCTGTTTGCGTTCGTGACGTCGTTTGACGAGGTGGTGGTGGTGCTGTTCATGGCCGGCTTCGAGGAACGGACAATTCCGCGGCAGATGTGGGCAGGTATCCGCGAGCAGATTTCGCCGACCATTCTGGCGGTGGCGACGTCGCTGGTGGTTGTCTCGATCTGTCTTTTGACCGCCGTCGAACTGTTGCGGCGACGTTCTGAACGGATGCGGGGCATTGATGCGGGGTAGCGCAATAGCAATGCTGGTGATTGCCGCCCTCGCGGCAGCTACCGGCGTTCAGGCGCAAACCAGGCTCATGACCTATGAAGGTGTGTGGGGGGATGCCATTGAGGCGGCCTTGCCTGCTGAGGCTGGCACGCCTGCCGTCTCCATCCTGCGCTACGAGGGATCGCTCGCAGCTTTAAACAAAGATGATGCCGACCTTCTCGACGCGGAAACGGATGCCGCCGACATTATCTGCGATCAAGGTCCGGCCCTTCCGGTACCGCCAGTATTCTGGAAGCAAACTGAAGCCGAGACACATCTGCTGCCCGGCACGGCGCATGATTGCGGCACCGGCTATCTGGTGACGTCACTGCTGCTTGCCTCTGCGGGCGCGGGCCCACGGGACTGGGCAGGCTTCTTTGATGGAGAAGCTTTTTCCGGCACGCGGGCACTGCCACGCGGCGCACGCGGAACGCTGGAGATTGCGCTGATGGGCGATGGCGTGCCTGTGGGCGATGTCTATGCGCTGCTGGCCACCGAGGCGGGAACGACACAGGCATTCGACGCGCTCGACAAGCTGGCGGCGCAGACACAGATCATTTTCTGGGACCGGCCCGCGGATCTGGCAGCGCTGATGGGGTCCGGTAGCGTCGAGGCCGCAGCGATGCCGAATGTTCAAGCTGCGCTGATGTCTCAGGATCGCGCTGCTGCAGAGCACGTGTCGTTGCATTTTCACGGGCAGGTCTACCGGATACAGCGGCTGCTGCTGTTGGCGGGAACCGCGGGCCAGGCAGATGCGCTTGCCGTCATGCAGCGCGTGCTGTCCCCAAGAACGCAGGCCGCATTGGCACTTTCACTCATGGCTGGCCCCGTGAACCTCGACGCCTATCGGCAATTGCCGAAGGACCACGCGGCATTGCTGCCGACCGCTCCAGCCCACCGTATTTCGGACACCGGGCTAGAGGAGGATGCCGACTTTTGGGCGGAACACGGGCCCCGGCTGACCGAGCGCTTTCATGACTGGCTTGCGGCCTATGAGGGCCGAGAGCGCCAAGGCGCCCAATAGGGCTCCCGGCTCGTCAACCGGGTTTAAACGGTTATAGGCTAATCAGGGGGGCATCCGCGGGCAGGCAGGCAGTGCCGCCCCGCGCGATTCCGGGGGATTGGCGATCAATGCTGTTTGATCTGGTATCCATTTTGTGGCGGCTGGCTGCGGTTTCCGCGATTATTGCGGTGGCCCTGCATCTGCTTGGCACCGACGCGACGGCCGTGCTGGCGCAGATCGGCGCGACGCCTGCGGATATCGGCGATCTCGTTGTGCGCGGCTGGAACCTGGCCCTGCCCAACCTGATGCTCGGTATTGTGGTGATTGTGCCCCTGTGGCTGATCCTTTTCATGATGCGGCCACCACGGAACTAAGTGCGATACCAGGCGCCAAAACCGGCGTGAGCACCTCCCCGCTCCCCCCTGAGAACGGCCATCAAAAATGCTGGCACTGGCTGCAAATCGTCGTTAACGTTTGCGCCGCGTGGGATACAAATCCACGGAAATTCAGGGAGATTTTCTATGCGAATGATTAAGAGCGTGGCGCTTGCTGCCCTGCTTACTGGTGCGGGCGCTGTTGCTGCTCTTGCCAATGTTGGCAACGGCCTTGTCGGTAATTCGGTCACCCTGACCGGGCCCGACGGCGCAACTGTGGTTCTCTATTATCCGGATGCGTCCTCCGTTGAGCGCCAGTTGCCTGACGGAACGACGACTGCCGGCACATGGTCGGTCAATGGCCAGGACATCTGCACCACATTTCCGGGTGAAGAGCGGGCCTGCGTGACGGTTTCGGAAGAAGCCCCCGCCGTTGGCGCATCGGGCGAAATTCCCGGTGAAGCTGGCGTCAGCACCTGGGCCGTGTCTGAAGGCAAAGCCTTCTAAGACCGTTCAGGGCTAACCTGATCCAAGATATTGAACGGCGGCTGCCCCGAATCGGCAGCTGCCGTTTTTTGTGCGCGTTTCGCGGCCAGAGGCTATGGTCCGAAGCGTTTCACGACTTCCATGCCGAGCATGGTGCCTGATACGGCACCGACGATCAGCGGCACCCAGACTTCGCCCATTGCATAAAGAACCGCTGCGGCAATCAGCAAGACAAGATTGATCATGATCGCGCCCATATTGGTTCCTTTCCTGCGTCATAGCTGCATGGCCAGACTGGCCTCTTGCTACGGCTCCCGATGCCCTGCAACCTTACGATGAAACCATCTCATACTGGGGCGAAAATCGCATGACTGCCCGCACAATCAAGAAACTCCTCGTCGCCAACCGCAGCGAGATCGCGATCCGCGTGATGCGTGCCGCCGCTGAGCGGGGCATTTCCACCGTGGCCGTTTATTCCGAGCAGGACCGGCTGGCGCTGCACCGGTTCAAGGCGGACGAGAGCTATCTGATCGGCGAAGGGCGCGGGCCGGTAGAGGCCTACCTCTCCATCGATGAAATGATCCGCGTGGCGAAGGACGCCGGCGCGGACGCAATCCATCCCGGCTACGGTTTTCTCTCCGAGCGGCCCGACTTTGTGGAAGCCTGTGATGCCGCAGGCATTATCTTTGTGGGGCCACCCGCAGAGGTGATGAAACGGCTGGGCAATAAAGTCTCCGCCCGCAACCTGGCGATAGAGGCTGGCGTGCCGGTGGTGCCCGCGTCCGGGCCATTGCCTGAAGACCTGGATGAGGTTGCGAAGATTGCTGAAGAGGTCGGCTACCCGGTGATGCTCAAGGCGAGCTGGGGCGGCGGCGGGCGCGGTATGCGGCGCATCCTTAAGGCTGACGAACTCAAATCGCAGGTCTCCGCCGGACGCAGCGAGGCGAAGGCCGCCTTTGGCAATGACGAAGTTTATCTCGAAAAGCTGGTGGAGCGTGCGCGGCACGTGGAAGTCCAATTGCTGGGGGATGCGCATGGCAATGTGATCCACCTTTATGAGCGCGACTGCTCGGTGCAGCGGCGCAACCAGAAAGTGGTGGAGCGGGCACCGGCCCCCTATCTGGATGAAGCGCAGCGTAAAGATGTTTGCGATGCGGCACTCAAGCTGGCGCGCGCGGCAAACTATCAAAGTGCGGGCACGGCTGAATTCCTGATGGATATGAATACGGGGGCCTTCTACTTCATCGAAGTGAACCCGCGCATTCAGGTGGAACACACGGTCACCGAAGAAGTGACCGGCGTGGACGTTGTGAAGGCGCAGCTTTCCGTCGCGGAGGGCGCCGAGATCGGCAGTGCGGACGGGCTTATTCCAGCGCAGAAAGACGTGCACCTCAACGGGCACGCCATGCAGTGCCGCATCACCACCGAAGACCCGGAACATAATTTCATTCCCGACCATGGCCGCATCCAGATTTATCGTGGTGCCAACGGGTTTGGCATTCGGCTCGATGGCGGCACGGCGTATTCGGGCGCACTCATCACGCGTTACTACGATTCACTGCTGGAAAAAGTGACCGCATGGGCACCGACGCAGAATGAATGCATCAAGCGGATGCGGCGCGCGCTGGGCGAGTTTCGTATTCGCGGTGTGCAAACGAATATCGTCTTCCTTGAAAACCTGATCGACCACCCGAAATTTCTGGCGCTGGATTATTCCACCCGCTTCATTGACGAAACGCCGGAGCTGTTCGACTTCAAGCCGCGGCGTGACCGGGCAACGCGGTTGCTGCGTTTCATTGGTGAGGTAACGGTCAACGGCAACCCGGAAGTGAAAGACGCCGCACATGCCGTGTCCCGCGCCCAAGTACATCCACCGAAAAGCACCATCGAAACACCGCCGGATGGGACCAAGCAGCGGCTTGATGCGCTGGGGCCCGAAAAATTCGCGCAGTGGATGCGGGATGAAAAGCGGCTGCTGGTGACCGACACCACCATGCGCGACGCGCATCAATCGCTGCTTGCAACACGCATGCGGACGAAAGACATCACGGCGATTGCACCTTATATGTCGCGCGCATTGCCTGAGCTTTTTTCGATCGAGTGCTGGGGCGGCGCGACGTTTGACGTGGCCATGCGGTTCTTGCACGAAGACCCGTGGTCGCGGCTGCACCAGCTGCGCGAGGCGGTTCCCAATGTGCTGACGCAAATGCTGCTGCGCTCTGCCAATGCGGTTGGCTACACCAACTATCCCGACAATGTGGTGCGCTACTTCATTGACCGCGCTTCGGATGCGGGCATTGATCTGTTCCGCGTGTTTGACTGCCTCAACGTGGCTGAAAACATGGTACCGGCGATTGAGGAAGTGGCCAACACGGGCAAGCTGTGCGAGGCGGCGATCTGTTATTCGGGTGACCTCACCAACCCGGCTGAAGACAAGTTCACCCTCGCCTATTATCTCGACCTGGCAAAACAGTTTGAGGCGGCGGGCGCGCATATCATCGGCATCAAGGACATGGCGGGGCTGTGCAAGCCTGCGGCAATCAAAGAGCTGGTGACGGCGCTCAAGGGTGAAATCGGGCTGCCGATCCATTTCCATACCCATGATACGTCGGGTGCTGCGGCGGCAAGCGTGCTTGCGGCGTCAGACGCCGGTATCGACGCTGTGGATGCGGCAATCGACTCGATGTCGGGGGTCACATCGCAGCCTAATCTTGGCTCCATCTCGGCAGCGCTGCGGCACCAGCCGCGCGACACCGGGCTTGATCCGCAGGCACTGATTGCGGTCACCACCTATTGGGAGCAGGTGCGCCGGCACTATGCGCCCTATGAAAGCGATATCCGCGCGGGCACGTCCGACGTATACCGCCATGAAATCCCCGGCGGTCAGTACACGAATCTTCGTCAGCAGGCCAAAGCCATGGGGCTGGATCATCGCTGGCCGGAAGTGGCGGGGGCGTATGCTGCCGTCAACAAGCTGTTGGGCAATATCGTCAAGGTGACGCCGTCCTCCAAGGTGGTGGGTGATCTGGCGCTTTACATGATGTCGTCGGGGCTGAGCGTTGAAGACGTGCTGGACCCGGACAAGGAAATTGCATTCCCCGAAAGCGTCGTGCAGTTGCTGAACGGTGAACTGGGCACACCGCCGGGCGGGTTCCCGGATGACATCACGGCGCGGGTGCTGAAGGGCAAGAAACCCCTGACCGGACGGCCCGGGGCACATCTGGCGCCTGCCGATCTTGAGGCTGAACGTGCAACTGCCGCCGAGGCCATTGGCCGCGACGTCAGTGACGAGGATCTGGCGTCCTATCTGATGTATCCCAAGGTCTTCAGCGACTTTGCCAAGCACCAGATCGACCATGGCGACGTGGAAGTGCTGCCGACGCCGGTGTTTTTCACCGGCATGGATGTGGGCGAGGAAATCTCCGTCCATATCGACAAGGGCAAGACCCTGGTGATCCGTTGCCTTGGGGTGTCGGAAGCCGACCAGGAAGGCTACCGGCGGATTTTCTTTGAGCTGAACGGTCAGCCGCGACAGGAAAAGGTGCTGGATGCGCATCTGGCCGCCCCGGCGCCCGAACGGCCCAAGGCGGATGCGGCCAACCCCAACCATGTGGGCGCGCCGATGCCGGGGCTGATTGTGCAGATTTCGGTCAAACCGGGCGACTCAGTTAAAGCTGGGGACACGCTGCTGGCGCTTGAAGCCATGAAGATGCAGACCTCCGTCACCGCCGAGCGGGATGGGGTGATTGCCGAGCTCATGGTAGAACCCGGCATCACCATTGACGCGAAAGACCTGCTGATGACGTTGAAGGATGCCTGACCCAGCCCTCGCCACCCTGCCCGCTGAGGATGCGCCGCTGGTACAGGCGCGCGCGCTGCTCAAATCCGTGTTCGGGTTCGATCAGTTTCGCCCCGGCCAGGAAGAAATCGTCTCGGCCATTCTGGATGGCGAGGACGTGCTTGCCATCATGCCGACGGGCGCTGGCAAATCGCTTTGCTACCAGCTGCCCGCCCTGCTGCGGCCCGGCGTCACTGTCGTGGTGTCGCCGCTGATTGCGCTGATGCGCGACCAGGTGGCGGCATTGCAGGCCAATGGCGTGGAGGCCGGTGCGCTGACCTCCAACACCGATCCGCATGAAGCCGAGCGCATTCATCAGGCGATTGACGACGGCGTGCTGAAGCTGCTGTTCATGGCGCCGGAGCGGCTGGCGGTGGCGGGTGCGCTGTTGCAGCGCGCGGGCGTTTCCATGCTGGCGATCGACGAAGCGCATTGCGTCAGCCAATGGGGGCACGATTTCAGGCCGGACTATCTGCGCATCGGCGCGCTGCGTGAGCAGCTTGGCGAGATACAGATCACAGCCTTTACGGCAACCGCCGACGAAGAAACCCGCGGCGACATTGCCCACAAGCTGTTTGCGCGTGAGCCCCGCATATTCCTTGGCGGGTTCGACCGGCCGAATTTGTTTTTGGCGTTTGAACCCAAAGACCAGCCGCGCCAGCAGATCGCGGACTTTGTGGCGCAGCATGAGGGCGAGGCAGGCATCATCTATTGCTCGTCGCGCAAGCGCACGGAGAGCATTGCGGAATATCTGCAAACCAAAGGTGTTGAAGCGCTGGCCTATCATGCGGGGCTGGACGGCGAGACCCGGCAGATCCGGCAGGACAGGTTTACCCGCGAAGACGGCATCGTGATGGTGGCGACGGTCGCGTTCGGCATGGGCATCGACAAGCCGGATGTGCGCTTTGTGGTGCATGCGGACCTGCCCAAATCGATGGAAAGCTATTATCAGGAAGTCGGCCGCGCCGGGCGCGACGGACTGCCTGCGGATACGCTGACCTTGTTTGGTGTCGAGGACATCAAGCTGCGGCGCTTGCAGATTGACGATGGCGACGCACCCGCCGAGCGCAAGCGCGCCGACCATCAGCGGCTCAATGCGCTGTTGTCACTGGCGGAAGCGCCCAACTGTCGGCGGCAGGTGTTGCTGGCGTTTTTCGGTGAGATGGATCATCCGCCTTGCGGCAATTGCGACCAGTGCAAGAACCCGGTCGAAACCTATGACGCCACGCTGGACGCACAAAAAGCGCTGTCCGCCATGGTGCGCACCGGCGAGCGGTTCGGACTTGAGCATCTGATTGCGGTGCTGCGCGGCGAAGAAACCGAAAAGGTGCGTTCGCTGCGGCATACGCAACTGCCGACATTCGGTGTTGGTGCGGACTACGACAAGCATCAATGGCGCGATCTTTATCGCCAGCTTTATGCGCTGGGGCTGACCTCGGTCGATCCGCAATATGGCTCGTGGCAGGTCACAGAAGCAGGCTGGGCCGTGCTCAAGGGCAATGACACCGTCGCCCTACGCCACCCGCTCGCCAAGCCCGAGCGGCGGCGCTCCACGTCCAAAGCCAGCAAGACCGGCCGCAAGCCCGCCATCCCCGTTGACTTGTCAGAACGCGACGGCGAATTGCTGCTGGCCCTCAAGGCCAAACGTACCGAACTCGCCAAAGCGCAAAACGTGCCGGCCTACGTGATTTTTCCCGATAAAACGCTGGTGGAAATGGCCATGGCCCGCCCCACAAGCCTCGACGAAATGGCCGAGATCGGCGGCGTCGGCGCACGCAAGCTGGAGAAGTTCGGGGCGGTGTTTTTGGAAGTTGTGACTAATGGCTAGGCTCTGTTGAGGAGTGCCCTCAAGACATGTAAGTAACAAGTGCATCCCATCCGCCCTCTAGCCAATTCTCATTTTTTCTCTGGTGCTCGTCCCAAAAATCCGAGATCAACTCCACGTTTTCTGTTCTGACCATAGGAACTTCAATTTTTTCCAGGTGGTCATATTGCGGCGTTGGATAGAGATCGGTAGATGAGAAATCTAATAAGGGGCCACGAATTGCAGATGCAACACGGACGATTGCGCGTTGACACACTCTGATTTTCTCAAACGTTACCCTTCTATCGCGCTCAGACAACTTTTTGCGCGATTGTGCGTCCGCAGCATGAGCTACAAACTTGCTCGCAACTTTGGATACGTTTGCGCATACGCCCAATTTGCTCTTCAAGGCATCAAATACGTTCGGGTTTACTAACTCATCTCTCCGAGAGGCCCCAGGAAGATGTGGAATCATATCAAATGACTTGTGAGTTCGTTGTGAAGTAAACGCGTCAGTTGGTCCGCCGACCCGCATTCTACTAAATACTGGGTCGGCCGGGTTTTCGGAGCCTCCAAGCACAATGCCCGACAGCTCCGAGTTTTCGCCTTCAAATGATAATCCGTCGTTGCAAACGTATAGTTCACGAGTGAACAGTTCGGAGTTTCTCTTCATATCAGAGAGCAATCTAGGGAGTGAAAGAGCATCTCCTGACGGATCTGTGAGCTTACGGATCGCCAGCAACTGTGTCGTCGCATAACCTTGGTCGATCATACTGGCTAACTCAGGGTTGAATCCGAATCCATCGTCAGCCTCTTCATGCGCGATCCGCCGCATCTCATTGATGCTCCAGAAGACGACATCATTCCAAAGCATGATGTGAATTTGGTTCCAAATAGATGCTTCGTCACTAACTAGCCACTCGTGCCAGACTTCGCGTCGCTCACGAAAACGCTCAAGTTTTTCACGTTGACTCGCTCTGACATCGCAATCCTCAGGTGAGTACTGGTATTCGATCATCGGCCTTACCAATAAACTTGTTGTCAAACATGCTGATCAATCAGCACCGGGTTACCGTCGGGGTCCAGCAAGGTGATATGGGCAGGGCCGGTGGTGGTTTCATCGGCTTTGGTGATGAAGGTAATGCTCGGAGCCGTTTGGATGTCGAAGAGCAGCCAGTCACACCACCTCTGAGATTGGCTTGAGTGACTTTGCCCTGCTCGCTGCATCGCTGGCAGCTGCGACATCCAATTCATAAGTCTTTTGCAGGTTGAGCCAGAACTCCGGCGTTGTGCCGAGCGCCTTACCAAGCAGGATGGCGGTTTCGCCGGTGATGCCGCGCTTTCCGGCGATGATGGATGTGAGCCGGTTGGAGGGCACACCTATGTGGCGCGCAAGCGCGCTGGCAGAGAGGCCAAGCTCCTCCAGAAAACCCTCCTTGAGCATTTCGCCGGGATGCAGCGGTTTGCGGGCCATCTCATTACTCCCTAGTGGTAATCGACGATTTCAACATCGTGGGCGTCGCCGTTTTTCCAGACAAAACAGATGCGCCATTGGCGGTCTATGCGGATGGAATGCTGGCCACGCCGGTCGCCTTTGAGGGCTTCAAGGTGATTGCCGGGCGGAACCCGCAAATCTTCAAGCACATGAACCGCATCGATACGCCGAAGCTGAATTAATGCGCGGCGTGCGATGTTGCCGAATTTCCGGCTGCGTGTTCCCAGATAGAGTTTCTGTGCTTCACGATCCCGGAACGAGGCAATGGCCATTCAACCCACCCAAATTCTATACGTGATACGTATCACGTATTTCTCGGGAATGCAATGCTGAACATACTGACCAGCCACCAGCGGGTTGCCGTCCAGACGCAGCCGAGGGCGTGATGCGCCTTAGCTCAGTGCGCAACCTTCGACGGTGATGCGGTGCATGACGCGGCGCTGGCCCTGATAGTCGTTCAAGGCCCAGTGCCAGGTGGCGCGGTTGTCCCAGAAGGCGATGGAGCCGTCGCGCCACTCAAAGCGGTGGGTGAATTCGGGCTTGGCTGATTGGGCGAAGAGCTGCTGCATCAAGGGGCGGCTTTCGTCTTCCGTCCAGCCTTCAAAGCGCACGGTGAAGGCCGGGTTCACGTAGAGCGCCTTTTTGCCTGACAACGGATGGGTGACGACGACAGGATGAACCACATCCGGCATGGCGTCGCCTAGCGCTGCGTTGCCGATGCGGCCATCGTTCTTGGCGTCATCGCCGGTCGATCCGCCCGCGTCTGTCTGTGCGGCATAGCCTGAGGGGCCGGAGCCGAAAATATGCGCCGCGGAATGCACCGCGTTGAGGCCGCCGAGCATCTTCTTCATGCCGTCGCTCAGATTGTCGTAGGCGGCATACATGGATGAAAACATGGTGTCGCCACCCGTCTCAGGCAATTCGCGGGCGACGAGGATGGAGCCCATGGCGGGTTCAACATCATAGGAATGATCGGTGTGCCAGCCGCCGCCGATATTGTCGGTCTGCTCCACGTCCTTGGAGACCAGCGCGATTTCCGGATAGTCCGGGTGGGCGGCGAAGAAGCGGTTGATGTTGATGTCGCCGAATTTGCGGGCAAGCGCGACGTGATCATCCTCGGAGATCGACTGATCGCGGAAGAAGATGAGGCCGTGATCGGCGAAGGCCTTGTGGATCGCGTCAAACTCGGTGTTTGAAAGACCCTTGGCGATGTTCACGCCGTGGATTTCCGCACCAACGCCTGCAAGCGGGCGCACGTCGATCATGCTCATGCCGTCATCTCCCTGCTTCCGGCATTTGCACCGGTAATTTGATGACAGGCATTAAATCACCGGCGAGGCTGTTTGGAAAGCCCCGCCGGTTTTTCGCAATTCCAAAGAGTTTTTCAGGCAGGCCGGACGATCAGTTCCGTGCCTTTTGTGGCGATGATGGCAACGCGGCTGCCGGTGGCGGGATTGGAGCCGTCCTGCACTATCGCCAGCCACTGGGTATCGCCGAGACGGACCTTGCCGCGACCGCCGGCGAAATCCTCAACCACCTGCGCCGTCTGCCCGATGACGCGGTCACCGCGCTGGTTCAGGTCCGGGTGATCGCTCTCCTCATAGGTGGGGCGCAGCAGGCGCGGGCCGATGAGGGCGGCGATGACCGTCAGGACAGCGAAAGCTGCAAGCTGCCAGGCGGGAAACGGATCTCCCAGCACCAGCGACAGAATGCCGGTGATGATGGCCGCCACCGCCGGCCACAACATATGCGTGGTCGGCAGGATCAGCTCGAAGGCCACAAGCACGATGGCCAGTGCCCACCAGCCCCAGAACGGGATTGCATCAATCAGTGTAAGGATCGGTTCCATTTTTCTGGTCCTTGTCGCTTACGCGCCTGTCGTTGGGACGCTGGCGGCAACAGTGGGGGCCTTGCCGATGCCTTTCAGCTCAGCGATGCCGGACAGAAGCCCGACAAGGCCTGCGGTTTCCGCCGGGATGATGACGGTCTTCTGGTTGGGAGATTCCGCCAGCTTGGCAAAGGCTTCCACATAAGCCTGGGCCACGAAGTAGTTGACCGCCTGCACATCCCCCTTGGAGATGGCTTCGGACACCATGGCGGTGGCCTTGGCTTCAGCCTCAGCCTCACGCTCGCGCGCCTCGGCGTCACGGAAGGCTGCTTCGCGGCGGCCTTCGGCTTCGAGGATCGCCGACTGCTTCATGCCTTCAGCGCGCAGGATGGAGGCGGACTTGTCGCCCTCGGCCTGCAGGATTTCAGCACGCTTCACGCGCTCGGCCTTCATCTGCTTGGCCATCGCTTCGGTGATGTCGGCGGGCGGGGTCAAATCCTTGATTTCCACACGGGTGACTTTGACGCCCCACGGGTTGGTTGCAAGGTCGATGACGCGCAGCAGGCGCTCATTGATGGCGTCACGGTTGGACAGGATTTCATCAAGGTCCATGGAGCCAAGTACGGTGCGCACATTGGTGACCGACAGATTGGAGATGGCGCGGTCAAGGTTGGCCACCTCATAAGCCGCGTTGGCGGCGTCCATCACCTGAATAAACGCAACCGCATCCGCTGTAACCATGGCGTTGTCGCGAGTGATGATTTCCTGCGAGGGAATGTCGATCACCTGCTCCATCATGTTCATGCGCCAGCCGATGCGCTCGACAATCGGCACCAGCAGCCACAGGCCGGGGGTCAGCGTGCGCGTGTAGCGGCCAAACCGCTCGATTGTGTACTGGTAGCCCTGTGGGACGATCTTGACTGAGCTGTAAACCAGAACAGCGGCGAGGCCGAGCAGAACCAGGCCGAGAATCAGCGAAGCGCTAAGCATGTGACGTCACTCCCGTATTTGCGGCCTACCGCGCGAAATATGCGGGCAGCACCGGCGTTTTATCTATCTTCCCAGTGGGATCTTGGCCCCTTCGAAGATGAAGCGTTCAGCACACTGTATATGGGAAATGTGGTTTTCGCGTGCCAATGAAATCGGACCTGCGGTTTACGATTTCGCACCGCAGTGCAATATGGCTAGTGCCGTCAGCTCACGAGGTTGAGCGGGGCTCCAGCCAGATATGCGTCGATATTTGCGCGCGTCGTCACCAAAATGCGCTGCATGGCTTCGCGGGTGTTGAAGGCTGAATGCGGGGTGATCACCACATTGCGCAAATGCAGCAGCACATGGTCCGCCAGCAGCGTTTCGAGATTGTGGCGGCGCAGATAGACGGAGCGCAGAAGCTCTGCTTCCTCGCGGATGGTGGGTTCTTCAGGCAGCACGTCGAGGCCCGCCCCCGCAAGCTTGCCGGTGGCCAGCGCCTTGAGCAGCGCATTGACGTCAATCAGATTGCCGCGCGCCGTATTGATGATGACGGCGCCCTGTTTCATTTTGTCGAAGGCTGCTTCATCAATCATATGATCCGTGTCCGCACCACCGGGCACATGCAGGCTGATGACATCTGCGCGCGCCAGGAGGTCATCAAACGGCACATAGTCAAATCCCATCTCGCGGGCAGCGGCATGATCGGGTGCCGTATCATGGGCAATGACCTTCATGGCGAAGCCCCTGGCGATACGGATGGTGTTGAGGCCGATATGGCCGGTGCCGACAATGCCGATGGTTTTGCCCATCAGGTCAAACCCCTGGAGGCCCGCCTGATTGAAATCGCCGCGCCGTGTGCGGTCGGTGGCTTCCACCATTTTATGCGAGACGGCCAGCAGCAGCGCGAACACATGCTCGGCGACGGTGTTTTCGCCGTAGGTGGGCACGGTGGCAACGGCAACGCCACGTGATTTACACGTCTCGACATCAATGTGATCAAAGCCGGTTGAGCGGGTGGCGATCAGTTTGAGATTGGGCATTGCCGCCAGCGTTTCAGCATCGATGCTGGAATAGACGAAGGGGGAGATGATGTCAGCGTCTGCATAGGCTGCAGCGTTGGCTGGCTTCAGGCGCTCGGGCACGAAGGTGACGTCATGGGCGTCAGCAAGCGACCGCAGAGGTGCCATTTCCCACTCTTCGGTTTCAAAGACGACAATCTTCATGAGCCAATTTCTGCTTCTGCAGCGGCGACGGCCTGCTTGGTGCGGATGAAACTGTCCGGCGTTACCGACATGGAATCAATGCCGGCTTTGACGAGGAAGCGCGCGAAGGCGGGTTTGTCGCTTGGCCCCTGGCCACACAGGCCGACTTTGCGGTGATGTTTGTGCGCGGTGCCGATGACGCTTTCAATCATCCGGGTGACGGCGGGGTTTTCTTCGTCGAACAGATGCGCCAGCAGGGCTGAATCCCGGTCCACACCCAAAGTGAGCTGGGTGAGATCATTGGAACCGATGGAGAAGCCGTCGAAGCGCTCGGAGAATTCGTCCGCCAGAATAACGTTCGACGGCACTTCGCACATGACGTAGATGTCCAGACCATCCTTGCCGCGGACAAGGCCGTGCTTCGCCATGATCTTCAGGGTCTGGTCCGCTTCTTCGAGAGTGCGGCAGAACGGGATCATCACCACCACATTGGCGAAGCCCATCTCCTTGCGCACCTTGGCCAGCGCCCGGCATTCAAGCGCAAAGCCGTCCTTGTAATTATCCGAATAGTAGCGGCTGGCACCGCGCCAGCCGATCATCGGGTTTTCTTCGTGCGGCTCAAACTGGCGGCCGCCGATCAGTTCGGCATATTCGTTGGTCTTGAAGTCACTCATGCGCACGATCACCGGACGCGGATGCTGCGAGGCGGCAAGCCGGGCGACGCCATAGGCCAGCGTATCGACGAAATAGTCCGACTTGGTCTTGTAGCCGGTCGTCATCTTTTCGATCAGGCGGCGGGCCTGTTTGTCCTTCACCTCGTCGAAGCGCGTCAGCGCCAAAGGGTGAATCTTGATGATGTTGTTGACGATGAACTCCATCCGCGCGAGGCCAATGCCGTCCGCCGGCAGTCGCCACCAGCGCAGAGCTGCCGACGGGGTTGCCATGTTGAGCATGACTTTGGTGCGCGTGGTGGGCAGGTTTTCAAGACTCAGATCCTGCGCCTCTATGTCTGCAATCCCTTCATAGATACGACCCTCGTCGCCTTCAGCACAGGAGACCGTCACATCGATACCGGTCTTGAGCAGTTTGGTTGCGTTGTGGGTGCCAACGATTGCTGGCAGGCCGAGTTCGCGGCTGACGATTGCTGCGTGGCTGGTGCGGCCGCCGTGATCCGTCACGATAGCCGCGGCGCGCTTCATGATCGGCACCCAGTCGGGATCAGTGATGGTGGTGACGAGAACCGCACCGTCTTCAAATTTATCAATCTCGTGGGGTGACGCCAGATTGATGACTTTGCCTGCTGCGGCACCGGCACCAACGGCAAGACCGGCGGTGAGCTGCTTGCCTTTTTTCTTGATGCGGAATGTCTTGAGGTCGGTTGCTTCGGCGCGCGACTGAACGGTTTCAGGCCGCGCCTGAACGATGGCGAGGTCGCCGCTTCTGCCGTCCTTGGCCCATTCAATATCCATCGGGCAGCCATAATGTGTCTCGATGATGACGGCCCAGCGGGCAAGGATCAGCACTTCGTCGTCGCTCAAGGTAAAGCGGGCGCGTTCATCTGCGGTGGTGCGCAACCATTTGGTCGGCTTGGTGCCGGCATCCGCATAGATGAGCTTTTTCTCCTTGGTGCCGCGCGTGCGCTCGATAATCGGCACGAGGGTTTTGTCTTCCAACAGTGGTTTGAAGACCATGTATTCATCAGGATCGGCGATGCCCTGCACCACCGCTTCACCAAGGCCCCACGCGCCAGTGATCAGCACCACGTCGGGAAAGCCGGTTTCGGTGTCGATGGAGAACATGACGCCCGCTGCACCGCGGTCCGAGCGGACCATGCGCTGGACGCCGACCGACAGCGCCACCTGCAAATGGTCAAAGCCGTTATTGTTGCGATAGGTGATCGCCCGGTCTGTGAAGAGTGATGCGTAGCAGCGGCGCACATGCTCGATCAGCGACGTGGCACCGCGAATGTTGAGATAGCTTTCCTGTTGGCCCGCGAAACTTGCTTCGGGCAGGTCCTCGGCTGTCGCGGAAGAGCGCACCGCCACATCGGGCGTGCGCCTGCCCTCGCGCTGTCCAAGCTCGCGATAGGCATCCTTTATCAACCCCTCCAACTGCTTTGGCATTTTGCCTTTGAGGAATGCCTTGCGGATGGTTTTTCCCACCTCCGCCAGCGCCATCTCACCGGCACCAAGGGCTTCAGTCTGGGTTTGAATGATCTCGTCGAGCGCGTTTTCACTCACAAACAACCGGTAGGCGTCCGCCGTGGTGGCAAAACCACCGGGCACAGTGACACCCATATCAGACAAATTGGCGATCATTTCGCCCAGCGATGCATTCTTGCCGCCAACGCGCGGCACATCTTCAACGCGCACATCCTCCAGCCAGAGGATCATGTCCGGATTGGCCGGGTTCGCGATTCTGATGGAGGCGGGCTTTTTCTTTGAGGTCATAAGGTGTGCATCCCAATCTGAATGTGACAACAAGCAGCAAGGTGGGCGGCAGGATGTGAAAGCCCTGTCAGAGCATCAAACTATGGTGTCATTTGAATGACGGGCCCAATCGTTCCGCCTCAATGGTCCGCCTTACGGCCATTGGAGACAACCCGGTGCTGCAATAGACCGCAGCGGCACGTCCAGCAGACCTCATGCTCCGCGGCGAGCTTCAGCCGTCCGGATTTTTCCGGTGCTTCATGGAAAGCGTGCTTGCGGGCAAGGCTGCCACAAGGGCGATGCCACCACCGATTGCGAAGATGGCGGGCAGACTCACGATATCATCCGGCAAGGTGAGCAGCACGCCGAACAGGCTGAGGCCGAATGACGACCCGATTTGTCCGGCAAGGCGGCTCATGCCGGATGCCATGCCGAATTGGGTTGCGGGCACCGCTGTGGCGATGATGGAAGCCAGCGGTGGCATGGCGATGCCGTGACCAACACCTTGCAGCACGAGGCCGAGCAATACGATGGGGACGCTGGTTGCGTAGACGCCTGCGGCCACCATGAAGAGCCCGCTAGTCTGGCACAGAATGCCGATGACCGCGCCCAGACGCTCACCCCATTGGGTGGCGATCAACCCGCCGAGGGGTGAAGCCAGTGTGAGGCTGAATGTGCGGGTAAGCATCAAAATGGCGGCGACGGATACCGAGAATCCGAAGCGGTCTATCAACACCAGCGGCGTCGCGATAAGGGCGCCGAGATATGACATTTGCAAGAAGAAGTTCGAGATGGCCGGCGCGTTGAAATTGCGCCGCCGGAGCATTGCGGGCGGCACGATGGGGTCTGAGATGCTGGCCTCATAAAAGAGGAACACCACGAGACCAATGAGCCCCGCAATACCGGCAGATAT
>Ga0307929_1001156_pt1 | contig 21597 bp, 16 predicted proteins | sample AceLakmetage1330_FD_203160 | JGI IMG/M metagenome (GOLD analysis project Ga0307929, IMG submission 203160) | Saline water microbial communities from Ace Lake, Antarctica - #1330 | ecosystem: Environmental > Aquatic > Non-marine Saline and Alkaline > Saline | place: Antarctica: Ace Lake...
TATCAGAGATTATTTATTTTTAGATGGAACCAGAAAATATTCTTATCATTGGCAAAATATGCAAGGAGTGCTTGTTGCCAGATGGGACAATGCGCCACATTGGTCTGATGTATCGACATTTCCCCATCATTTACATATAGGTCCTGGAAACGATATTGTAGATTCAAATGTCAAGTCCTTGGGCGATGCTATGGAAGAAGTCAAAAACTGGCAAGCGAGGAAATAACGAAATAGGGAACAAGCCACTGTTTTCAATCATTTTTACGACCTTTGGCTATCTCGCTGAGGGGGGCCTTTCCAATGGGGTGCAACAAAGTCTCTCGCAGTGCCTGCCTGGTGCACCCCATTATATTACGCTTGATGGCTTGATCTATTTTACATCTGCTTGTTTTAATTACACCGGCAGTCCGGGCATAATCCAACCACCCCTTTACGGCAAGAAGAACCTGATCAAGACAGTGATCGGCTTCGCTGGTTGACAACCCAGCCCTCTGTCCCAGCTGCATGAACTGCCTTACTCCAGGCTGTCGCCCTTCCCCCGCCACTGTCATGGAATGCTCACCCCCTGGCCCCGGAGAAAAGGTCAGATCATAGGCAGGAGTCAGGGTCCATTCCCGGGATTCATTGATCATAAATGCAAAATTTTTAACGTGGTCATCTCTATTGTTAGAAAGCACATTAAAAATCATTTGTCTGAATCCCCGAAGCAAATCTTGATGATTTTTTGTCAGGACTTTGATTACCTTGAAAAACGCCTGGTAATCCATGGAAGGGATTCTGTAATTAACATGGAGCATGTTACCCAGGGTGTGGACATGGTATCTGCGATTTCCCTGCCTGTCAAAACGCTTTATTCCAAAAAAAGATTCACCTGAGCCTGTCTGGAAAAGACGGGTTTCGGGCATGACAATACCAGCATCTCTGGCCATCAACGAATATGCATATTCCACGGCACCGGCATCGGGCAGGTCATTTCCAGAGTTAAACTTGACAATCCAGTACTCAAAACCCTCGGGCAAATCATCCTCACCGGATATGATCTTTTCTCCATCCACACCCACAAGAACTTTGGGCCGGGCCCCTCCAGGGCTGCCACCTGCCCGCATGAGCTGGGGAAGCACGGTGTCACTTCGTCCTTCAATAATCTCCCGGGACTGCTCTGCAAGCAGATGAAGATTAAACCCACTGGAAGAATCCTTTTCATGAGTCAGAGCAGGCTCGTAGGTGAGCGCTCCCATGGTGGCAGTACCCAAAAAAGCCAGACGGTGAAGTATGGAGACGCTGGCAACATCAATACCCTGTTTTGCAAAAAAGCGATCCATGAGCATTAATCCCCACCCATCGGGCAGAGAATCATCAAACAAACCGAACAACGGGCCAAAATTTCGATCTGTATGTTCAAAAAGACCTGGTTTTGGCGGTAATTTAAATGGGGATAACCACAGGGGATCAGCAAGAAAGGAAGGGGCATACTCAAAGTAAACCTTATGTCCGGACATGGCCAATTGCCCAATAAGAAAGGTATCACCTTTTTCCCTGCGATAAATTACGTTGAGTTTTTTCAAATGGTTCCCCTCCTGGGTTTTTTCTGCTCAATTTTTTCAAGCTCTTCTATGGAATTTGCCACCGCAGGTTGGAGGAGTGCCCGCATTTCGTCAAGCCTGTCAAGGGCAAAAATGAGCTTTAAAAAATTTTCCATGGAAACTTTTCCCGTCTGTTCAAAGCGCTTCAATGATGCCTCGGTCACATTGGAACGCAGTGCCAGAGTGCTGCGTTTCCACCGTTTCTGCAGGCGCAGGGCTTTAAGCTTTTGGGCAAGATCTTGGGATATTTCTTCTGGTGTATACAAAGAATAGAGCATAATTCTCACAAATTATAATAGAGAGTATTTTATCTAATAAAGATTTTATTTTAGACTATAGATATTATTTTGTCAATTAAGACAACAACCATGAACCCACAGCCCATTAATTACTATGCACGACATCAAAGAATGTAATGAAATATTCTCATAAATCCTTGCTATTGAAAGCTCAAACTCTTTATCTCGTTACATTCTTTGATGTCGCAAGTAATAGAAATACCGGACTCTGGCGAACTAAGGGGATGGGCATAAGATGGGCTAATATACGGATACGTTACATACATCATTCTCAAACACCTGTAATTAAATGCTTTATTTCCATATCTAAAAAAATCAATTCAAGGTGGCCCATCTTATGATCAACCCCATTTTTAAAATTAATGGGTCACACTAAAAACAAGTTTCCGCCATGTCAATTTTATTCAAGACATTATTTTATTAAATATGATATTCCCTTACCTGATAGTAGCAACCAGGCAATTGTCAAATTGATTTTGACGGGGAAAACAGATGAAAAATGAGGCCATACACTACATTCAAGAATTCGTTAAAAGTTACCAGGTAAAACCTGAAATAACCACCCAATGGGGCGTTCCCATTGTTGGGTTTGCCTCGGCCGGGGATTCGTTATTTTCCCAACTGCGCTCGGTGGCCAGCCCCACCCACGCCGTTCCCCAGGACTTTCTTTCCAACGCTAAAACCGTTGTTGCCTATTTTTTCCCCTTTAAAAAGGAAATGACCCGCACCAATATCAAAGGTACCCATAGCTCCCAGGAGTGGGGCCTGGCATACATTGAAACCAATGAAATGATCCGACAACTCAGTTTATCTCTAAAGGAGTGGTTTGATGCCCAGGGGCAGGACTCCCACACAATCCCGGCCACGCACAACTGGGACGAAGAGAAATTAATCAGCGACTGGTCCCATCGCCACATTGCCTTCATGGCAGGCATAGGGAATTTCGGGCTGAACAATATGCTCATCACCGACCAGGGCTGCTGCGGTCGGTTGGGCAGTTTTATCACCTCTGCTGAAATAGAACCCGATGGGCGATACCCGGGGGAAACCTGTTTATACAGGTATGATGGCACCTGTAAAAAATGTACGGAAAGATGTGTCAATGAGGCCCTTTTTGTGGACACCTTTGACCGGTTTAAATGCTATGAAATGTTACTTAAAAATGTGGAAAACTCCCGGGCCATCGGTTATGCAGATGTCTGCGGAAAATGTCTCGTGGGAACCCCCTGCTCCCATATGAATCCCGTTGCAAGAAAAATCCATGCCCGTCAATAACCACAGGCAATCTACAAATACACACCAAATGTTGTTTTTTTGTTTTTTTTGTAATACGACTATAAAAACAAAATACTTGAACTGGTTGTAATCAAATATAGATAATAAAAAACAAAGCAAATAAAACTCAATAAATTAAAGAAAAACATGTCACAATCAAATAATATTGAAGTCATTGAAAAACGCTTATGGAAAGCAGCAGACACCCTGCGGGCCAATTCAGAACTTGCCAGCAACGAATATTTTCTGCCCGTCATGGGGCTGATTTTCCTGCGCCATGCTTACAGCCGTTTCCTGTCCGTAAGGGATGATATCATGGCCAATCTTCCCCGGCGGGGAGGAAAAACCAGGGCATTGACCAAGGAAGATTTTTCCCAAAAGAGTGCCATTTTTCTGGATGACAAGGCCCAATTTGATTACCTCATCACCCTCACCGATGCCGATGACCGGGGAGAGGCCATCATTCAAGCCATGGAGTCCATTGAGCGGGATTACACCAATCTCAAAGGCCAGCTTCCCAAGCAGGAATACCGCAACATCCCGGGGGATGTGCTTAAAATTTTGCTCAACAGCCTGAGCCCGGATGAACTTAAAACCGCTTCCGGGGATATCTTCGGTCGTATCTATGAATATTTCTTAACCCAGTTTGCCGATCAGGGAGCCCATGATGGCGGAGAATTTTTCACCCCTGTCTCCCTGGTACAGATGATTGTCAATGTCCTGGAACCGGACCACGGCAAAATTTTTGATCCAGCCTGCGGGTCCGGTGGCATGTTTGTCCAGAGTGCCCATTTCATGGAACGGCACCAGCACAACCCCAACGAACTGACCTTTTATGGAAATGAAAAGAACAAAACCACCACCCGACTGGCCAAAATGAACTTGGCAGTACATGGCCTGGAGGGCAATATAGCCGGAGGGGTGTTAACCTATTATGATGATCCCCACACCGATCTCATGGGTAATGTGGATTTTGTCATGGCCAACCCTCCGTTCAATGTGGATGAGGTGGATGCCCAGAAAATTAAAAATGATAAAGTACGCCTGCCCTTTGGCCTGCCCGGTGTGAATAAGAAAAAAAAGGTGTCCAACGCCAATTATCTCTGGATCCAATACTTTTACAGCTACCTCAACGACGGCGGAAGGGCCGGTTTTGTCATGTCCTCCCAGGCATCCAGTGCCGGGCGGGACGAGGCCAAAGTCCGGCAGCAATTGATCAAAACCGGCCATGTGGATGTGATGATGGATATCCGCAGCAATTTTTTCTATACCCGCACCGTCCCCTGCCAGCTCTGGTTTTTAAACAAAGCCAAACCCACGCACCTGGAAAAAAAGGTGCTGATGATTGATGCCCGCAACGTTTACCGCAAGGTAACCCGCAAGATCTACGATTTCACCCCGGAACAACTCCAAAACCTCACAGCCATTGTATGGCTCCATCGGGGGCAGGAAGAACGGTTTATCCATCTGGTGCAACACTATATTGACCAGACCCTGCTGGCGACACTCCATTGTGATACGGCTCCAGACCTTAAAACTCATCCCATGCCAGATTGTGTAAAGGCCATGGGAAAACTGCACAAGGCCATGCTGCCGTTTCTATCGTATCTGGACACCTCTTTGGGTAATGAGGGTGCCCATGTTGAACTTGCAAAAACCGTTAAAACAGCCATAACAAAACTTCAAAAAGAGTGGCCAGCTTTCCAAAAACTGGGGAAGAATCTTCAGAAAACCTGGAAACCAGAACAATACAACACTGCAAAAAAATTAAACCGATTTACCAGAGAGACTGGAGAACTGCACCAGCTTTCCATGCAGAGCCGAGAACTGGTTGAGCATCTGGCGCACACCAGCAAACAAGCCATACGCCTTATCGACCTTTGTGAAAAAGAGCTAAAAGCCAAAAAGCATTCCCTCTGGGACAATGCCACCATCAACGGAAACCGAAATATCAGCCTCAAAAAAGCGGTGGAGATCTACCGACAAGAAGCAACAGAACAACTCAGGCAGGTTCGATATTTTCAACAACAGGTTCACTGGCTTCTGTCCCGCTTCCCTGATGGAAAATTCCAGGATGTGGAAGGGCTGGTCAGACGGGTGGATATTGCCGACATTGAAAAGGCAGACTGGAGCCTGACCCCGGGCCAGTATGTGGGGGTGGCACCGGAAGTGCTGGATGAAGATTTTGATTTTGCAGCCACCATGCAGGAAATCCATGCGGAGCTGGCAGAATTGAACCTGGAGGCGGCTGATCTGGCTAAGAAGATTAACCAAAATTTTGAGGCCTTGGATATATAAAATTGTGCCACAGCTTGTGGCACAATTACAAAAAATCATAAAGATGACTATGAAAACAAAAAACTACCTACTGGGAGAAGACAATTGAATTGGCCCCAAAAAGCATTGGATGAATTAGGCTTTGTTGGCAGGGGAAAGTCTAAGCATCGACCACGCGATGCAGAACATCTTTATGGAGGGCCTTATCCATTTATCCAAACAGGTGACGTTAAAAAAGCCGGGTTATACTTAACCAATTTTACCAAAACATACAGTGAAGCAGGGCTTTCCCAAAGTAAGTTATGGCCCCAAGGCACTCTTTGCATAACTATTGCTGCTAACATAGCAGACACAACCATCCTCGGAATTGATGCATGCTTCCCAGACAGTATAATCGGTTTTCTCCCTGATAAAAACAAGGCTGACGGCCGTTTTGTAAAATATATGTTCGATGCCCATTTAAAAATGCAATATCAACAATTCACCCAAGGAGCAGCACAGGACAATCTAAGTCAAAAAAAACTTCTTTCTATAAAATTCCCTGTTCCAGATATTATTCATCAGCAACGTATTTCGCAGAGGCTTTCTTGTTACGACACCCTCATCGAAAATAATTGTCGCCGAACTCAACTTTTGGAACAATCTGCTCAATTACTCTACAAGGAATGGTTTGTCCATCTACACTTTCCCGGACATGAACAGGTCACTTTCCTTAATGGGAAACCAACAAATTGGACAAAGGAGCCGCTTGAAAATTTATTGGTTCTTCAAAGAGGATTTGATTTACCTTTGAGGAAACGAATTAAAGGTAAAATACCTATTTATGCTTCAACGGGTATAAACGGGTTTCATAAAGATGCAAAAGTCAAAGCCCCAGGAGTGGTAACAGGAAGATCTGGAAGCTTAGGACAAGTCATTTATATTGCAACAGATTTCTGGCCACTTAACACAACTCTCTGGGTTAAAGAATTTAAGAAAGTCAGCCCAATCTTTGCAACTTTTTTGCTTCAATCAATGAATTTGCAAACCTATAATGGAGGAGCTGCCGTTCCAACACTAAACAGAAACGATGTCCATAAAATTAACGTTCTCTGTCCAGAAAAAAAATTAATTGAGGCATTTGATCATCAGATCCAACCAGTATTTGATCAGATTAGGATATTAAAAGAACAAAACAAAAAACTCTCCGCAAGTCGTGATTTACTCCTCCCCCGCTTGATGAGCGGAGAAATAAAAATATGAGCACCTACCAGCCCCCCTACACCATCACACCCACAATCCTCAACCGGGTGGCGGAAATAAGTGAGCTGTTGGGGCAATGGTCGGCACAACAGGGAGAACTATCCCCCCATCTCAGGCGAAAAAACCGCATCCGCACCATCCAGGCCTCCCTGGCCATTGAAAACAATACCCTGTCCATTGAACAAGTCACCGCCATTGTGGAGGGCAAACGAATCCTGGGCCTGCCCCGGGAAGTCCAGGAGGTGAGAAACGCATTGGCTGCCTATGAAAAGCTTCCCCACTGGCAACCAACCCGGGCCGAAGACCTCATGGCCGCCCACCAAACCCTAATGCAGGATCTGACAGAGGATGCCGGACTCTGGAGAACCAAGGGGGTGGGAATTTTTCGGGGCAAATCACTGTTGCACATGGCTCCTCCGGCATCCCAGATCCCCCGGTTGATGACAGATCTGTTAAACTGGCTTGCCACCACCGACATTCACCCCCTCATTGCCGGATCTGTATTTCACTATGAATTTGAATTCATCCACCCCTTCAGTGACGGCAATGGCCGGTTGGGGAGATTATGGCAAACCTTAATTCTCACTCAATGGCGCGGACAGATGGCATTTCTGCCGGTGGAGTCCGTCATCCGGGATCACCAGGAACGCTATTATCTGGCCCTGGGACAGGCTGACCAGAAAAGTGACTGCACAGGATTTATCGAATTGATGCTGACGCTTCTGGCCGAAACCTTGGCAGCGGGTATTACCGCCATATCTCCGACACACATGTCGGAGAAAATGTCGGAGAAAGAATCGGATAAAACTACCCAAACTATTTTAAAGGCCCTGGGCCAGACCCCCAACATGACCATTGGACAACTGGCAACCCTTCTCGGAGTCAGTACCCGGACCGTCGAACGACATTTAAAATTATTACAGAAAAAGAAACTGTTAAAACGCATTGGACCTCCCAGAGGCGGACACTGGCAGGTTCAGGCATCACCCCCGGAAGATTCCCAGGAGGGCCATGGCAAAATATAACGAAAACACCCTGGTGCAAACCACCACCGCTAATTATCTATTCCATGAACTTCAATGGGACGACTCCATATACGCCATGGATGAAACCTTTGGCAGTGAGGGTACTCTGGGGCGACCCTCCGACAATGAGGTAGTTCTCACCCGCTACCTGGGGGAGGCCCTCATCACATTAAATCCGGGCCTGCCAGACGAAGCCTACCAGGATGCCCTGCGAATCATCTGTGAAGTAAGCAGCACCGCCCCTTTCACCCACATCAACCGGGAAAAGGACCAGCTCCATAAAAACGGCGTAACGGTGAGATATCATAATGACAGGGGCGAACCGGTTAAAAAACGGCTTCGCCTCTTTGATTTTGATACCCCGGAAAACAACCATTTTCTGGTGGTGCGCGAATTTTGGATACATGGGGATCTCTATCGCCGCCGGGCCGATGTGGTGGGTTTTGTCAACGGCATCCCCTTGGTCTTCATGGAGCTTAAAAATATCCACAAAGAGATCAGGGCCGCCTATGAACAGAATCTCTCGGATTACAAGGATACCATTCCCCACCTTTTTCACCACAATGCCTTTATCATCCTGGCCAACGGTGTGGATGCCCGTATCGGAACCATTTCCAGTCGGTTTGAATATTTCAACGACTGGAAACGGCTTTTTGAAGAGGAGCCTGGCGTGGTGGAGATGGAAACCCTGCTTAAGGGTACCTGTAGCAAAGCCAGCCTGATGGATCTTTTTGAAAATTATATCGTGTTTGACCAAAGTTCGGGCAATCTTCTAAAAATCATTGCCCGAAACCATCAATTCCTGGGGGTCAACCGGGCTGTCACCGCCGTTACACGACAAAGGGAACTGAAAGGAAAACTGGGGGTTTTCTGGCACACCCAGGGATCAGGCAAATCTTATTCCATCCTCTTTTTTGCCCGCAAGGTGCATCGACGACTGGGGGGCAACTATACATTTCTGATCCTCACAGACCGAGAAGACCTGGACACCCAAATTTACAACACCTTTGCCGGTTGCGGGGTGGTGGATAATGATAAAGACCCCTGCCGGGCCGCCAGTGGGGAAGATCTAAAGACACTGTTGGGACAGCAGAAAAATTATGTTTTCTCTTTGATCCAGAAATTCAATAAAAAAGTAGACCCGGCCCTACCCTACTCTGCCCGGGACGATATTGTGGTGATCACAGATGAGGCCCACCGCACCCAATACGGCACCTTGTCATTGAACATGCGAAATGCTCTTCCCAATTCCAGCTTCATTGGATTTACCGGAACCCCACTGTTGAAAGACGATGAAATCACCCGGCAGGTGTTTGGTAACTATATCTCCACCTATGACTTCCAGCGGGCCGTGGCAGACAAGGCCACGGTTCCCCTATACTACGACGCCCGGGGTGAAAAGCTTCGCTTTAAAGATGAGAGCGGGGACGAGCATTGTGTGGCCGATCCCCGGGGCATCAATGAAAAAATCGCAGAAAAACTGGAAGCCCTGGAAATAGAAGATGTGAATGTGCAACAGCGCCTGGAACGGGAACTGAAGCGGGATTATCACATTATCACCGCCAGCAGTCGTCTGGGTCAAATTGCCGAGGATTTTGCCATACACTATACCAATGCCTGGGAAACGGGCAAGGCCATGGTGGTGTGCATTGACAAAGTCACCTGTGTGCGCATGCACAAGCTCATTGATTTTTACTGGCAGGAACAGATCCGGTTCCAGGAAAAGGCTTTGCTCACGGCCCGGGATGAACAGGACCTGGTCTGGCAGACAAACCGCATCGCCTGGATGAAAGAGACCCTCATGGCCGTTGTGGTCAGCGAAGAACAGGGAGAAATGGCTAAATTCCAAAAATGGGATCTGGACATCACACCCCACCGGCGTTTGATAAAGGAAGGGTTTCAACTGCCCGACGGCAAACGGCTGGATCTGGAAACGGCCTTTAAACAGCCGGAGCACCCTTTTCGGGTGGCCATTGTCTGCGCCATGTGGCTCACCGGTTTTGATGTGCCCTCCCTGTCCACCCTATATCTTGATAAACCATTAAAGGCTCATACCCTGATGCAGGCCATTGCCCGGGCTAACCGCATTTCTGAAGGAAAAAACAATGGCTTGATTGTGGACTATTGCGGCATTTTAAAAAACCTTCGCAAAGCCCTGGCAAGTTTTGCTGGCCATGGCGACAGTGGACACGGCGGAGAAGATGGAGAGCAGGATCCCGGTCTGCCCCATGAACAATTGCTGGCAGAGCTTGGCGAGGCCATGGACCTCGTGAAAGCATATTTAACAAAACAGGGATTTCAACTGCAAACCATCATCGAGACAGAAGGATTTCAGAGAAATGCGGCCATTGTCCAGGCCAAAGAAGCGGTCAATGAAAACGACCGGACCCGCAAACAATTTGAAGTGATGGCCCGGGAAGTGTTTAAAAAATTCAAGGCGTGTATCAACGTACCCGGCGTCAATGCTTATCGCAATGACCGCGATGCCATCGACATTATTTACAAAAGCCTCCAGGCGGATCGGGAAAAGGCAGATATCACCGATATTCTCCGGGACCTCCATGACATCGTGGATAAATCCATTCGGACCCAACCGGCCATCCGGGAAACGGATAAAAAATATGACCCCACGGGAGCGTCCAACAAAATTTATGATATCAGCAAAATCAATTTTGATCGACTCCGTCAGGAGTTTGCAAAGACCAAAGGCAGGCACACCACCGTACAAAACCTTAAGAATGCCCTGGAACAAAGATTAAAGCGGATGTTACAAAATCCCCTGCGCACCGACTTTCAGGAACATTATGAAAACCTGGTAAAGGCCTATAATAGTGAAAAAGAACGATTAACCATCGAACAGACCTTTGAGGCCTTATTCAAAACGGCCAATGATCTGGATGAAGAAGAGCATCGCGCGGTGCGGGAGGGGCTTGACCAGGAAACCCTGGCACTGTTTGATCTGTTGAAAAAACCGGATCTGAGCAAAACCGAAATCAAAAAGATTAAAAAAGTGGCCACATCTTTACTGGACACACTAAAAGCCCAATGCCTTGCCGTTGCCAACTGGCGGGCCAAGGAGGCCACCCGGGATGCCGTCAAACAACAAATTTTTGATTTCCTCTACGATGAAACCACTGGATTACCCGTAAAAGAGTATCCCGACGAAGAAATTCAAGGGCTCAGCCAATACGTGTTCCAGCATGTTTATCGGGTGTATCCTACGCTCCCTTCACCGGTGTATGGACACACCATGGATGGAGGTCATTGAAACAATGGACCTGCTCATATCAATTAAACCCCAATTTGCAGATAAGATACTATCTGGTCATAAACATTTCGAATATCGGAAAAAAATATTCCAAAAACCAATTGATAATATTTACATATATTCCTCTTTCCCTGCAAAAAAAATAGTTGGAAAATTCAAATTTTCCGGTTATATTGAAGGATCACCTGAAGAAATATGGACAAAGACCCATGAGCATTCTGGGATCTCCGCAAAATTTTTCTTCAGCTATTATGCTGGTAAAAAAATTGCTTATGCCATTAAAATTGTCTCACTGATAATTTTTGAAGTACCTGTTGATCCATATATAAAAAATACTGCATTCAGACCGCCTCAGTCATTTATGTACGTAGAAAAAGGATTCTTTGGATGAAAATGATAGACTATGCAGTGAAGACAGCGCAGATTCAAATGACATATGGCTACAAAGGTAAAATGGCTGAAAATGAAAAAAATTAAGGAGGGGGAGATGAACCGTATTGTATCAAGCAGGCATCAGTTGTCAAGCTACATTGACTCTCCCCATCAGTATGATTTTTTTCTAAATACCATTTACTCAACGCTTTGTCAGTTGGATGCAGAGTACCCTCATTTTTATTCATGGTATTACGGTAAAGTCACACAGGACGTTAAGGCAAAAAGAAGAGATATCCTATTCTCCATCTCAACAGATCATTATATATCAGGAATTGTCATTTTAAAAAACTTCAACTCAGAGAAAAAAATATGTACAATCCGGGTTCCGGAGAAATATCAAAGAAATGGTCTTGGGAAGGCATTGATAATCAATGCTATGAACATTTTAAATACAGAAAAACCCCTCATCACGGTTTCTTCTAAAAAAAACATACAATTCAAACGATTATTTTCATACTTTGGGTATACAAAAACTGAAGAAAAACAGGGATTCTATCTCAATGATGCCACAGAAAATATATTCAATGGAATTTTGATTTAGACAAATTACCATCCATAAACTCAAAAGGTTTCAAAGGAGAATTCTTTGAAACCTTTTGAGTTTATGGCAATACATCTACCCGTTTTTCTGAGGAATACCAGTCATGATTCTGACTTTCATTTGGGAAATGTAAGTCAATTCGCAAACGGGGTAAAGCCAAATAGTAAGGATATGCTACGCAGTCCCAACTAAGCGAATATGGGACACTGGCCAAACATTTACATTACCAAGCCGAATACTTACAAAAAATAGTTGGGAAATTCTAATATTTGGGTTACATTGAAGGGGCACCAGAAGAACCATGGGCGAAAGCCCATGACAATTCCAGGAGTTCACAAAAATAATTCTGCATGAAAGAAAACCAAGGTAATAAATCTTGAAAAATATAATTGCCACGTCAAAACAATCAGATATCCGGGACTGGCTGGCCTTTGCTTTGGCGCTATTATTATTAGTGTTTGTATTTCTATGCATTTCATTTTTTTCCTATATGGATATGAAAAAAGAGATCCTTTTTGATATTGACAAAAGGTTGTTTGTGGGTGCTACCAGCATTAAAACCCTTCTGCTCAAAGACTTTCACGATCGTGCTATATCCTCAGATGCCATTTCTCCTGAAGAAGATGATGAAAATATTAAGGCATTATCAACCTTTGCAAACAAAATTGAATTTAAATTTCTTTACACACTCACAAACAATAACAATAAGATTTACATCACATCGTCAAGTGCCACCAAAGAAGAATTGGCGGCACTTGAACAGGTTCGATATTTTACCCTATTTGATGAAGCTGCTCCGGATTTCTACAAGGCATTTGACAGTAAGACTTTAATTTCATTTACCCATAAAGACAGATGGGGGACTTTTAGAGCGTTGGCCCTTCCTGAAAAGAGCCCTGGCGGGAAAAAATATTTGTCTGTGGCTGAATATGACATCTCCTATGTAAATCGCGCTCTTAACGCCAAATTATTAGAGACATTTATTGGGGCATTTCTATTGATTTTAGGTGCAGTGCCCTTGTTTTATGTATTCTTAAAACGAGAGTTGCGGATTTCAGAAGAACAGAAAAAGATGGAAAAGCAGTTTCGGCAAGCACAAAAGATGGAATCTGTCGGCAGGTTGGCCGGAGGTGTTGCCCATGATTACAACAACATCTCCAGCATTATCATGGGGCATTCTGAATTGGCCATGGAAAAGGTGGCCAAGGGGGAGCCGCTCCATGACCATCTCGTAGAAATTCTCAACGCATCAAAAAAATCAACGGATATTACCCGGCAACTGTTGGCATTTGCCCGTAAGCAAACCATTTCACCCAAGGTTTTAGACATAAACGATATATTGGATAGTATGTTAAAAATGCTTCGCAGACTGATTGGTGAAGATATCGAACTCTCCTGGTTTCCGGGTGCGGAAGTTCAGCCGATTAAAATAGACCCTTCACAAATCGATCAGATTCTTGCGAATTTATGCGTCAATTCCCGTGATGCCATAGAAAATGTCGGTAAAATTATGATTGAAACCAAAAACATCAGCTTCGATAAAAAATATTGTGCTGATAATGAAGGGTTTATTCCCGGTGAATATGTGATGATCGCTATTAGCGACGATGGCATTGGAATACCACCCGATAAAATGAATAACATATTTGAACCTTTTTTCACAACCAAAGCGGCAGGTAAAGGTACCGGCTTAGGTTTGGCAACCGTCTACGGGATTGTTAAACAAAACAAAGGGTTTATTAATGTTTATAGCGAACCTGACAAAGGGACAACTGTCAGGGTTTATCTGCCTCAACATTCAGGAGAAACAGTCAAGACAACAGATAAAAATACTAAAAAAATTCCGAGAAGCCATAGCGAGACGATACTGATAGTTGAAGATGATATTTCTATACTGAAATTAGAGGAAAAGATACTCACAAGCCTTGGTTATAATATATTGTCCACCGTCTCCCCAAGTGATGCCATCCGAATGGCCACTGAATACACCGGAAAGATACATCTCCTGCTGACAGACGTGGTCATGCCGGAAATGAATGGTCAAGAACTGGCCGAAAAGTTAAACCAGGTTTTCCCGGATCTTAAAGTTTTATTCATGTCAGGTTACACGGCCAATATCATTGCCCATCGGGGTGTGCTGGATGACGGGGTGAATTTCATATCAAAACCATTTTCTAAAAAAGACATCGCCGTTAAGATTCGAGAATTATTGGATCTGACCAAGAAAATGTCTTAACAAAGATGCCTGCCAACTCAAAGAAAAAAACATTCAAAATCTGGGTTCAGGGGAAAAATCAAAAATGGCCCGGCATACTGCCGGGCCACAAGCAATTACAAAAACTTACGAAGATATTCATAATCAGGGGTCAATTGGCCATTGTAAACAATCACCGCTTTTTTGATCTCAGGGCAAAGTCCTGAATCCTCCAGGGAACTTGCATAATCCGCTTCCAGAATATTAGTCACAAATGGCTTTAACTGGTTACTGAAAAAAGTGGATGAATCATTGGGGATTTCGCAGGGCAGATTGTCCACGGCCAAGACCACTACACCATCGCCTTTGTGACCGTCGGTGACGGCCCGGCTCAAGGGATCTACCAGGTAAGCTGGCATACCGGAATCGGTGGATTTTACGTTACATTCAATGGAACCATGGGTATCACAAGTGATGTCAGCAATGCCGCAGAAGCGGGGAGACTCCACCTTCTCGTACAGCCGTTTCAAACTGTCCCAGGTGACAAACCGGGGATATTGTTTGTCCCAGTACACCGCATTAACCAGCACGCTGATGGACGGCATATATTGTTCAAATTTGCCTTCAAACCGCTCGGGGTGGTCGTAATACTCCTGGAGTTCAAAGGCCTTGCCCTCTTTATTTACCACCAGATCTTCTTCTTTAAACACAGACACATAAACGATTTTAGGATCAAAATCGCCCTTTTCCACAAATGCATTTAGATCAGCTGGGGCAATACGCTGGGTGGGAAGGCAGTCAAAAATCTGCTGGGCACCACCGGAAACATTGCCGTATCCCAGCACCCCAATGACCATGGGGCTGAGTTTTTCTGGAAGGCCCTGGGATTTAATGGCTTCCCCGATTTTTAAAATGTGAACCTTGGCATCTGCAACCGAGGTGTATTGATGAGCCGGTTTACATTCTTTAAAAGGGGTGTCAATGCCGTGGTGTTTCCAGTACTCCCCCATGAGATGGAGAATATCAATGGCCCCGGCATCCCCGGCATACCGACCAAAATAGATAAGTCGACGATTTTTATCGTCGGTGATCTTTTCGTAGTCGATGAGGGTGGCGTTGCTGTCCATGATTTTTTTGAGCAAAGGCATGCCCGACGATTGTCCCTTAATAGTGTGGGAAAAGAAAATATAGGTTTTATCGTCAAGGATCTTTTCTTCGGGAATTTCCTTTACCCCAAAGATCACATCGCCCTGTTCCATACCATCACACGCCACAGCACCGGCCGATTCATAGGCTGCCCTGGGGAAAAACCGTTTTTCACTGTTTTCGATATAGGCTTTGGCACCGCTCTCTTCCAGGATCAACTTGAGATCCTCCGGCACAATGGCGGCCCGTTTCTCCCAAATATTTTTATCTTCTGCTCGAATGAGTAATGATTTCATGACACCTCCAAAGATTAAAGGGTGATTTTGCGCTCAACAAATTTGATATTCAATACATCCAACTCCGCCAGTACCGGTTTATATATCTGGGAATGGACCGGAATGCAAACGCCCTTTAAGTCGATTTCATCATCGGCTATGAGCCGGGCACAGATGGCCGCAGGCAATCCAACGGTTTTAGACATGGAGCTGTCTCCCCCAGGGGTGCCTGTATCCACCAAGGTGGACATGGTCATCTCTTCCCTGCCGTCGGGGTATTGCGCCACAAATTCATGGTGCTGTAATAAAAGGTCCACCTCACCATCATTATAGGTAAGTTTCTCTTTTAAAATATGGGCAAACATCTCAAACACCGACACCGTTTCCAGACCCAGGGTTTCATGGCTGAACATGCCAAGCCATTGCAATTTTTTCATGGTCAGGGAGTGCTTGGGAATTTTCAGGTAAGCCGCCACATCTGCTTTGACATCGCCCCCGTCACTGTGAATCATATTGGTGATCACCTGGCAGGGAGAGGTCTCTTGCATGTCAAACTTCATCTTCTGGTTCATGAGTCCCAGTTTTTTAAAAAAATCCCAGGTTTCACAATAGCCGATGTTTCTAAGGGTGCCACGATAAATATTTTTTGCCGTGGGAATACCATAAAGATCCAGGTACGGCAGGGCATCCCGGTTCACATAGGCCTCAAAAACCCCGGAACCGGGAATGTCGGTGAGCCAATAATGTTCAAACAGCTTGCACCCCGGCACTTCCACAACCTTTCCATCTTCCAGGTATCGACCATCATTGCCGGCCGCAAGCAACGCCCCTTCCGGACTCCACGAAAATTTATATCCCATTGGATTGTTATTGTTTTTCATGGCCGGTAAGCCACCGCAATAGGAATGAAAGGTGGTCACTTCTCCCCCCGCAGCCTTGATTTCATCAATGGTTTTCATGGCAGCCATGTGATCAATACCCGGGTCCACCCCCACTTCATTGAGGAAAATCAATCCTTTTTCTTTGGCAGCAGCATCAAGGGCCTGCATCTCCTCTTTTACATAGGAGGCTGTCACCAGATGTTTTTTGTGTTCAAGACAAAGACCTGCGATTTTGGGATGAAAATTCCAGGGAAGCAGACTGACGACAATGTCTGCCCTGGACACGGTATCGTTGAGTTGCGCCGTATCCTGGACATCCATGGCAATGGCCCGGCCCGAAGGATGCCCCTCAATCAGTGCATCTGCCCTGCTTTGCAATTGATCTGCAAGCACGACTTCAATTTCTTCCTGGGCCAACAAATATCGTACAAGGGGACGTGCCACAAGGCCTGCGCCTAACACCAGAATCTGCTTCATTTTGCCTCCGCAATTTTAATGTTGCTACCATTGAGGCAACACTAATATCTGGGCAGCAAAGTGTCAACTGTTTTTTTACCTAAGGGTTCACTCAAAAATAAGTTAGCAATTTTGGGGGTTGAGTCGCCTGTCCTGCAAGGCTTGAAAATGCAGGGGCATATCGGGAATATGCCAAATGTTTACAACGCAGCAGGACAAGAAGAATCGCCTACCCAAATGTAAAGTTTTTTTTAAGATCCCCCTACAGGACTGAACCCCGTTACGCCTCAGATATCCTTTTGAATCAAATGATAAAGGGCTTTATCCGCCACGGACAGGGGCTGCTTGAGATCTTCAACTTTATGAAGAAAATAGTGAAAAAAATCGTGGCGAAGACTGTCCCTGCCAGAGACAACGAACCAGCCGTTCCGGCCCCAATTGAGTACGGAATTGACTTCATCACCTGCCACAAACATGCCACAAAGCATCTCCTTACGGTCCACAACAATATCAAAATAGCGATGTTCCGGCCCCGGTTCATCAAGCTCAGTCTGGGGATGGATCACCTGAATTTCAAACATCTTCTCCACCGGTGCCAGGGAAATGTATTTTACCTGGACTCCCCGAAGCTCGGCAGCCTTTAAATATTCATCAAGGTGCATCCCCTCTTCGGGAGAAATCCGGACATAAATCTCATCCCGGGCCGCATCAATCATCTCTTTTGCTTTACCCATGGCCGCCACATGCCCTTTAATTCTCCAGATCACATCACTTCCGGCTTCTTTTTCTGCATCTTTCAAATCGGTTTCCAGGGCAGATAGCGCCGATTCATGATCATGGCGAAGTCGCTGAACCAACTCCCCAGAGGGGATGGGCGTATACATACCCTGGCTGGACTCTACCACAAACCCCTTGGCTTTCAGGGTGCGGAGTACATCATAAATCCTTGCCCTGGGAATTCCGGAATTGCGGCTTAGTTGAGACCCATTCACCGGATGATCTCCCAGCAGCGATTTATATGCCGTTATAACATATTTAGAAAGTCCCACATTCAATTCCGTAATATCTTTATTCATTTATACTTCTCCCAAATGCCATGACAGGATGCGATATTTATCAAAAAAAACAGGACCCGGATGTTGCCGTCCTTTAAAAATCTACACAATTTGGTATGTTATTTTTCTGTCCTTAAAAGTTACTCTAAGAGTAGTAACACTCTTTCAAGGACGTTTCAAGTGTTATTTGTTACTCAATCGAAGATCAAGTTTTTAGGCCAATTTTGCGAGAACTAAAGTCAGACGTGAAGAAACCGTCAACAGCGAAAGCCAGATCCCCTGGTACCACAAACTGACCAAGATGACGGAAAAACCAAGCTTGATTATTCCCTTGACAGGAAAACGAAAGCATTGATATATACCTGTTACCCTAATAGTGGCAACACTTATAGATATAATCGGGTGGACTATTAACAAAAAACAAGGGGAGCAATGCCAATGGCTGCTGTCACACCGTCACTTCATCTGTTAAAGACCGAACAGATCCAACAGATACATCAACACTCCCTGGATATTCTTTCCGCCACGGGGATACAGGTGAATTCCCCCAAAGCGGTGGAACACTTTGCCAAATCTTCCTGCCGCATTGAAAACAACAATCAGGTCTTCATCCAAGAAGAACTGGTGCAATGGGCACTGGATCAGGCACCATCAAGCATTAACTTCCATAACCGTACAGGAGAGCAACGGTTTGTGCTGGGGGATACTTCCCAGGATTCCACCCGCTTTGGCGTGGGGGTAACCAACCTTCATTACCAGGATCCCTTAACGGATCAGACCACTCCCTTTTCCATTAAACACATGGAAACGGCGGTGCGCCTGGGGGATACCCTGGAACAGTTTGATGTGATCGCCACCCCGGGTATTGCACAAGATCTGGATCCGAAAAACGCCGATCTTTTCTCCAGCCTTGCCATGGTGGCAAACACCACCAAACCCCTGGTGCTGCTCATGTCGGAAAGCCGCTGCTTTGAACCGACCCTGGATATGATAGAATCCCTCCATGGGAACCTGGCAGAAAACCCCTTTGTCATTCCCTATTTCAATCCCATCACCCCCTTGGTACTCAACAAAGAGACTGCCGAAAAAATTCTGATCACCGTGGACCGGGGCTTACCCTTTATTTATAACAATTATGGCATGTCCGGGGCAACGGCCCCCATCACCCCTGGAGGCACCCTGGCACTTCTCAACGCGGAGCTCCTGGCAGGCATTGTTTTTGCCCAGATTATCAAAAAGGGTACACCCATCATCGCTGGTAACCTGCCGGCGGGATTTGACATGAAAAATATGATGAGTGTTTACACTCCCCATACCATGCTCATCAATCTGGCCTGTGCCGAGATGATGAACCATTATAAAATTCCCCACTCCGGAACCTCGGGCAGTGGCCCCGGATGGGGACCGGACCTCCTGGCAGGCGGCAGTTTCTGGATGAATCACCTCACCAGTATCATGGGCAAGGTGGGGCTTGCTCCCTCTGTGGGGGGTAACTTTGACTCCATGGTCTTCAGCCCGGCGGCCGTTGTATATGCCAACGAGGTGATCCGACTCTCCCGCATCTTTAACCAGGGGTTTTCCATTGACCCTGAAACGGTGAACCTGGCTGAAATCGACGTCATGGGATCTGGAGGGAATTATATGGCGGCCCCCTCCACGGGGAAACGATTCCGGGAATTCAGATTTGAAAGCCCCATCTGGCCGGGATATACCCTGGATCAATGGCAAGCCAACCAATGTCCGGATGCCGGAAAACTGTTGCGGGAATATACCCATCAGATGATTGAAACACTTACCCCGCCCGACGACCACGACGAGCTAATCGACCGGGGAAAACAATTTATTGCAGCATATTCACTGGACAAATAATCTTTTTTATATGAAACTCCGTCCAAAGTGCTGGAATCATGAGGGTTTCATTTTTCGTTGTGGCTGGTGGTTACAGCCATGTATGTTCTATAAGAAAGTCTCAGCAACGTACTATAATTAAAGGACTTTCATTTTTCGTTATGGCAGTGGTGACTGCCATGTATGTTTTTATAAGAAAGTCTCACCAACACGCTGGAATTAAAAGACTTTCATTTTTCGTTGTGGCTGGTCTTACAGCCATGTATGTTTATATGAAAATGAAGTGTCCAAGCACCCTCAGCAGAGCCCCCGGGGAGGGGTAATGGGACCGACCAATTGGGCTGTCTAACAGTCCCGGGTCGGTCCCATTACCCCTCCCCGGGGGCGGCATACAGCCATTTCTTATATTCGTTGTGTCCGTCTGGACATGCTCGTTTATATAAAACTCTGCCTAATATCCTGCAATTATTAGAGTTTCATTTTTCGTTGTGGCTGGTGGTTGCAGCCATGTATGTTATAAGAAAAGACAGCACCAGATTGCTGACAACAGAGGCCCCAACGGCTGCCCTGCCCGGAACATTGGGAACCAAAGGGCAAAAATACCCCCCGACGTTCCCGTTCCGTTCAGGGCAGCCGTTGGGGGCGGCATAACACCATTTTTATTATTTGTTGTGGCAAGGATTTTGCCATTAACCCAAAAGGAATGATTTCCTATGAAACGAAACTTACACGCCGGAAGACTTTTGGGCTCCGGTTTGAGTCTCAACATCCTCACCGAGGATGAGCTGGAAGAGATTCATCTGGGAACCTTGGAGGTTCTGGCGGAAACAGGTGTGTTTGTGGAGGACCCCGAGGCACTGGATCGGTTTGCAGAGGGCGGTGCCTTTGTTAACCGTGACACCCGCATCGTAAAAATCCCCCCCCATGTGGTGGAGGATGCCATTCGATGGGCCCCCTCCAAAGTGATATTACACGGACGGGACCCCAAACATGACATTGTCCTTGAGAGCACCCGGGTTCATTTCACCAACTTCAGTGAGGGGGTGATGATCAATGATCCCTACACTGGAGAGAACCGCCCTCCTTTTAAAAAGGATGTGGTGGATTCTGCCAAGGTCATTGATTATCTGGATGAAATCGATTTTTGTGAAAAAGCCTTGGGCGCCCATGATGTAAACCAGGATAGCGTGGCTTTACACAATGCCGAAGCCTATCTCACCAACACCACCAAGCATTGCGCCTTTGGCCCGGTGAACGGCATCTTTCTGAACAAGATCATTGACATGGGCAAGGCCATTGCCGGGGGAGAAGAGGCCTTTCAAAAACGTCGTCTGGTCTCCTTCACCACCTGCCCGGTGAGCCCCTTGAAACTCATTGCAGACTGCTGTGAAATCATCATGGAGTCCGCCAAAAACAATGTGGTCTGCAACATTCTCTCCATGGCCATGGCCGGCGGCACCTCTCCGGTGACCCTGGCTGGAACCCTGGTGAATCACAATGCAGAAATCCTGGCTGGCATCACCCTGGCCCAGCTCACACGGCGGGGCACTCCGGTGATCTACGGCAGTTCCACAACTGCCATGGATTTAAAACTTGCCGCCGCCACCGTGGGGACACCAGAATGTGCCCTCATCAGCGGCGCTGTGGCAAGACTGGCAAGGTACTATGCGCTTCCGAGCTATGTCGCCGGTGGTTAGGGCGACAGCAAAATATCTGATACCCAGACAGGCCATGAAAAGACATTAACCGGACTGATACCCGCATTGGCAGGTGCCAATATGATATACGGTCTGGGGA
>Ga0307929_1001157_pt1 | contig 21597 bp, 17 predicted proteins | sample AceLakmetage1330_FD_203160 | JGI IMG/M metagenome (GOLD analysis project Ga0307929, IMG submission 203160) | Saline water microbial communities from Ace Lake, Antarctica - #1330 | ecosystem: Environmental > Aquatic > Non-marine Saline and Alkaline > Saline | place: Antarctica: Ace Lake...
AACGACGTCCGTTATGCCGAGAACGCGGCCATGAAAAATCTTGTCTTCAGCGTCAAAATTTACGTTTCCGGTATATCCTTTGTATTTAAGAGTGTTTTTGATGGGGGCTTACTCCTGTAATTTTTAAAAAATCTCTAACAAGCTCAACAGCGTATTTTTTCAATTCTTTTGGGGGATGCTTGAATTTCGATCTCAATTTCATCTTCTGTCATTTTATCCAGCCCGGCTCTTTGCGCACTAAGCTGGATTTCTGCAAGCAATTCATCCTTCTTGACAAAATTTCTTAAATAATCCTCGAACCCCAAAATCACCACCTTTGGCTTTCCCCTTCGGCTGACCAAAAAGCGCAGGTTTTCCGAGTCGGCCTGCTCCATAAGCTCACCAAAACGGGTGCGAGCTGAAAGCGCGTCAACTGATTTTGTCATAGGCCTGGTTTCCATCTATGCCTCCAATCGGACTCACTTTGTTCATTAATTAGTTTATCCTTCATTATCACGAAAAGGCCTTTACAGTCAAATAAATAACCTCCAACAAAACCCTCTGTGTCTGTGGTGAATAAGACATCATATCAATCCTGTTAATCCTGTCTAAAAAGCCTGTCTAAAATATTTCTCAAAAACTTTTCTTGAAGAATTTTCTTGAACGGTAGTCTGTTTAAATCAAATAGGACAACCTGCTTCCTGGTTGTCAAAATTACAACAAGGAGGAGTCATCATGAAAAAGGTAATAGTATGGTTTACCGCTGTCCTCGCTATCGGTCTTTCAGCAGCCGGCTACGCCGCACAAGGGGTAGCCATCCAGCGAGTGATTACCAACACCCGCTCGGAACTCGGGCAATTGGCCACTTCCAACAAGGCCCAGGAGATTGCCCAATTGATGAAAAAGTTCGACACCCAGTATCAAACCTGGAGCAGCTCCTGCGGGGAAGGTGAAAATTTCAACCCTGCACAGGCCAGCGATGCCTGCATAGCTATGGCCGTACAAATGCGTGAGACCGGGATCGCCCTTTACGGCAAACTGGGAGAGTACCTCCCTGATGTGGCGGCCCGTTATGAGCAGGGAGCTCGGTCGGCTAAAAAGATCATCGAAGGCAATTCCCTTGATCAGACCCCGGCGGCCCTCTATCAATCCACTATGAACGGTATCAACGAAGCCCCGCGATTAGGGGGCATTTCTCAGGGGGATAAAGGGGGTAATCCTTTTGATCTGCAGATGGATAATTTTCCAGACCCCACAGAAAAAATGTTTGCGGTGCTGGAGAAACTGGTCCCCGATTTCGGAAAGGAAATTCCGGAGGTTGTGCGGGCAGGAAATGCTCAGATCACGATGATGAAGAAGGCCCGTCGTGCTCGCTTCTTCGCTGAGCAGTTCCAGAAAGCAAAATTCGTTCTGGAATCACAGCGGGATTACGGGGAGATCATTTTTAACGCCACCAAGGCAGTCAGCGCAATGCCCCAGGTGCTGGGCATCCAATACACGGGTACCCTTCTGACAGCCAAACCCAACCAAAAGGTATTAGACTATTACCGCGGGGGAATAAGCGGAAAGGACGCGAAATCCAAAGAGCGTAACATCGGCGGTTTTGAACCGCGCTCATAGCTTTCAGCCAAAAGGAAGGAGGAAAAAGATATGTCAAATCGAAATTATGCTTTTTTATCTAACTTGGTAGGGGTTCTTTTGTTAGGCCTGTTGGCAGCGGGATGCGCAAAAAAACAAATAGTGATCGCCCAACCACCCTCTCGCCCAGCCCTGACCACGATCCATCAAATTGACTCATTCAATCCGGAAATTGCAGGTCGCCAGGCACTGGAGGTGATCAACAACAACCCTTACGAACAACAATTCTTTGAAAAGGTCTTCGCACGCGTCGTGGACCAGTGCCGGAATAACAAGTCAAAGACCAATGCAGACATCATCTGGGAACAGCTTGTGGTTCCACTGAAACAGAGCGGCAAGGTGCCCCCGGATCTGGCAAAAACCATCTGGAATTACTATTTCTCACGACAGTTTGTCAGCCTGCCGGCAATGGGACCGGTGAATCATTATTGTCATAGATTACCTCAAGTCAAAAAGAACTTAGAGAAAGAGTATCAATTAAAAAAGGTCGGCTTTGAGATCTGCCAGCAGGGGAGCGTCGACCCGCACTTCCTAAACGCCATGTATGTGTATAACACCATGTGGGCGGCCTGCCACGGAACGGAATAATACATCACGGGGGTACGACATGAGAACCGCATTTTCTTTGATCCTATCCTTAGGCGTGGCAGTGACCTTATGCCTGGTACTGGTAGCAACGGGAGTATTGAAGTTTAACGGTGACAGTGCCGCGACCGAACTCAAGCCTGCGATTGAAACGGTGCTTTCACGAAGTCGTAAAGTCCTGGATGCCTTGCCAAGTGCCGGAGAAATCATTTCGCAACCGGTCCGGCAAGAAACCCCTTCAGCGCTTCCTGCTGCCAATCAGACGATCCCGGAGATGTCGCATGCTTCCAGCAATGACGGTCGAAATATACAGGCCACGACTGATCAAGAGGGTCTTATCCATAGCAGGGCCTTGGATTTTTTGAGAACCGGGGCGGCTAAAGGAGGACCTGATATCGAGGAGCGATTCGCGGAGTTTCTAATGGGGGAACTGGACCTCGATCAAAAGGAAACTGTAAGACTTGTCAAAATGAGTTTCTGGAAAAATTTTGTCACCCTCCAACACCTCTGGCGGGCGGAGGACAAAGATGAGATGTGGATTGCCTTTGCCCGGGAAAAGGAATTAAAAAAGGCAGGGTTTGGGGCAAGGGGACTGACTCTCATGGAAAATCAAGTGCAAGAAGCCGAAGCACGCCTGCAGGAGCCTGAACAACGACTGTCAGCCTACGCTACCAGAGGAGAAGAGCTATGAGGTCAATCGTCGGGATATTTCTCCTTTCCTTCTGCTGGTGCGTGCTGTTCCTGGGCCTAAGTGTCTTTTCCGGCTGGGTCACCATTTCCTTTTCAGCCCCCTGGATTATAAATCCTGCGGCTTTTCTCTATCGGCATCTTCGTCTGTCGGTGGTTCCCTTTGGCTGCCTGTTTTTCCTCTATGCCTATTTTATCGCTAAGATTCGTCGCTATCTTGTCGATGAAAAAACGAAAATCTCGCAGATCACCTATTATGACCGCCTCCTCAACACTACCATTTCCACTTTTTTTGGCGTAGGCGTCATCTGGACGGCCATCGGTATGGAGATGGCCCTGATGCAGGTCCTTGATGGCGTGAACGAGGGGCAGGAGGCTGTTGCCGCCTTGAGCGCATGGGGGCTTTTGGAACGTCTGGTCAACGGCGGGCTGTTGCTGGCCCTGAGTACTACGGTTTTCGGCGGAGTATGCGGCTATCTTCTGAGACTGCTGAAGATCGTGTTGTTAGGCGAAAAATTGGACAGTTTTGTGCTTTATGAGGCCGGAGAACATGGAAATACGGAGTCTGCTTAGAGGGGAAGAGGGCCTCCAGGACGACCGGCTCCTGGAAACGGATATGATGCGGTTTCTGGCCATTATAGGCATTGTGTTCTGGATCATCTTTGCCCTTATTAAGAGTATTCCCTTTCAGATGCCGGAGGCCGATTCCCCTCTTGCTCAACCAATCGTAGAAAAGCAACCAGTCCCGGTGACCCCTCAGTTTGATGTTACGCCCGAAGCCACAAATCATAGCTACCCAGTTTCAGTCCAAATGGTCAAAAAAGCTGACTCCAGACCATCAGAAGCCGCCATGCGGGATACAAAACAGACCAAAAGTCCAAAACCGGCGCTGCCAAGACAGCAGGGCGTCCGGATGCAATTTCAAAGTCTGGATGATCTCTTAGATCTGATGATTGTCCGGAAGGTACGCCTTTTCTGCCGCGCCCGGGCCACCGGGTTTGATCTTCTCTTCGAGGGTAGTCCTCAGGGCAACACTTTGAGCTTCAGTTCTGTGAAAGGTCTGCCTCTAAGACTGTGGGAGATCAAAAGCGGCAAAGATCATGCCTATTTTCTCGATCTGATGGCCAGTACATATCCGGCCATTCGATCATTTCCTATCAGACAGGTACTGGTAGCTTTCGCTGATGAAGAATTGGAAAAGCTTGTAGAGCAAACCCTTGTCCGGTTGGAACGAGATGAGGACAACGGAATTCTGTCCATCACCCGTAACAGTGACACTGTGTTCGAACCTTATAATGTCCGGCGAAAAAATAATTGAAGAAAGCCTCAAAATCAGCGTCTAAAGTAGTGAAAGAAAAAAAAGGAGCTGGGATATGAAACGATTGATGAATAAAGTCTTCTCATTTTGTTGCCTGTCTTGTGTATGCATGTGCTTTTTGGCCGGGTATGCAGTATCAGCCATAGCCCCCGACTCCAGTATCCGGTCCGGTCTGGAATCCCTCTTTGTCGACCCACCTCAGGTTCAGGGCTACCCATATCAACAGTTATTTGAGACAGCCGCGATCCGTTACGGTCTGCCGCTTCCCTATGTGTTAGCGGTGGTCAGGGGTGAGTCATTTTTCGATCCTAAGGCAAGAAGCGCCAAAGGCGCCCTCGGGCTTATGCAGGTGCTACCGTCTACAGCGGCTGATTATGGTGTGAAATCGGAAGATCTTCTTGATCCGGCAACCAATATTGATGTGGGGGTGCGTTATCTGGCCGACCTCCATGCAAAGTTGCAAGATCCCTACCTGACCCTGGCTGCCTACTACTGTGGCTGTGGCGGGGTGGACAAGGCGCAATTCACGCTGCGCCAGGACTGTGACGAGTATGTTCATTACATCCATGCCCATCTGCAAAAGGTCCTTGAACAGGCAAAAGGTGGGGGGCCAATCCCTGCAGGAGAGTTACAGCACTTCCTGTTAACTCGATTCGATAACTTCTTGGATGCCGAGTCTTTTCTGGAATTTCTGTCCAGGAAATTACCCGGCCAGGAGCTTGACATCTTTCGCAACGAAGTGCGGTATTTGGATCATGTCCGTTACCAGTACCAAATCCTTGTAGCCCATGGAAAAAACAAAAGTAAATCTGACATCTGCAAGACAGTGGAAGAAGCCACAGGATTTTCCTTCTGTTGGCAGAAAAATTAACCAGGCACCAACGCGGGCTCCGCGTCCTCAGGTTCTCCATTGTTAAAAACGTCTGTGTCCGTCCGTGTGGGTCTGTGGCTAAACAAAAAACGGAGAGCAACGATGAAATCTGCCTTAAGAAGCATCATCAGCATTCTAACAGTGGCTGTGGCACTTCTGGGTTGCGCCGGTCTGCAGGCTAATAATACACCAGAAGCCATCGAGGTCTTGCCGGACATGGTCCATGAGAGTTTTCATTTTAAGGTACAGGATGCGGCAATACTTCGGTATCTTTCCACCACTAATCCTGATTCGTTAACGCCGGACCGGCGGTTGGAGGTCATCCTGCTCCGGGAACTCGCAAAAGTATCTACTGAAAAAGAATTGCCCAAGATATTTGACCGTCTCTGGGATAGGCACAAGGAAATCAGGAATCTTTTACGTCAGTCAGATCACAGAGAGGAATTTATACATCCCCTGGTTGAAACCTATTACCTTCTGTCAGCCGGGAAAGGACAGAAGTGGCAGGCAGAAACAGCTGAATGCTTGTATAAGGATACACTCAGCAGGTTACAACCGGCACAGCTTTCGGGTTATGCCCTTCATTTTTACACCCTGGCGCTGTTGAAAAACAGTAAATTTGATGCCGCTATGCCTTACCTACTACGACTGGAGCATTTTACATCGCCCCGGATCTATCTAAAGGACCTTACCCAGGCCCTTGGATATGCCATGGATGCCGGAGCTTATCAGTCTGTCTGCAAATTGATGACGGTCATTTGTCAAACAGGGATCAAATACAACCTCGGCATGCCCGACGAGCAACTCAAATCAGCAGTTACGGCCCTCAAGGCGTCAGGGAAACTCGATCAGGTTCGGATTACCTTAGCACCGGTGGTTCGTGAAAATCCCACGTTACAAGTCTATTCATTTGCGCGTCTCCTCAACGAATCTCGGCATACCTTCCATGAGAAGGCCCCCTCCAAATTGACTGCTGTTGAGTATCCTGTTAAGGAAACAGGGGTTGATGAGCCTCAAATAAACATCCCTAAACCGCATCTTTCCAACTGTATACTTAAAGCGCCCCGCGATACAGCCACACAAGAAAATCGGTCTGGACCGCTTGCCGAAAATGCGGGGCGAGTGAGGTCGAAGATTCGCAATAGATGCCTTGATAATTCAACTGAGGCAAAAGGTGCATTTAGCCTTAAGACTATGAAGGTCAGGATAGAAGTTCAAGTGATCAAGGCAGGCCTGCGATCCGACCATGTGGACCCGGCCCTTGAAGAAATTGCTGAGGAACTGAAGCATACAGTCAACTTTTCGAGTTTTGCCCTGGTTCGAAGAAAAATTTTCCACCTTAGAATCGATGAAAAAGCAAGACTTCCTCTTAGCAGGAGACACACCCTGAGGGTGGTTCCCCGCAGCCTGACACCGGACATCTGTCGTATTGAGATTGCCGTTCTCGATAATGGAACGGAGTTGCTCAATACCTTTGTTGAATCGATTGATGGAGGGACAACCGTTATCGGAGGTCCTCAACTCGGCGACAAAGTTCTATTGATCCGACTCAGGACTTTCATCTTAAAAAGGATCGCTTCTTCCCCAAAACAAGACCTCAAAGGCGTGCGGTTCAAAGAGGACATCCCGGTATCCGGCTGATATAATTGAGTTCAGGACTGAAACAGTTTGACAGGTAGGACCAAAACCCGTAAAAATACAAGATACTTAAGAAAATTATCATTTAAATTCCTTTATCATTCCAAGATCTTTCGAGGTGAAAGGAGGAAAGCATCAATGAAATCATTAACTTTGAGGAATCGGAGGGCCATTTCACTGACCGTTTACTGTTTGCTGGCGTTTGTCGTTCTCTGTCCCGGCCTGAGCATTGCCCAGGAACCGGGTCAAAAGGGGAAAGATGTGGTTCAACAGGAAATCATCGAGCAGTGGCGGGTCCTTGCGACCAGCCCGGGTGTGAAAATCGTCAGCGAACAGTATGCAAATCCAGGTGAGGTGCTCTCCATCGGAAAGCCCCCGCTTGATGCCACCTATAACTGGCTCTCAGATAAGGGCCTTGAAGAAGGAAGAAACCTCTACGAGGGGAAGCTACTCTACATTAGCGTGGGAGCTGCTGCCGTGAACGCCAAGCCTTCAGATCCAGATTACATTGACAGCCGGGTGTTGGCCTTTCAGCGAGCTGAACTGGAAGCCAAGGCCAAGACAGCTATCTACCTCGGTGTCGATTTGACTACCTCAAGGGGGAGCTCTGAGTGGGAGATCAATCCTCAGGAGAGGCACGAACTTGAGGAACTGTACGAGGCGAGTAAGGATCTCCAAAGTAGTACTGTACAAAACGGCATTGCAAATACCATCAAGGCCCTGTTTGAAAAGGCCAGCCTTTTGGCAAAAGAAAAATTGGACGAGGTCATAAAGAAGTCCGGAGTTGATGTTGATGCTGAAAAAAGGGCGGAAGAGCAGCGCAAAACGGCGAGAAAAAATATGACCATGAATCTTCGCAATATCAGCGAGGCCTCTTTGAAAGCCTCGGCCTCAGCCCTTTCCGAAGTTCAGGGATCCCAGGTAATCGCATCTTTTGAAGGGTCCTATCACGGAAATTACCAGGTCGCGGTTATCACTTTGTGGTCACAGAACCTCCAGCGGTTAGTGCAAAGCATGCGGAGTGGCAGTGCCCCCTTGGGTCTTCCCAGAAAAGAGGCGAAAGAAGAGCTGCTAAAACAACTACCCGATGATCCGAACGAACTGTGCTGTTTGACCGGAGTCAGGGCCTACATCAACCAAGACGGGGAGCACACGTTGCTTACCTTTGGCCAGGCAGGAGTAAATGTCGTGGGCGAACGGGAAGACAAGGCCTTCGAGAAGGCTGGGAAAAAGGCAAGATTGCGGGCTATGGCAGCTCTGCGCTCCTTCATGGGTGAGACGGTCGCCTTCAAATCGACTGAAAAGCTCCGCGAACTCCTGGCCTTATATGCCAATGAATACCAAGAGGGACAGCAAAATTACACCTCCATAAGCAGATTTCAGGAGATGATTGAGACGGAAGCAAAGAAAGAGAAGATAAGTGGGATACATGGATTGTTCACGAAGGAGGACCTCAAACATCCTTTTACGGATAAACCGCTAATCCTGAAAGTCATGGCTTGGTCTCCCTCGTCTCAGGCTTTGGCTAAGGAGGTCAGACAAGCTATTGAGCATGGACCGGAGCGCGTCTCTCAGCCGGAACATAAGCGGCCAATCCCTAAGAAGATAGAGGAAACCCCTGCACGAAAAGGGACGATCGGATCAGGTAAAACTGACAAAGATGCCTGGTAGAATGTCCCCAGGGTTTATTGGTTTTCTCGCGCTGACAGTCCCGAGGGGAGAATCACAACGTGGCAATTCTGAAACAGATCTCTCATTTTGCGTACTCCCTCGCTTTCGCAATCGTTGTGGGGATTCTGACATGGCCTGCCTTGGCAAATGGTCAGGGTTGGAACGAAGTGCCGGAGCGTCTGAGACTGGGACCTGGTTCAGAAATCAGAGGAGACCTTCTTTATGTAACCGCAGTGGTCCGGGCCGGGTCGTACAGACAGGACAAGGCCATGGATGCAGCGAGAAGAAAATCCCTTCAGCGCTCTTTGCAGATGGTTCACCTTGCAGGGCCCTGCCGGGAATTGATCGAGGGCGTGGCCCGGAACGTCCAGAACGGTCTCGTCGAGATACTTCTGCCTTTCATGCCTTCACGCCATATGCACGGCCTGACGGTAATCCGTCAATGGGAAGCTGATCAGGCCTCTTACACAGCGGTATCCATTCCGCTGAAGGCCGTTAAGGGGATCAGGTGTGAGATCCCTGACATTTCGACCGGGATTGCCCGTTATGTTCGGCTAAATGATGTCTCCCTCCGGGGACTTGAGTTTTGTCTGAACCACGCATCCCGCTACTCCCGCCTCAACCATGCAGTCAGAAACAGGATAGGGCGCTGGTACCAGGATCGCAACCTGTCTGTCTTAGCACGCTGTTTTTTATCGGATGTGGATTCAGGTACGAGCATCTCGCCACTTCAAGCCATCCTCTTTCAGGATCGGCTGGCAAAGGCCGCACTGCTTACCCGAAAGGCTGAAGGATTATATCGAGAGGGAAAGTGGGAGACTGCTCTGGATCTCGCCTCCCGTGCCCTTGAACTGGTTCCCACCTTTTCCCGGACTTATCTGCTCCTGTCCAAATATTTTCTGGAAAAGGAGATGAGGCCTGCCTTTGCCTTGTGTCCGGTAGAAAAGGCATATCAAGATGCTTCAAGCTTCCGGGCTGCTCTGGTGATCGAGCTTGAAATCCTTGAAAAAATGGAAAGCCCTGAAGCGGAACTCTTCCGGTACCTGCTTGCTCAGACCGAAAATGGAACAGACGGCTCCTGTCCCGGGCTCTGGAAAAAGGAGATTGAGCGGCTGCACGAATTTCCCGTCCCCTGCCTGATTATGGCCAGCAGAGGACAACTTATCCAAGGCCCACCCAAGCGACCAGGGGATCGATTTGCCCGGGCTGTGGGCTTGTATGAAAAGGCGCAAAGCACAGAGGATGTCCAATCGGTTTTGGACATTCTTTTGGCGATTATTCAAGAAGACCCTCAAGTTGGACCTGCCCACAACCTGGCCGGGGCCTGCTATCGTCATCTGAACCAGCCCGGTATAGCCCTTCCCTTTTTGTGGCAGGCCCTCAAGCTCAAGCCCGACTACGATCTCGCCCTTACCAATCTCGGTCTCTGTTGCCAGGACCTCGGTCTGATGCAAAGTGCCAGATACTACTTTGGACACAAGGCCATACAAAACTCCACTAACACCTGGGTTGATAGAAGTGTTAAAAAGTTCTATAAATCTCATCAGCAAGCCAAATGATTTTGCGGAACAATAAACCCCTTACGAGGCCCCCATGAGTGTGAGAAACTTCTCTCAGGTCATTCCTTTTTCAAGCCGTATTGTCTCGCGGTCACTCATGGCCTTGGCGTTCATCTTGTTGGGTTTGTTTCTCGAACAGCGGGTTGCCGCCTCTGCGCAATTGGCCTTTGAAGACGTAGTGATCCGCCCCCCCTTCCGCAATGCCCTCATCAGCGACCCGGTATTCATGCGCCGGGGTGGGGCTCGCGTTATTCTTTGTGCCGGGGATGAGAAACTCCTCCTCGGCGTTGCCAAAGTTCTTGCCCAACCAGGTGAATCAACGGACGAGTTGACCCGAAAGGGTGAGATCTGGGCCAGGGCGGCTCTCCTCGAGTTTTCCAATGGGGCCGAAATCAGCAGACATCGAGGTCAAAAGGAATCAACAGGCCGTTTGCCGGGCGACAAGACAACCTTGTCCGTTTCATCCTTTTTTGATATCGTACAGAGTAAAGTGAAAGGGAAAATAAGGCAGTTGCCTGTTGTGGGCACGTGGTGGTCACGGGGTTTCAAATTCTTCTATGTGGCAGTCGGGGCCGCTGTGGATCGCTCCGGCCGGGACATATCAGGATCTCTTCAATCAGGCCCAAACTCGGATACTGACGGCAATCTCAACATTCAGGGTGAAGAGCCCTTTGTGTTTTTGCTCCGAACCTCGCCCGTCCTCTGTAGCAGCGGCGGATTTCGCGGGTTTCTCTGGAACGGGAAACGTGTCCTGATCTTTGTGGGTTCGGCCCTTTTGAAAGATTCTCTTCCCCATGCCATAAGACAGGCTCAACTCAAAGCTGTCCGTTCCATGTTGGGGCATGAACAGGGGATTGAAGTCTTATCAGTGGAATACCTCTCAGACCAGGAGCTTTTCCGGGTTTCAGATAGAGGAACTCAGAGGATGCTCCTTTCGAACTTCTTGTCGATTCAGAAAGAAAAAGTCTCCGGATTCGTCAGGGCCTTACCCATGGTTGCTTATTGGTTCGATAAGGAAAAAAAGATCTGCCACGTAGCAATCGGAAAGGTATTTTACGAGTAGAGTTGGGACTACATAGTAAATTGAGGTTGCCTTTTTTCCGCTGAAAGAGGATGAATTTCAGCAAGAAAGCAAGGGCTTAGAAACCGTTCAAATCCCTCATAGAGTAAAGGAGGAAATCATGTTTCAAAAGAACGCGTTGCTTCTAATTATATTCATCTCTTTGGTTGGATTCCTATTTTCCGGGTCCTTGTCGCTTGCCTATGAGGTTAAGGCCATAGGGATAGGCGATAACAGGGATGCTGCAATAAAAAACGCCCAACGGAATGCGGTAGAACAGGCCCTTGGAGCATATATCGAGTCTGAATCAAAACTAATCGATCAGAAACTTAAGGATTGCATCATCTCTTCTGCTTCGGGATATATCAAGCAGTTTGATATTTTGGAGGAGGGAAAGGACATCAAGGAGGGGATGTATAAGATTGAAATCTTGGCTTCGGTTGTAGATTTCAAGATTGAATTCGGTCGTAGAAGGGTAATTGTTTTGTACAATCGGAGGACGCCCCAAGACCTGGAGTATAGCAGCAAAGGAGTGCAGACGGTCCTTGATCTCGTTGAAGATAAGCTGGCAGGGTACGGCTTTAGGGTGTTTTTGGCTGATGAACTCAAACGTATCAAGAGGAAGGTCATTGATACGGCCATTGACGAGAAAACAGCGATGCAAATTGCCCGGCAGGAAGACGGTGATGCAATCGTCCTGGCCACAATGGATGCAGGTGTGGGAGACAGCCCTGACGGCTACAAGCTGATACATTGCACCTTGTCTTTTAAGAGCTATGATCCCACCACAGGCGACCTCTTTGCGAACGTGCAGGAAGAGGGCAAGACTCTCGCAAAGGGAGGAGACTACAGCATTGAAAACGGAATATCCCGCGTGGCAAAAGCAATCGGCAAACAAGGAGCAGAGGCGCTATCGAGGAAAATAGTCAGACGTTTCAGTGCGGAAGGTACAAAAAGAGAGGCGTTTACGGTGCTCATATTCAAGGGTTTCGACACCGATACTCAGACTGCCATTGAAGACGTCATTGCCGACAAACTGAAGTGGGAGTACCGCATCGTAAGACAAGCAGGCAACTACCTCGAAGTTGAAGCCTTTGTTAAAATGGAACCAACTTCCGTACGCCGAAAATTCCTGAAGACAGCGAAAAAGTCCCGGATACGCTTGAAGCCTGCTGAACTGAAAGGGGCCAGGATTGTCTTTTCCCCTTAGCGCCCCTTGGTGTTGCTGAATGTACCCCCTATTCGCAAGAGAAGAAAACCCCCTTTGTACGGGAACCCACCGATGAGGACGCTACCCTTGTTGACCAGCAGGAGAATGGTACGAAAGGTCTCTTTGCCTTTTTCCAAAATCTTGACCGCAAGCCTCGCCTCGTTATCTTTAAGCCCCTGAAACTGAAGACTTAGGAGCCTCCCGGAAGGTAGCAAGACCTCGCCTTTTTCTTGCTCTTCGAGGCGAAGGGCCGTTTTTTTGAGGAGGGCGAAGCCCGAATAGTTGAGCACGGGTGATAGCTCTTTGACCAGATCTTTCAACTGGGGATCAACTTCAGAGGAGTTTTGATCTGCCTTGATGACCTCCACAGTCACCTCGACCCCGGAAAATCCATGTGAGGCCTCTTGCCCCGCAAAGAAAAGGCCTGCGCACAATATTAGAATTATAAGTTTCTTTAGTGGAATGGTTTTCATGAGCCAACCTCCTTTTGCACTTTCGGGAGAACCCAGATGATCGGCCTGCGGCTTTTGGCGGTTTGAAGCAGCATGACCTGGCCTGTTTGGCTGTAGACCGATTCCACACGGCTGAGTTTTACGGGTTCCTGGGTTTTCTCTGCAGGCATCACAAATATAAGCAAGGCAATGGCGGCAGTGGCGGCCGCGGCAGGAAACCAGACGACCGGCCTATCGACCAGACTTTTTATCCTCTGCCAGATGGTGGGACCAAAACCGGCCCGGGTTTCGATCTCTTCCCAAACACCGGTAAGATCAACCCCCTGGTCGGAATTAGGGGAAAGCGCGGCTTTTATGACGTCTCCTGCTTCATCAAGTTCGCTAACGAGCTGTTTGCATGACCGGCAGGTTTCCAGGTGCTTTTCCACCTCATTGCGTTCTTTCTCCGGCAGTTCCCCGTCAAGATAGGCGTTCAACTGCGGTCCAAAATGTTCGCAATCGCTTTTCATCTCGCAGTTCCTCTCAAGTAGGGTTTGAGCTGATTTCGCATCTCCAATTTGGCGTAATATATGCGGGTGCCCACGGTGTTTTCAGGCGTATTGGTAATTTCCGCTATCTCGGCATACGAAAACCCCTGCTGCCAAAGCAGGACGACGGTCTTGTGATCTGTTGATAACTTGTCCATAGCGGCCTCTACAACCGTTTTCAGTTCCTTTTGTAAAAGGCAAGTCTCTGGTTCAGTGGACGGGTCTCTATCAGGGATTTCACCTGTTCCGCCCTCTTCTGGGCTATCTAAGGGGACATGAAATTTGTCATGTCTGGCGTAGGCCCCCTTTGAATGGTCTTTGCAGAGATTGACAACGATTCGAGTCAGCCAGGTCTTGAAAGTGGAATCTCCCTTAAATCTCTTGAGCCCCTTCACAGCCCTCAAGAATGTTTCCTGGGTCAGGTCTCGGGCCGTCTCAGTATCCCCCACCATTTTCCAGGCGATGTGGGCCACATAGTTCTTATACCGCTCGAAGAGAAGGCGCCAATGCTGCTGACTCCCGGCCCTGCACGCCTCTACGAGCTGTTCATCGGAAAAGGAGGTCAATCTGTTCCTCTCCTACTTAATTTAGACGCAGACTGAAAGAAATTATTCATTCGAGGTAAATATGTTATACTAAAAGGCAGAATTTTTCACGTTCTTTCTGTTAGTCTGCCCTGTTTTAGGGAGCATTTCTGGGTTACCGGATTGAAGAAATGGTCAAGAAAGGTCGTCTAATACGACAAAGACGCGGTAGCGACTGAAGCTTCGAAAGCTCCTTAAAGCATTCTTTGATGGCATGGTATAGGGCTAAACCCCTTGACCACAGCCGCCTATCAGTATATTTTAACAGCCGAGTGTACGCGGTGATTTATCTTAGAAGAAATCGTTCGTTACCTGCTGATAGTGGAGGCCTTGTGAGGTTAAAACGGTTAATTTTTGTTGTGTTGGGCTGCTTGCCCTTTTTTATTTCAGGATCTGTTCTTGCAGGCTCATATCCCGAGTCAACAGATATTCTACAGCAATTGGCCGAAAGGGTCATCGTTGATATAGAGAAGAAGGCAAAATGGCGATTTGTGCCGTCGGATACCGGAGGGGACAGGTACCGGAAAATCCCCTGGAAACCAGGAGATAGGCAAACAGTTGCAGTGTATCTGTTCAGGGAGGAGGGGACCAACGACAGCCATACTTTTGGGCGGCGGCTTGAAAAACAGTTGGGGCTGGCGATGGATGGCTCATCCAAATTCATGTACGTGATGAGGGACATGAAGAAATTTTATGAGATGAAGCATCGCGAGACCAATTTCATGATTGATGCCGAAACGGCGCAGGCTGTGGGTAAGATCCTCGGTGCAAGGTATTTTCTGACCGGTTCATACTGGCGGGATGGAAACGAAGCCGTCATCCAGGGGGTCTTGTGGGATGCCGCGGCAGGATTGGCGGTTCACACCCAGGCCAAAATCAGTGGTTGGGAGAGGCTGTTAGTCAAGAAAAGGCTTACCACATACTGGTGGAAGGGCGGCCTTGGTCTCCTGACCTTGTTAGTGATGATGGGTGTCATCCGGCTTCTGAACCGTAGCGTTTGCTACGACCTTCGTTCAAGGGAGAACAAAACCCTATATATTCTGATCCAGGTCGGATTTGGGCTTACTCTCTTATCTGCCGGATATTTTTTTGTTGTATGGTGGGTCTTTCCGGGGTAACCCGATTTCCGATTTTCAAACATCAATCCCGGGGGTTTGATCATGGGCTTTCTTAATCGCATGAAGGGGGTGTTCTCGACCGGCCAGGCCTCGGCTGTTGATGAGGCCAGGCGGCTTCATAAGTCTGATGATCTTGAAGGGGCTGTTAATCGTCTAAAAGATGCCCTCCAGAGCCGCGAAGAGACCGGTAAAGCCTTGGCCGTAATCAGGGAACGTCATGACGCATATTTGGAAGAACTCCACCAAAGACGACTGACCGAGCACCGGGCAACACTCTCGATCACACCCTTTGACATATCAAACTACAGCGTTATCGAAGGGATACTGTCTTCCATTGACAAGGGGCTGAAGGAAGGGGTCTATTCCGGGAAGACAAGACCGGAGGCAGAAGGACTTTATAAAGAGTATCAGGTACGCTTTCAGGAGTTGCGGGAAAAGGCCCAAAAGGAAAAGTATCAGGAGATCATAGGACAGCTCAAGGGGATGGAACCGGCCCAGGACGCGGATGAGTTTGTTACCTTAGTGGAGGAGTTGCGGAGTATTGGCGGTCGACTTCCTCAAACGATGCATTCGGACTACCAGGTGGCCCAGGAGCGGTCTTATATTCTGCCGGACAACCTCCAGGAGTTTGACAACTACGTAATTGAACGGAGGCTTGGCAGGGGTGGCTTTGCCTCGGTCTTTCTCGCATCGCCAAAGGGGGTTTCGTTTCAGGCGGCCATAAAGATTTTTTCTCCCCAGCCGACTTTAGTGCGTGAATCGGGTCTCTCCCTTGCCGAACTCAAGGAACGATTCAGACGGGAGGCCGGTATCATGCTGAGGCTCTCCACAGGAAGGGTCCCCGGGATTGTCAATGCACGGCATACCGAGACATGGCGGGGAAAACCCTACCTTACCATGGATTATTACCCCAAAAACCTCTCCTCCCTGATCGGATCAGATGACGAACTGCTTAAGACAGGCAGAGGCGGGTACCTCAGTTATGACAAGGCCCTGCCGATCATCAGCAGGGTTCTGACATCCATCCATGGGCTCCACAACCGGACAGAACCGATTATCCATCGGGATCTCAAGCCCGCCAACATACTTTTGGACAAAGACAACCGTCCATATATCGGAGATTTTGGTCTGGCCCGTGAGGCCAGTAGGTCGGATTTGCTCTCTAAAGCCTTTGAAACTGTAACCGGCACCAACTTGGCCACCCAATACTACGGAGCCCCTGAACAGCGCGGCGGATTCAAAGAGACAGACCAACGGGCTGACATCTTTTCCCTCGGCGTAATTATTTATCGTATTTTGACAGGACGTCTGATCGGTTTTCACGATCTGGAACCTATTGAACTGTATGTTCAGGATCTCGGAAAAGATACGGCAGGCGAGATCAACGATCTCTTGAGTAAGGCCACAAGGATTGAGGTGGACCAAAGATTAGCTGATGTCTCTACCCTCTTGGAGATCTTTTCGACCGAGCAGGCGTCAGTTGAGGTAAGTCAAGCCTCTCCGTCCGGGCCTACGCCCGAGGATCAATTTCTGACAGCCCTTGAATGGGCGTACTCCTTTGCTCCGGATGGTAAATTGCCGGAAAATGTGCGCGTAAAGCTTGTCACTAAGTCACAGGAACTCGGGATTGATTTAGGTGAAACCGAACTCTTGGAAAAGGATTTTCGTACTCGTCTTGGCCTAAGTGAGGATAGAGGTGATCGAGTTATCTCGGCCACTTCGGGGTCTGTCTTGAAGACCGGCGAAGAGCAAGGGATTGGGACTCTGGTGATTACCTCTGAGCCGGAGATAGCGACCGTTACAGTGGATGGCATGGAGCGAGGCAAGACACCGCTGACAATAGACCGGGTAGGGACGGGCAACAGGACCATTCGTCTCAAGATGGAAGGCTTTTTCCCGGTGAGCCGGATCGAACGGATCATCCCTGGTGAAGAGACCAAGATCCATGTGATCATGGAACATCAGACCGGGAGCATCAATGTGAACTCCCAGACTTTTTCTGATGCCTATCCTGCCCGTTTTTATCTTGATGGGAAACTAATGGGCAGACCGCCGCTGACTGTGGAGGATGTAACGGCAGGGATACACACATACAGGCTTGAGGCGGATAATCATCAGGAAATTTCTGGAGAGAAAGTCGTAAATTTGGATGAAGAGGTGAAACTCGATGAATCTCTCAAACCATTGCCTGGCCGCGTCAGTCTGAAGAGTATACCCTCGGGAGCTATTATCTGGGTTGATGGAAAGAGGTCAAAATTGAGGACGGACGTCAAAACGAAGCTATCACCCGGAAAATACACTATAGCACTTAAACTCGATTCGTATGTTGATGCCACAAAAGAGATTCAGGTTTTGCCAGGGAGCGTTTTGGAGGAAGAGCTCCAACTGATAAAAAACCAAGGCAGTATCAATGCTGTAAGCGTTCCAGAGGGCGCAGCAATATGGATGGACGGCAAGGATACGGGAAAGAAGACAGATCACTTAATGGACGTATTGGCCGGGGAACATGAAGTAACGTTAAAGCTTGATGGGTACAAAGACGTGCGGAAAAAGGTGCGTCTTGAACCGGAAGGGTTTGCCGAGATTGAATTCCGGCTCGAAAAGAGAGTGTATAGCGGCGATTATGTGGCCTATGACAATGGGATCGTGAAAGATGATAATGAGACTGGCCTTGAGTGGTTGGCGGGACCAGATGAGAATATAACCTGGGATAATGCGAAATCTTGGGTGGATGGATTGGAAGTGGATGGTGGAAGCTGGAGGATGCCTTCCATAGATGAACTGGAGAATCTTTACAGGAAAGGTGCAAGTTCCCGAAATATGACTCCCCTCTTGAAGACCACTGGTTGGTGGGTGTGGTCAGGTGAGACATATGGTTCATCAGCCTGGGGCTTCTACTTCGGCGGCGGCAGCAGGGGCTTGGACGACCGTGGCTACTCCCTCAGCAGGCGGGGGTTTGCGGTGCGTTCCCGTAGCGATGGATAATTTGATCATTTGACTTTTTTGATTATTTAAATCGAGGGCTTCGGTGAAATGAATTTCGTTTACAGTCTGGCTGCGAGGTCGGGGAACAGGATTTTTTTGGGTTGCGGGATGAACTTGTATGCGCCGCGCCGGCCCTCGCCGGATTTCACGGGGTAAAGGTACAGGGGGATTTTATTTGCATGGAATACGAGAGGGAAACTGAAAAAGATTTGGGGGCTAATAGTTAATATTTAAAATCTAGCTTGTAATGCGGGCTTAATGCGGGACGCGGCTTAATGCGGGACGTAGTCAACTTATAAACTTATGAAAAGAAAACGTTTTGAGGGATGGGAAATCAAGCGCTCGCTTAGCCTTCCGGGGCAGATCTCTTTGTCAATAATCAATGGATGGGCCTATGAATCGCTTTTGATCCTGACATAGGTTAAGATTACACTGTGCATTATTCTATAGTTAACAAAACCTGCGGATGGCTGTTTGCTCAATAAAGAGGGAGGGAAGGAATTTGTTAAGGTCTGAGATCAACAGCCCAGGGTATCACTAACCAATTGATCACCTTTCTTCCCGCATTCCCTCAGCTTTGAGTGGTTTTCCTGCTAATCAAAGATAGAGTAATTTAATCATGGGTTTTAAATATCGCGTCAAGCAAATTTTTTCTACTGGGCAGGCCTCGGCTGTTGATGAGGCCAGGCGGCTGCACAAGGGCGGCGACATTCCCGGTGCAGTTGCACGCCTGAAGGAAGCTTTAGACACCCGAACCGAGAGCGGTAAAGCCCTTGCCGTAATCAGACAACTCTATGAGGTGTATTCCAATGAACTGAATCTCATGCAACTTCGTGAGTGCCGTGTGGTTCTCTCTGAGACAGTTTTTGATTTGGCGAATTATGACCGGATCGAAGGTATCATGACCTCTTTGGACCAGGCACTCATGGAGCATGTGTATTCGGGGAAAGCAAGGGCAGAGGCGGAGGTCCTTTACAAGGAGTTTCATGAACAATTTCAAAGATTGCAGCTTGACGCACAGCGAAATAGACAATCTGAGCTTCTCAAAACGCTTGAACTGACAGACCCGGAGGACAACGCGGATGAGTTTGTTACCTTAGTGGAGGAGTTGCGGAATATTGGTGGTCGGCTCCCTGAAGAGTTGCATTCGGACTATCAGGTGGCCCAGGAGCGATCTTATATTCTGCCGGACAACCTCCAGGAGTTTGACAATTACGTTATTGAGCGCAGGCTCGGCAGTGGTGGATTTGCCTCGGTCTTTCTCGCATCGCCAAAGGGGGTTTCGTTTCGGGCGGCCATCAAGATTTTCTCTCCCCAGCCGACTTTAGTGCGTGAATCGGGTCTCTCTCTTGCCGAACTTAAGGAGCGATTCAGACGGGAGGCCGGTATCATGCTCAGGCTCTCCACGGGAAGGGACCCCGGGATTGTCAACGCACGGCATACCGAGACATGGCGGGGAAAGCCCTACCTTACCATGGATTATTATCCCAAAAACCTCTCCTCCCTGATCGGATCAGATGATGAACTGCTTAAGACAGGTAGAAGCGGGTATCTCAGTTATGACAAGGCCCTGCCGATCATCAGCAAAATTCTGACATCCATCCATGGGCTGCACAACCGGACGGAACCTATCATCCATCGGGATCTCAAGCCCGCCAACATACTTTTAGACAAAGACAACCGTCCATATATCGGAGATTTTGGTCTGGCCCGAGAGGCCAGCCGCGCGGATTTGCTCTCGAGGGCCTTTGAAACTGTAACCGGCACCAACTTAGCCACCCAATACTATGGAGCGCCTGAGCAGCGCGGTGGATTCAAAGAGACAGACCGGCGGGCTGATGTCTTTTCCCTCGGCGTAATTATCTATCGCATTTTGACAGGACGTCTGATCGGTTTTCACGATCTGGAGCCTATTGAGCTGTATGTTCAGGGTCTTGGAAAAGATACGGCAGGCAAGATCAACGATCTCTTGAATAAAGCGACAAGGATTGAGGTGGACCAAAGATTAGCCGATGTCTCCACCCTCTTAGAGGCCTTTTCGCCCGAGCAGGCGGCAGTTGAAGTACGTCAAGCCCCTCTTTCCGGGCCTACACCCGAGGATCAATTTCTGGTAGCCCTTGAATTGGCGTACTCCTTTGCCCCGGATGGTAAGCTGCCGGAAAATGTGCGCGCAACCCTCATCACTAAGTCACAGGAACTCGGGCTTGATTTGGGTGAAGCCGAACTCTTAGAGAAGGATTTTCGTTCTCGTCTTGGGCTAAGTGAAGATAAAAGTGATCGAGTTATCTCGGCCACTTCGGGGGCTGCCTTGAAGACCGGAGAAGAGAAAGGGATTGGGACCCTGATTATTACCTCTGAACCGGAGATGGCGACAGTCTCAGTTGATGGTATTGAACGAGGCACAACTCCTCTGACAATAGATCGAGTAGGGGCTGGAAGAAGGACTATTCGCCTGAAGATGAATGGCTTTTTCCCTGTAAGTCGGATTGAACGGATTGATCCTGAAAAAGAAACCAAGATCCATGTTATTCTGGAACATCAGACCGGCAGCATCAACGTGAGTGCCAAGACTTTTTCTGATGCCTATCCTGCCCGTTTTTATCTTGATGGGAAACTAATGGGCAGACCGCCGCTGACCATGGAGGATGTAACGGCAGGGACACACACATACAGGCTTGAGGCGGATAATCATGAGGAGGTTTCAGGAGAGACAGTCGTAAGTTTGGACGAAGAGGTGAAACTTGACGAAGCGCTCAAGCCTTTGCCGGGGACCGTCAGTATGAAGAGTATGCCTCCGGGCGCTATCATATGGGTGAATAGTAAAAAGTCAAAGCTAAAGACAGACATCAAAACTGAGATAGGACCCGGAAAATACACTATAGCACTTAAACTCGATTCGTATGTTGATGCCACGAAAGAGATTGAGGTTTTGCCAGGGAGCGTTTTGGAGGAAGAGTTCCAACTGATAAGAAACCAGGGCAGGATCAATATAGTGAGCATCCCGGAGGGCGCAGCTATATGGATGGACGGCAAGGATACGGGAAAGAAGACAGATCATTTAATGGAGGTATTGGTTGGGGAACATGAAGTAACGTTAAAGCTTGATGGGTACAAAGATGTGAAGAAAAAGGTAAGTCTTGAACCGGAAAAGTTTATCGAGCTCGAAGTTCGACACGAAAAGGGTTCAAATGCCCCTCTGCCCGGGTCGATATTTACCGATCCAATAACCGGCATGGAATTTGTTTACGTCCCTGGCGGGAAGTTCATGATGGGAAGTATTCTTGATATCCTTTTTTATAAAGAAAACCCGGTACATGAGGTTACACTTGATGGTTTTTACATAGGAAAATATCCCGTGACGCAAGGCCAATGGAAAAAGGTGATGAGGAATAATTTCTCAGAGTTCGATAGGGGTGCCGACCATCCGGCAGAAAATATGTCCTGGGATTACGTGCAGGACTTTATCAAAGTGCTCATATCTAAGAATAAAGGGCGATATCAGTTTCGACTTCCTACCGAGGCGGAGTGGGAATATGCAGCGAGGAGCGGGGGGAAGAAAGAGATGTATGCAGGGGGTGATGATTTTGATGCCGTCGCGTGGTCTGGTCAAAACAGCGGGGAGACGACCCATCCGGTAGGCAAAAAGTTACCCAACGGGCTTGGTCTCTATGATATGAGCGGTAATGTGGCAGAGTGGTGCCAGGACTGGTTCGGG
>Ga0307929_1001159_pt1 | contig 21584 bp, 19 predicted proteins | sample AceLakmetage1330_FD_203160 | JGI IMG/M metagenome (GOLD analysis project Ga0307929, IMG submission 203160) | Saline water microbial communities from Ace Lake, Antarctica - #1330 | ecosystem: Environmental > Aquatic > Non-marine Saline and Alkaline > Saline | place: Antarctica: Ace Lake...
AAGTAAGGTGTCCCCCGATCTTCTGATCTTCTAGACCATTGATTTGCCGTTATAAAGTTTTTCATTGATTTGATAACCTGTCACTGTAATCATATTTTTATCCTATCTGCCTTTAGGTCGTAAAAAACCCGATGCTTTAGAGGTTTTTGCAGAAATAACTTTTCTACTCGCAACAAAACTATATATTGACAAAGCAATAATATAGAAACCACATGTGGCGAATAGGCCTGAAGGATTTTATTTCTGCAAGCGGCTCTTTAGCTTTGGAATATAAGCCTTGCCCTAACACTACAGCGACACTTTGACTTAAAACCCTATGCCAATTGGTTTGGGTGCATTCCCATTTTCCCGGTTGGAGAGTCAACGCTTTGATTTGTCCAGATATTTTGTTTTGTATCAATGGATGGTGGCTTAATGAAATCAATGGGTTATATGATGGGCCGGGAAAATGGGAATGCGCCCATTGGTTTTTATTAGTTTAATCAGCATTAATCATAGGCAAAACAACATGAGTTTTTCATGTGAACTTCTAAGTGTCGCTTTAGTGCTAACGGTGCATGGACAAAAATTTGGCTACCCACTTAAGGCTGGATATTCTCAGGGCGTTTTATGTGGAAAATTAGCTTTCAACCCCTAAAATTTAAGGTTACTAACCCACTGGGAGGGTCGTCTGGTCTGGCCACATCCCCATTTGCCATAATCGTCTTTTTGGTTATTGATTTTGAATTTTTGCTTACGGCCATTTAATATCAATCTCGACCGGATTGTTCAACAGCAAAATTTTTAATGACACTATGCCGTCTATCCAGAGGGGGGGGGGGCATAAGCTGGGCCACTATACGGGATATAAAACTTTATTCACCACAAGCTATTGTAATGACTTAATTTGATTTTTGCCATTAAAATCACATCACAAAATGGCCGACGTTATGACCAAGCCCATCCAGAGTACTGTATGCAAAAATGAGATCGGGGGACACCTTACTATATCGTGAGATCGGGGGACACCTTTGAGATCGGGGGACACCTTACTTATCTTTTTTTAGGCCACGGTTTCTAAAGCCTAAGTTTGCGGTCCAAAGTATGTTCCAGATTTTTTAATAAAAGAAGCGCCACTGGCGCTTGGTCATAACACTTAGGATTGTGTCGACCCCTCGTTTAACAGAGTGCACGTATAGACCTGATGGGGTCGATCCCAATCCTTTGTTCAAGAAGCCCGGTTTTGATGGAAAAACACAATATGTAGTTTATAGGGTATTGCTTCGAGCCACAACATGTTGTGGTTAAAGGATAGGCTTATATAGGCTACATAGTACACGGTATGCCTAATTTGTCAAGGAAGGCAATCTGCCGCGTAGCGGCTTACTTGAACATGGGCCACTTTGAAAGAATTTTTTTGAAGCTTGTAATAAAAGTTATAATTACAAATGCTTAGGAATCCCACATATTTAGAATCCGTATAGTGGCCCATCTTATGATCAACCCCGCGCCACTCAATGGGTGCACAGTTCAGGTATCCCAGACCCATGGAATAATTAAGTAAGGTGTCCCCCGATCACCCGAAAGTAAGGTGTCCCCCGATCAAGGTGTCCCCCGATCATTTCATGATCATTTTGCCCTATGCCTGGAAAGGGATACTTACAGGCCTGATTCTCGGATTTGGCAGGGCCGTGGGTGTCACCCTCATTGCACTGATGATCAGCGGGAATTCCATTGCTTTTCCCGGTGATATTCTGGATTCTGCACGGACCCTCACCGCCCATATTGCCTTGGTGACTGCTGCTGATTTTGACAGCATGGAATTCAAGACACTTTTTGTCTGCGCACTGACACTCTATCTGCTCACCTGTCTTGGCGTTTTTGCTGCCCGGGCTGCAGGGAAAGGGCAGAAATCACCATGAAAAAAAAATCTGCCGGGGATATCCTCTTAAATACCTATGCCTGGTGTTGCGTGCTGATCCTCACTTCAGCCATTTTAACCATCGTGGGCTATCTGGTTTTCCATGGCTTCTCCACCCTGAACCAGAATCTGATATTTGGCGATACACCAGTGATCGAAGCACTTCTTTTAAAAAAACAAGTATTCGGTGGGTTGCTCCCGGCAATCGCCGGAACCCTGGCACTGATTTTTTTATCCATAACCTTTGCCCTTCCGGTGGGTATTGCTGCTGGTGTGTTTCTGTCAGAATTTGCCTTACCGGGAACCCGAAGAATCCTGGGACTGATGTTTGATATTATGGCCTCCCTGCCATCCATTGTGGTGGGGCTGTCCGGATTTGCCGTCACCATTTTTCTGCACCAGCATTTTTTTAAACAGCTCTATCCGTGTCTGCTCATTTCCGCGCTGTGTCTGGCATTTCTGGTGGTTCCGTATATCATCCGCTCCACACAGATTGCATTGGAAAGTCTTCCGCCCCAGGTCCGGCTGACAGCACCGGGTCTCGGAGCGACCCGGGCCCAGAACCTGTGGTATGTCCTGATTCCCATGGCGGCAAAGGACATTATCGGCGGTGTCATTCTTGCCATTGGAAGGAGCGCCGAAGATACTGCCGTCATTATGCTGACAGGGGCCGTTGCCACAGCCGGAATCCCAGGTTCAATTTTATCAGGCTATGAAGCGCTACCGTTTTTCATATACTATACAGCAGCAGAGTACGCCGATGCCGCAGACTTGATGAAAGGATATGGTGCCGCTCTGATCCTACTGTGTATCTGTGGGGGGGTGTACATTTTTGCATACTGGATTAAAAGAAAAATACGATGACAAAGGCTAAACCAAAAATAAAAGTACGCGGGTTCAATTTTTTTTATGGGCGGCATCAGATCCTGAACAATATCGATTTGGATATACCAGCAGATACCATTACCGCTATCAGCGGCCCCTCGGGACAGGGAAAATCCAGTTTATTGACCGCTTTGAACCGTCTGTGGGAAGATATTGACGGTGCCAAAGCCACGGGTCGTATCTGGATCGATTTCGGTAAAGGGTTAGAGGAGGTCACGAAAGGGGAATACAGTGTCCACCATTTGTGTCGAAAGGTGGGGATGGTTTTTCAAATGCCCAATCCCCTTCCCATGAGTATACTGAAAAATATGCAGTTCTAAAGCTGGCTGGCATCTCAAAAAAAAATATAGCGCTGGAAAAAATAGAAACTGCATTAAAACAGGCTCTCCTGTGGGAAGAAGAAAAGACAGACTCTCAAATGATGCCCAAAGACTTTCAGGGGGGGCAGCTCCAACGCCTGTGTATTGCCAGAACCCTGGTTCTTCAGCCGGAAGGACTCCTGATGGACTAGCCCACGGCCTCGTTGGACCCGGTTTCAGTTGAAAAAATTGAAACCCTGCTCTTGGATCTGAAATCCAGGTGCACCATTGTTATGGTTTCCCATTATATGGACCAGATCCGGCGGGTCTCGGACAGGAACCTGGTATTGTCAGATGGAAAAATTTCTTAGGATCGGAGGACACCTCCCGGATCGGGGGACACCGGATCGGGGGACACCTTACTTATCTTAGGCCCCGGCTTCTTAAACCTAACCTGGACAAGCCAGAACCAAAAAGGTTTTCTGAATCTCTTGCCAAAATAACACGAAAATAAGAGATTAGAATCTAAATTTGGGTTTCAAAGTACGTTCCAGATTTTTAATAAAAAAACCGCCACCCAATGGGTGCCCGTTCAGGTATCCCCCGATTCATGGAATAATTAAGTAAGGTGTCCCCCGATCTAGGTGTCCCCCGATCTAAGGTGTCCCCCGATCTTCCCGATCTTCCCGATCTTCCCGATCTTCCCGATCTTCCGATCTCATAGCCATCTCTTGGTACTTTCAGCAAAAATGTTCTGTCAAAATAACCCACCCAAAATAATATCGCCTAAAAGTTGCCAGTCTTGATTTTCAAATGGGGCATTTTCCCTGACCGGGGCATTTTGCCCCATTATTAAAAACCTAATTATTTGATTTTACAATAAAAAAACATGGCACACATTCTGCTTTAATCAGAACTTGACGGAGGTGTTAATTGGGTTTTGCAATGAAATAAAAGCCGGACAATTCACCGGACAAATCACGGAATCGTCAACGATGGAGATAAAAAATGGGAGCGAATTCAACACACCTGAAATTAAGGCAAAAAAGCCTGTGTAACACATTGGGAAAGGATGCGTTTCATATTCTGCTCGCTGATGATGATAAAGAGATGCGTAATCTCCTGTCCCAGATGTTTCATAAAGCAGGTTTTAAGGTCACAGAATGCATAGATGGTATGGATTTGTTGACGCATTTGGAATCATTTCTTTTTACCGAAAAGCAAAAGCAGCATAAGTTCGATCTCATTATTTCAGATATTCGAATGCCCGGAATTACCGGAATGGAAATACTTGAAGGCGTTCAGAGTAGCAGGGGATTCCCCCCCATGATACTGATTACCGCATTTGGCGATGAAGAGACGCATCTTCAGGCAAAAAAATTCAATGCCGCAGCTATGTTTGACAAACCTTTTGATATTGATGATCTCCTGGACAAGGTCAGGCAATTGCTTTTCTGAGACATCAAAACACCTGGATATTTAATTTTAACCGGGTATACCATAAAATAACTTCAACGCCCCCGGGTTTAATTTTTCAATTGAGACAACATCTATTCTGACACAGGGGAGCCTGACCCCGTTCTTAGGCATCAGACTAAAAAACTTGAACATTGAGTCATAAATAATGATCAAAAAGCACCGCTAATTTCAATATTTTTATTTTAAAGGAGGTAATCGTTTTGAACTGAGCTTTACTGGCATCTGAGTTGGGTTATCGACAACAATAAAACACACCACAATTTCAAAATTCAATTATGGAGGAAGTTATTATGGCAGAAGTTAAATTAGGAAATCCGGCTGTTGTTGGTCTTGGTGGTTTTGGCATGACTACATTGGTTTTGCAGTTTCATAATCTCGGATGGGTCGGCCTTGGACCTGTATTGTGGATAGGCTTATGTTTTGGGGGGACGGCTCAGTTGATTGCCGGATTGCTGGAGTTCAAAACCGGCAATAATTTCGGGTTCGGTGCTTTTACCGCTTATGGGGCGTTCTGGATTGCTCTTTGTCTTTTTGTAATCTTTGGCACGAATCCGGAAATTGTTAAAGCGTATCCCGTACTCAAGTTCAACGCCCATGAACTTGGCATTTTTCTCCTGATGTGGACATTTTTTACAATTATATTTTTTATCGCCACCTTAAAGCATCATACAGCACTGGTTCTTCTTTTCGGCACGCTTGTCATTGGTTTCATTGGATTGGATTTGAAAGAACTCATGGGTATGGAAGCAGTCGGCACTTTTGCTGCCTGGGATTTAATTGCATGTGCATTAATTGCATGGTATTTAATGGCTCAAGTTATCCTTGCCGAGGTAGGTATAAACCTGCCTGTCGGTGGGCCGTGGCTCAAATAATAATACATTAGAGGGGTTTGCAGAAATAATTTTTCCCAAACAGCAGCACCATATATTTGCGCTTCCAAGGATTCAATAACTACATGTAGGTATGTGGGTCTAAGTATTCTTATTTCTGCAAGCGGCTCATTAGAATAACATTCTGTTAGAAAGCAAAAAGCCAGGTTCATAGAACCTGGCTTTTTTTTTGCTCTCAGGTCATTAAATTAAAGTTTTACTCTTGGTCGCAGCAATTCTAATTATGGATGTCTGTGGGGCCTGAGTTTGCCCGGCAATTGATGCAAAGACCTGATGCAGGGCAGCTGGGAGGGTCCGAAAAAAGGTGGTGGTGGTGGTGGTGATGGTGATGGTGATGATGATGATGATGATGATGATGATGATGATGATGAGGAGGAGGAGGAGGAGGACGGACATCCGGGGCTTTACCCGCATGGCTGAAGGCTTAAGTCCTGAAACCACCATTGATCTGTTGGGGTTGGTCACAACATGGGCCACTTTGAACCAATTTATTTTGATCAAAAAACAAAGTCAGTAATTACAAACAATTGACGGTAGAGGATTTTGCAAAAATAACTTTTCCGCATGCAACAATACTATATATTGATAATATAAAGGCATGACGGCCACATGTAGCTAAATTACCTGAATGTTTTTATTTCTGCAAGCAGCTCGGTAGTATATATTCCGTATCCGTATAGTGGCCCATTTTATGATCAACCCCGTTTTATAAAGTAATATTCGAATTTGGGGAGAATATTTTCACACTCAAGTGCCAATGCTTTAGACAAGCCCAAGATGGGATGCCTGCTCCCATAGCAGTTTTGCAAGCCTTACGGTTGCCTGGTCAACCATTTTTCCCTCAATGGCAAAGGCACCCCTTCCGGAAATTTCTGCGGTGCCAACCGCCTCGATGATTGACCTTGCCCTGGCGATCTCCTGTTCAGAAGGGGTAAATACCTGGTTTACTGTATCGATCTGGGCCGGATGAATGACCCACTTGCCATCACACCCGATGGCCCTGGCCATGGCAGCGGACCGCCGGAGACCGTCCAGATCTTTGAAGTCACCATGGGTGGCATCAATGGCCAGAAGGGTATTTGCCTTTGCCGCAGCAACCATTTTGCTGATGGGATAGTGCCACCGGTGACCGGGATAGAGTTCATCGTCACTTTCTCCGTGTCCTGAAACAGAGGTCAGGCCCACCCCGATTGAAGCTGAATAATCGGCAATGCCAAAAACAAGACTATGAAGTCGCTGGCTTGCACCGGCTATGGCTGATACGGCTTCGAGCCCCTGGGCAGTTTCTATGGAGGCCTGGATGCGGATATCTTGGGCCATGTTTTTTTCCATCTGGATACCGTCCAGCAAACCGGAAAAGAAGTGGATTTCTTTCAGGCTGTTGACTTTTGGAATCACAAGAATATCTATGATCGGTCCGGCTGCTTCAACCACATGGATCACATCCTTGTAGGCAAATCGGGTATCTGATGCGTTTACCCGGACGGCCACCGTCTTTCTCCCCCAGTCGATATCCGCAAGGGATTTGATGGCCGTAGCACGGGCGTTGGCTTTTTGATCCGGCGGGACGCTGTCTTCGAGATCGAGCATCACGACATCTGCATGGCTCTTGGCAGCCTTGACATGCATTGCCTGGATATGTCCTGGAACGGAAATCATTGATCTGACTGGTTTCATTTTTTCTCCTTGATACTCACAAATTAAGAATTTTTGATCGCTATTCCACTGAGACGAACGGCATAAAGCATTTCGCCATCGAATTTCTCAAACAGGTTTATTGCGTTGTAAAAGATCGGGGGACACCTTAAGATCGGGGGACACCTTACTTATCTTTTCTTTTAAGCCCCGGTTTCTGAAGACTAAGTTTGGGGTCCAAAGTACGTTCCAGATTTTTAATAAAAGAACCGCCAGCCAATGAGCGCCCCCCTCCTGTGTACCCCGATCCATAGAATAATTAAGTAAGGTGTCTCCCGATCCTTTGCTGTCCCCCGATCCTTAATAATTAAGTAAGGTGTCCCCCGATCCTCCGATCCTGTCCCCCGATCCTGTCCCCGATCCTGTCCTGTCATCCTACCTCCCAGAGCTTTTACAGAGCCACGATAGAGCTTTGGACTGGCGATTACATCCAAAGGTATCTACATCCCGCCGAACGTAGTCAGTTAAGACTCAAGTTAGTCAACTTGGGCTTTTACAAGCCCCTTCTGAATCTCTGATTCAGGAGGGGTAGTTGACTTTCCATACTTACTTATCCTCAGTCGAGGCTAATGTAAAAAATTAATTCTTCTTGTAAAGTGAAATGCTTAATCCATTAAAAAGCTTTCTTTCGGATTTAATTAATTCGAATTTTTCCGGTTTTAGCAGGCTCGATAACCCATTGTTCTTTATGTAGCTTCTAAAATTCCTGTAATGCTCTTTGCCTGCCATCCTTTCTATTAAAACAATACCCAGCTTACCAGGTAGCAGTGTCCTTTCATCGAAAACAAAATCAACTATTAGCAGTAATCCGTTTTTTTTTATAATTCTATGTGCTTCGTTCACCATAGTTTCCTGCGTATTTCTATCTTTTTCATGTATGGCTAAGCTGATAATTATTACATTGAACGATCCGGTCTTAAGGCCTGTTTTAGTGGCATCTTCAGCATATATCTTAATCGGGTAATTACCTTTCCTGGCAATTTTCAGCATAGACTCCGATAAATCCAGACAATGCAAATTTTTAAACCCATTTTTTGAAAGAAATTTCATCTGGTCTCCTGTCCCGCAGCACAGGTCTATGATGGGTTTGTCCTTATATTTTGAAAGCTCGTTCATAATAGCTGTCCTTATCTGTTTAAGAGCCCGGGAAAGCAGAGGGTCATATATTTTTGCAATGAAGTCAGAATAATTATCCATATACTATTTTGTTTCTCCGAATTATTTTGAACCTAACCCGAGTTTACGAGTTAGCAGAAAGTTGACAAGCAACTGTTTGATTTAATAAAAAAAATTGTATGACACGCGTCCTCCCTAACTTCATAAAAATGTTTCCATTTCAAAGATTTCAAATAAGCATTGTTAAGTTTCATCCATTTTCGAAATTCTTGATTGAGTAATCTTTTTTTTTGGGGGGAAGAGATGCATTTAAGACTTCTGGGATCGGGGGACACCTTACTTATCTTTATTTTTAGGCCCGTTTTCTGAAGCCTAAATTTGCGGTCCAAAGTATGTTCCAGATTTTTAATAAAAGAACCGCCAGCCAATGAGCGCCCCGTTCAGGTGTCCCCTGATCCTAACCTAAGATGGAATAATTAGGGCTTGGTTCTAACGTCGATCACTTGCAGTGAGTGCTAAAATTCATTGGGTCATAGCGGATTCGTGTGATTCCATGACAAAAAGTTTCACACAATTTTGTGATAACTTAATAATTTCAGAAAATTCGGTTTTTAGAAAACTGCTTGTCTTAATGATTTCCACACTAATCCACGATGAGCCAATTCATTTAAAATAGTTATCATATTACAATACCTTCGCCAATTTTAAAGATGGTGTAAAAACGCTTAAACTTTAAAACATAACCTACTGATTTTATTAAGTCCAAAAGATCATTTTTTGGTTTAAAACCATTAGAAATTCAATTTGGCGAAGGTATTGTATTATTAAATGGTTACAATACAGAGCTGCTTGCAGAAATAAAAACATTCAGGTAATTTAGCTACATGTGGCCGTCATGCCTTTATATTATCAATATATAGTATTGTTGCATGCGGAAAAGTTATTTTTGCAAAATCCTCTACAGTATTTCTTTAAAAATTAGAAGTGGCCGGTTTTAGAACCACCCCCAATAATTAAGTAAGGTGTCCCCCGATCCGTGATCCGTGCCCGATCCGATTCCGATCCACCCGATCCCCAAAGGTGTCCCCCGATCCAAGACCAAAAAAGGCTTTTTGATGTATTTCAATCAAAAAGCCTTTTGGAATTTAATCAGGAAAGGAATTTTATTTTGTGGAAAAATCAATCTCACACTTTTCATTTAAATGAAGCCTGAAAACATAAAATGACAGGGCAATGACAGGCACTGCTAAAACAAAACCTAAAACAGGCAGCAGGGTAATTCCGATAACAATAAGTCCTACAGCAGCCAGCAGCAGCAAAGAACCGAACATTAATTTAGATATTTTCTGGGGGGTACATTCAGTATTTTTCATGATGTCCTCCTTACTTTATAACATACATGGCAGTCATCACTGCCACAACGAAAAATGAAAGTTTTTTAATTCCAGCGTGTTGGTGAGACTTTCTTGTAAAAGTTTAAAAAAATGAATTCAACTTTTAAGATTGAAAACATTTTCGTTATGAGAATAAAGTTAAGGATAAAATTTAAAAAAGCAAGAAAAAAATAATTTTTTTCATAATCAGTAATAATCATAATCAGGATAATCAGGATAATCAGGATAATCAGGGGACACCTTACTTATCTTTTCTTTTACGATCCCCCGCGATCCCTCCCCGATCTCCGGAAGGAAGCCGTGCGTTACAAGCTGAGATGTGATAAGTAAATCAACGAAAAGGGCAATAAAAAAAATCCAATAAAATAAGGATAAAAAATATGATCCATATTGATATTCCCAGCTTCGGGCCTGTGAGTATCCAGCATGTGGTGCTGGATTTCAACGGCACCATTGCAGAAGACGGCCGCAGGGTTCCCGGACTTGGAAGGGCCATTGCATCACTTGCCGGACAGGTTGAATTCCATGTCCTGACGGCAGACACCTTCGGGTCCGTTAAAAAAGAACTTGAAGGGATAGACTGCACCCTAAAAATAATTTCAGAAAAGGCTCAGGACCAAAAAAAACAGGATTATGTATTATCCCTTGGTGCAGAAAAGACCCTGGCCGCCGGAAACGGGACCAATGATGCGCTGATGCTGAAAACCGCAAGAATCGGTGTTGCTGTAATGCTCAAGGAAGGGATGGCAGTTGCCGCCATGACAGCTGCGGACATCGTTGTGCGGGATATCCTGGATCTTTTTGGCCTACTGTCTGTTCCGAAACGCCTGATCGCCGGGCTGAGAACCTGACAGATCCGTCCTGTGTTCCACTCAACAATGGAATTGAATATTTGCTTAAAAATTGGCTAATACGGCTTGCATAAAAACCTCGGGCTTGGTCACAACATCGGCCACCTTAGATTCTTATTTCTGATTTTCATGTTATTTTGGTAAGACAATCAGAAAACTTTTTTGGTTCTGGCTTGTCCAGGTTAGGGTGGGGTCATCAACTATGATGACTGGCTGATGTTAGAACCAACCCCTAAAATCACTTCAAGCAAAAGCGCTTGAAATTTCACAATACACCAACAAGGTTAGTCACAACATCGGCCAATCTGCGGAGGGATGATTATTCAAGGGGTGGGGTCAGGGGAGTCGGACACCGTGGGTCAACCGTCCTGAGTCTCAACAGCCAGTAAGGCGGCCCCATAAGCCCCATTCATTTGGGGATCAGAGGAGACCCTGATCTTTCGATTGAGTCTTTCCGATAGCAATTCCACCATGCACGGATTCTTGGCCACCCCGCCGGTAAAAACAATATCTCCTGCGGCGGAGACCCGGTTGAGCATGCCGGCAGCCCGGCGGATGACACTGGTGTGAAGCCCCCGAGCAATCTCCTGGCGATCTTCTCCCTTGGCAATCAAAGAGGTGACTTCGGACTCGGCAAACACCGTACACATGCTGGAAATGTGGAGATCTTTTGCGGCGGAAAGGGCTGCCGGGCCAAACTCCTCAATGGAAAACCCCAATGCCCGGGCCATAATTTCAAGGAATTTACCGGTACCCGCAGCACAGCGATCGTTCATTTCAAATTTTTTCACCCGTCCGTTGTGGGCCAAGGCAATGGCCTTGCTGTCCTGTCCCCCGATGTCTAAAATGGTTTCAGCGTCGGGGAAAAAGGCCCGTGCCCCCCGGGCATGGGCCTTGATTTCCGTCACCGTGGGGGCGTCAAAAGAAATCTCAAAAAGATTTCGCCCATAACCGGTGGCCATGATGCCATCGTACCGGATGCCGTCCATGAGTTTTTTTGTTTCACCCATGGGATCAAATCCGGTGTCCGCCTGGACAGAATGGCAAATGTTTCCGGATTCATCCACAATCACAAGTTCAATGCTCCGAGATCCGATATCAATTCCGGCAAAACGCATGATATTCTCCTATCTGAGTTGCTCCACAAATGCTTCCACCCGGGTTTTAAGCTGCCCCATATCTTCCATGCCGTAGTCAGTTTCAATGCGAAGGCAGGGAATGTCTTTTTCTTCCAGGGCCTTTTCCACGGGGATAGATTCCATGATATAAGGTTGGCAGAACTGTAAACCGTAATGAATCACTCCGTCTGCTTTGTAGGCAGCCGCCATCTCTTGAATGTTTAAAAGACGCTGGTCATTGGGTGTGAAAATCGCGCAATCCACCTGGAAATAGCGATCCACCAGGGCATCCATCATCTCATCCACAGTAGTGCCGGTGTCAGCGGTGAGGTTGCGGGTGCCCCGTTCTCCCACACAGGATTCTTCCCCTACAATAACGGCCCCGGATGTCTCCACTATCATGGGAAATTTCCAGTTGGGCACGGCCTGGGGACATCCGGAGATCAGGATACGCGGGGTCTTTTCCGGGAAAGCTCCTTTTTTCTCCTGGATACGGATTTCCAGTTCGTCGCATATTTTATGAACCGATGCCGTGAACCGGGCCGGGTTGTCATAGAAAAACACCTGATTGGCCAGCAGACCGTCCAGTCCGGAAATGGGGGCGGGATCTGCCTTGCGCAGGGAACAAAGCCGGTGCAGGGCTGCCCGTTTTGCATTGACCACGCCAATGGCTGATTTGAGAGATTCTGCTGTAATGGTGACTCCGGTAAGGGCCTCAACAGCCTCCATGAATCGCAAATACTCTGATTTGAGAAGGGCTTTGCCGTTTTCGGTTTTCATCTGGGGCAGATCCATGACATAAAGATTATCCACCAGATGACCCAGGGATTCATAGGCTTTTTTCTTGCCGTCGCAGGTGTTCTCACCCACGATCATGTCTGCACTTTCAAGGTAAGGGCACACCTTGCCAAGCTTGAATCCAAAGGAGGATTTAATCAATGCGCAGGTATTCCTGGGCAACAATTGTTCCACATCTTCCATGGCAAAATCCGCTCCGGAGCACAGCCCCACCAGGGTGGCGTTGGCGGCAAGGGCGATCTCTTCGGGGACAAAGACGCAGTAGGAACCGATTATTTTCCGGCCAGATGCCTTTTCATCCATAAGTTCCTTGATGCGTAGTCCATGAACTTCACTCATCACAAAATCAAAATATGCCATTCCTTCCGGCCGGTTTTTTTGAGCCAGGTATATATCTTTGTAGGCGGTTCCAAGTACATCCAGCAATGCGTCGTGGGCATCCAGGTCCAGTCCGAGATCCGTCCACATGGATCGATAGTCTTCAGTCATCTTTTATTCCTTTAATGGTAATTATTATATACTCTAAATTACGGGTATGGATAGAGGAACGTATCCCCATTTTTCCGACCCCATCATATAACCCATTTATCTCATTAAGCCACTAAGTACCCGAACATATATTCTTCAAAATTAAACATTGCAATATCAATAACATATATCCATCGAATGCTGAAAAACATATGTATGGGTACTTATTGATACAAATTAAACGATCACTGCACTTAGGGGACAGATTTTTAAATCTGTCCCCGCCTCGATGCCATCCCCGCCTCAGTGGATTTAATCATGACAACGCATTGACAATTCCCTGGAAAACAATTCTCAAATCCTTCTGTGAAACTGTCCGCAGTACCTCTGGGTCTTCAGATTCTCCTCCCCATGGGTCACTCATTCTCCCGGTTTCAGGGGATCTATGCGTTACAGGATGGGGAGAACGGACAGCACAGGCCGGAAAAGAACGGCCGCCAAAGGGAAGCATTTGTTCCATGATGTTTTTAATTTTAAGACTACGGTGCTTGTCCAGCCAAGTGTGGCAACTGTCGTGGCTGCCGATAAACAACACGTAAATATTATTTTTTTCTTTTACACAAACCAGTCGATGCCCTTTGCCAAGATCATATTTCAAACAATTTGGAATACGGGCATCTCCGTTTCTGGAGAATTTCCCGGCATTAATCAAGGCATCTCCTCCGGCAAGGGAAGAAATGATCTGATGGGCTTTTTCTGCAGCAAATCCCGGTGCATTTCCCTGGTCTTTCAGACGTTCCAGCTCCTTTTCAACCCGGGTGTGTATATATATTTTGCGTTTCATTATATTTACATTCCCATTAATCGCCACAGGCGAACCTTATTCTGACCTTGATCCGCCTACAACTAAGCATGAAAGTCCCGCTATTTATGAACAGCAGGAGCCGTGACTACCACAGGAAGCGCACCCTGATGAAAGCTCCAGACTGGAAGAAATTTGAAATCCCGCTCCGGAAAAATCAATTTCAACCGGGGTTGCACTTTCCAGCAGGGTGGTGTCCATGAGGTAGGCTACCCCGTCAATTTCTGTTGCGGAGTCTGTCTCTTTTTTTTCATCCAGGGCCATGGCCAGTTGGGCACCACCGCATCCCTGATTTAGAAAAATTCGAACAGGCTTTATGTCTCTGCCTTCAAAAAAGGTTTTAATTTCTTTTTGTGCTTTTTCAGTGACGTTGATCATTGTTTTCTCCTTTATTCCAGTCCATAATCGGCCAGATCCGGACCGAGGTAAGTTCTTTCATTTTCGCCCAATACTCCCATGGATAGACAGATCAGTGTCCAGAGATGGACGGTCTGATATCCAGCTTTAAAGTGATGGGAGAGATCTTCAATCTGGGCATGGCAGTTGTGGCAGGGAGTGACCACATAGTCAGCGCCGGTGGCCATGATTTGATTTAATTTGACGTTACCATAAGCATGCCGCTCATTATTCAGCCCTGATTGCAGGGAGCCCCCACCGCCGCCACAGCAAAAATTGTTGGACAGGTTTGGGGTCATGTCTACAAAATTGTCTTCTCCCACGACTTGTTTGAGCACAAATCGCAGATCTTGGGCCATGGTGTCTCCCCGGGATTTACGGATGAGGTTGCAGGGGTCCTGGACGGTGAATTTTATGTTTGTTTTGTTCCAGTCGGAATTCACCTTGAGTTTTCCTTCTCTGATCCACTGGGCATAGAGTTCCACAATACTTTTCAACTCAAATTTATGGGGGATGTTGAAACGCTGCAAGCCCTCCCACAGAGCAAAAAAAGAGTGGCCGCACTCGGTGTTGATCAACACTTTGCATCCCAGCCGGTCAATGTGTTCTGCCTGCTCGCGGATAATTCTTTCCCAGGCGGGATCATCTGCCAGAAACATACAATAGTTCTCTCCACCCCACATGGTGGAGTAATAAGTCCAGTCAGCTCCCACGGTGTGGAGAATCTTCCAGAGGGGCAAAAGTTCATCTGGTTCCGTCACCGGTTTCCGGGAGTTCTGGTTCAGGGCAAAAAAGGCCCCCTGGCGGTCAATGTCGGCTTTAAGGTCTTCAAAACCGGGCTGCTCTTCCCGACACTCCTGGGCCAGGTCATCCACGGTGAAGGCGAAATCATCCAAGGGAACACCCATGGCACCGCCCCGGGATTTCAAATGATGATCACAGGAGCCAAGAATCCCCTTGGGCCGTTCTTCCCTGGGCCATTGGGATCGGATGTAGTAAATGAGCTGGGGGATATTAAGATGCATGGGGCAGATGTCATAGCATCGTTTACACATGGTGCAAACCCAAATCCAGGGATTCCTTTCCAGTTCCTCATCCATGCCCAATGTGGCCATACGTACAAATTTGCGAGGATCCATATCCAGGATACCCGTGGCCGGGCAACCACTGGCGCAGGCACCGCAGGTCAGGCAAATGTTGAAGTTTCCATCGGGCAAAAGTTCCCGAACCTTGTCTTTGATTTCTGTTTTCTGGTGGGTGATATTCAACCGATCCAGCATAGTGAAATTCCTTTTGCAAAAAAACTGGGTATGTTTCTCCCAGATAAGTTAATGACAGTATGACAGATACATCTGCCATAAAATCTTGAATCCCCTGTGAAACTTTTTATAAATGGGATCTTATGGATTGGAAACTGCAAAAGGAATGAGACGATGAAGAGCGGTCAGCCTGGAAGGTGGTGAAAGGACACGCATGCCTGCATTCCCCATGCAGTTGTGCAGCAGCCGCCAGCACGGGCAGCAACGTAGCATCTACGTCAGCGAATTATGGGAAAAGTGTCCATGGTGATCCTTGTTGATTTGTTGATACCCGTTGGATTAATGCACAATCAAGCGGGTATTATATTAATTCTTCAAAATCGGGCACTCTAAAACTAAGTGATGACAAATCTCTACATTGAAAAAATGTTTTTTGCAAATCGATATTTTATATAACGCCGGGTGAGAATATTGAATCTCTTGATCCCTGGAAGTTGGGCAACTCAATCAAGACTCATGTCTGTGCACAATAAAGTGCCGTCCCTTGATCTTATTTTTGGAAAGTGCTTTTTCAGCTTTATCAGCCATGGTTGCCTCAATGGCAACGTAGGAATAAAAATCAAAACAGTCAATCTTGCCAACGCAACTGCCATGGAGGCCTGCGTCCTTGGTCAGGGCACCCAGGATATCCCCAGGCCGAAGCTTGGCCTTTCGTCCACCGTTTATGGAAAAAGTCACCATAGCAGGTGTGTCACTCTCTTGGATTGCAGGTTCAAGCTCTTCAATATCAGACCGCTCAAAAGCCGTGCCCATCAAGGTGTTTATCTCTTCCAGCCTGAAACCCTCTTTGGGTGTCATAAGGGAAAAAGCCATTCCCTCTTTCCCGGCCCTGCCTGTCCGGCCGATGCGGTGGATATACACCTCCGGCTCAAAGGGCAGATCAAAATTAATCACCGCACTTAAGCCTGAAATGTCAAGCCCCCTGGCTGCCAAATCTGTGGCCACCAGAATGGGGGTGCTGCCATTGGAAAAACGCACCAATACTTCAGTTCGCTCCTTTTGTTCAAGATCTCCGTGAATGGCAAGAGATGAAAATCCTTTTGTCCCAAGAAACTCTGAAAGAGATTTACACTGCAGTTTGGTGTTGCAGAAAATCAGTGCCGATGCAGGCTTACAGGCATCTAAAATATGAGCCGTGACAACGGGCTTCCAATCCCACCCGGATTCGTAAAAATACTGGCGAATAACATTTTCTTCGTGCTCAACATCCACCACCACCCGATGCGCATTTTTTTGAAACCGCGTGCTTAAGTCAAGGATCGGCTTTGGAAATGTAGCGGAAAAAAGAAGGGTCTGGTGGGTTTTAGGAACATACCCCATGATTGCTTCAATGCTGTCGGTAAAGCCAATATCCAGCATTCGATCCGCCTCATCCAGAACAAGGGTGGTGACATTATCAAGGTTCATTGTCCCCCGCTTTAAATGCTGTTCAATACGCCCGGGAGTTCCCACCACAATATGTCCCTGATGCTCCAGAGAAATTTGCTGGGGCAGGAAAGGCACCCCGCCGCAAATGGTTACAATTTTAATATTGTGTTTAAATCGAGCTATGCGCCGTAACTCACCGGCCACCTGCTCTGCCAACTCCCGGGTGGGGCACATCACCAGGGCCTGCACCCTGAAGCGCTTCACATTCAAATTGTGCAACATGCCGATGCCAAAGGCTGCGGTCTTTCCGCTTCCTGTCTTGGCCTGGGCCAGCAGGTCCTCCCCTTTAAGTACATGGGGCAAACTGCCTGCCTGGACCGGAGTCATCTCCTGGTATCCCAGGCTCTCCAGATTTTTGATCATTGGTTTGGTTAGTGGTAATGCGGTAAAAGCGCTCATGGAATCCTTTTCTTATTATGGTTCATCACGGATTTGTGTGAACTCACTTGGTCACAACATAAATGACCCTGTTGATTTAGTACAAATCTCTGGATTATAGATACAATATGCTGGATATTAAATCACCCTATATCAAGATGTTGTGTGCTCATTTTGCAAAAAGCGACTTAATCAACAGGGTCATAAATTCCCCTGCCAATACTCCCGGAAATTAATTCGCCCTATATAGCGATGGCTGTCAATAATTAAGTACGATCCAATAAATAATTAAGTAAGGTGTCCCCCGATCCCCCCGATCCCCCCGATCCCCCCGAGTAAGGTGTCCCCCGATCCAAAGGTGTCCCCCGATCCAATATGGGCCACCCCCTTGGTGGGGGTCACTTTGCATCCTTTTCCAACATCTCCAAGGCCTCTTTAAATTTATACCGTTTGACCAACGCTTTTAATTCATGATGTTCGGGCAGTTCTTCAAGCAAGGGGGCATAGATATTTTTCCGCCTGGATTTCAGTGCCGTTTTGATTTCCTCCAGCAATTCCACCTCACGTTCTTCCGAAAGCGGTTCTTGTATCGTTAGATCTTCTTTGGATTTCACTGTCTGTAATATTTCATCACATACCATATTTAATTGTTCTTGAAAGGCGGTAAGATTTTCAACAGTGGGATCATCCTCTAAGGTTTTAGATACCTCACTGAGCTTTCTTGCGCCGATGGCTGCGCTGAGTCCCTTGATCGTGTGGATGATTCGTTTAAAATCCTCATTTTGGGGAGAAATTGTTAAAACTTTGTAATTGTTTGCAAAATCACCCAGCAGTTTTTCATAGAGCGTTGCATCACCCATGACCCTTGACAGACCAGTCCGGGTATCCACATGGATCATGTCAGGCAGTGTGACGTCTGAAACCTCTTCCGGTTCCGCTTTATCGGGCCCCGCTTTTGCCTCACATTTTTTGCTGATGTACTTGAGCAGTGTGGCAAACAATTTTTCCACATCAATGGGCTTGTTGAGATGTTCCTGCATCCCGGCCGCTTTGGTTTTGGCAATGTCGCTGACCAGCGCATTAGCGGTTAGTGCAATGATCGGAATCGTGCGGTTTTTCTTCCGAATCAGATCTGCGGCTTCATAGCCATCCATCTCCGGCATCTGGATATCCATCAGGATCAGCTCATATCTATCCGGTTCGGCATCAACCATTTCAACCACTTCCCTGCCGTTGGTGGCATCCACGATCAGGATACCGCTGTGAGCAAGCATGCCATGAACAATCTCCCGGTTCATGCTGTTGTCTTCAGCCAATAGAATCGTGCTGCCGCTCAGAGTTGTGAGCTCTTGTTTAAAGGAAGAGCGCTGAACCGTCTGGTGGTATTCGCCATCCATTTTCTGGCCAAAGGCCTCCATGATCACGGTGTAAAGCAGGGAGGGATTAACGGGTTTTTGCAAAAAAATCTCTATGCCTTGCTCTTTGGCGGCATTGACCAGGCTCTCCTGGCGATAGGCTGAGACCATGATGATGGTGAGTGGGAGGAGTTGGCATTGTTCACGGATCTTTTTTGTGGTCTCAATTCCGTCAAGACCCGGCATTTTCCAGTCCATCAACACCAGGTCAAAAGCCTGTTTCTGCTGGCAAAGCATAGAAATGGCTTCTTCCCCGCTATTAGCTGTTGTGACACTGATATTAAACCCTTTGAGTAGGCGGGTCAGTATCTTTTGCCAGCTTGGGGTATCATCCACAATCAGCACTTTTTTGTCCGGGAATTGCCGAAGCGTTTCCGGCTTGCTCTCCTGCTCCCCCAGGGTCACCTCAAATGTAAAAGTGCTGCCCCTGCCAGCCACACTTTCAACCCAGATACGGCCCGCCATCATTTCCACAAGCTGTTTGGAGATTGCAAGACCCAGACCGGTCCCGCCATATTTGCGGGTCGTTCCGGCATCCGCCTGGGAAAAGGATTGAAAAAGGCGTGATTGCTGTTCGGGTGTCATCCCGATACCCGTATCACTAACCTTGAACCGGTAACGGTCCTGTTCCAAACGGGTGATGTAAATACCCACCTCTCCTGTCTGGGTGAATTTGACAGCATTGTTGGCAAGGTTTGTGAGTACCTGGCCCAGCCGCAGGGGATCACCGTGAAGGGCCATATTCATCCCTTGATCATAGCTGACAACAAACTCCAAACCATTTTCATTGGCTTTAAGTTCTACCAAGGTAGTGACGTTGTCTATGACGGTGTGCAGGTCGAAATCAATCTCTTCAATGGCAAGCTTCCCCGCCTCGATTTTGGAAAAATCAAGGATGTCGTTGATCAGCCCCAAAAGTGAGTTGGCCGAGTTCTCAATCTTATGCACATATCCGATTTGGGATGAATCCAGACGGGTTTGTTTCATCAGATAGATCATACCGGTAATGGCGTTCATGGGTGTGCGAATTTCATGACTCATATTGGCCAGAAACGTTGACTTTGTCGCGGTGGCCTCTTCTGCCTTTTTTTTGGCTGCTGAAAGCTGCATGTTGATATGGCTGAGTTTACGATTCCAGTAAATCCCCCCCATCAAGATCAGTGCAACACCGGCCATAATTTTCCAGATCAGACGGTAGTCCGTTCCTTTTTCCATGCGCACCGAGAGCCATTTATTGCTGATCTCTTCAACCTCATCGTCTGACAGGGACTGCACTGCTTTTTCCATAATTCCCTGCAGTATGACGTCTTTTTTGTTTACCCCAATGCCGTAACGATTTTTAAGGCCTGTTTCGCCAATGATCTTAATATCAAACAGTCGCTCTTTGGCAATAAGATATGCCGCCCCGACCAGGGGACAGATGGCAGCGTTAAGCTCCCCCCCGGAAACCATTTGCATGGCTTTGGTATGGCTTTCCACATCAACGACCCGGATTTCCGGATACGCATTGCGGACGATTCCGGCCGTTCCGGAACCTTTTAACACCCCCACTGCTTTTCCTTTTAAGGCGTTGAGACCACCAAGATAGGAAACATCATTTTTAACGATGATCACTTCGGGTTCTTCATAGATGGGGCTGGTGAAGTTTAAAAAGGCTTCGCAGTCGGGGGTTGGTTCCAAAAATGATACAATATCGCACTTTCCGGCTTTGGCTTTTTCCAATGTTTCCTGCCAGGTTTGGGTGCGCAACAGGGTAAATGGTTTTCCGATTTTTTGGGCGATACGCTGCATATATTCAGCGGCCAGACCTTCATGTTTTTCCTGTTCGTTGATCCTTTCATAGGGCTCCCAGTCGGGATTGACACACATGGTGATGCTTTTCTTTTCAACCAGATAGGCCCCCTCTTCTGTGCTGAATCTTATCAGGCTGGCGCTGCGGTTCTGTGCCCCACCAATCCACAGGTTGGCCAATCCCTCCTTTTCTTCCTCTGAAATGGAATCCAGCCCCTTTTGCACAATAGAACGCAGAAGGGGTCTGTCCGGGCGTATGCCAAAACGTAAGTCCTCCCTATTGATTCCCGGCAGTTGGAGTTCCGCTGCCAGTTTTAAATTTGTATAGACATGCTTTTTAATCAAGTGGTTGATATTAGGCAGATTCTGAATCAGCGCATCGATTTTCCCAAAGACCAGGGCTTTGGTTATCTCATCATATGTCTCATAGACCATCAGTTTCATGGTTCCCATTTTTTCCAGCTCTTTGCTGTAAAAAATGTCCTTGAGCACGCCCACTTTCTTACCTGTCAGGCTGTCTAATCCGTGATACTCTCCAAAGTCATCCCGTACAAAGATCATGATGGGAATTTCGTAGTAAGGTTTAGTGAAAAGGGTGAAAGCCTCCCGCTCTTTTTTATACGAGATGCTGGCTATCATATCCAGTTTTTTGGCTTTAAAAGCAGTTAGATTTGAATTCCAGTTGCCCAGCCGCTTGGTAAATGTTAACCCTGTTCTCTGGGACAGTAGTGCCAGCAGGTCGTGTTCGAATCCGTCGATTGCATCCTGGATTATGTATGAAAATGGGGAAAAGTCCGGCATCATGGCAACCCTGATGTCAGGAGTTGAGGTGATGAATGCCTTTTCCTCGGGGGTAAATTCCACGGCACCGGCTGTCACGGGAAATAGAAGTACCAGGTAAATGAGTGTGCAGATCCAATTTGATTTCAAAAGAATTCCTTAAATTATACATAAGTATTCGGCTTGCTAATGTACTCAAAGACGACACCTTGACCGTATCCTATTTAAATTCCAGGGTGGGTTTCGATGATATCAATGAATGATTTTTTAACCCATTGTTTTTATTAACACTGAAAATCTATTTTTTTATATCAAACAATGT
>Ga0307929_1001160_pt1 | contig 21577 bp, 21 predicted proteins | sample AceLakmetage1330_FD_203160 | JGI IMG/M metagenome (GOLD analysis project Ga0307929, IMG submission 203160) | Saline water microbial communities from Ace Lake, Antarctica - #1330 | ecosystem: Environmental > Aquatic > Non-marine Saline and Alkaline > Saline | place: Antarctica: Ace Lake...
AGGATGACAAGAACATCCCGGAGACACCGCCTGCCTTCATCCTGGCTATGCTATCTCTGTTAAAAAGCAGTGCCAAAAATGAGCTTGTCGCGAGAAAGAGTACCGCTGTTCCTGAAAACTTAATAAGCGATCGCTGAGGCTGCTGTGATGTAAACCTATCTATGGCCCAAACAAAACATAAAAACGGTATGATATACGCGCTCTGTCCAATAGCAAAAAATAGTATAGCTCCAATATAAGCGCCTATAATACCTACAAAATTATGCAGTTGCGCATTTGCGGTTGAGGCAAAAAATTCAAGGTCAGTCGGCTCATATGTCATGAGACTTACAAGGACAAGTATCGCTATGGCTATATAAACAAAACCTACTATTTCATTTATTCTCTGCTGTGTCATAAAGCTAAGATTACCCCTCCGGCTACAAGACAATAAAAGCCAAAAAATTTAAGGTTGCTGTTAACAACACACTTTATCAATAAATATATAGCTCCAAGCCCAAAAATAAAGGCGAAGAAAGCGCCGATGAGCATATTGGTTGTAATAGATGGACCGCCTGCTGCGCTTGCAAGCTTTAATACCAAGGCGCCTATGATCGCAGGTATAGACAATAAAAAAGAAAATCTTATGGCTTGCGCCTTATCTACCTTTAATAAGACCGCGCTCGATATTGTTGAACCGCTTCTTGAGATACCCGGTATTATAGCTATGCCCTGCACGATACCAATAACAAGTGACTTAAGCCATGTAAGGCCGCTCATTTGAGTAGAAACATACTTGCGTCTACCAGCCCAGTCCGCTGTAAATAAAAATAACGCGGTCGCTATAAGCATTATACCAACAAGTTTAATATCAGTAAAGAAAGATTCTAATGTATCTTTAAAATAGTAACCTATTAAAACAGTTGGGATTGTACCGATTACTATAAGTAATAATAGTTTTCGCTGCGTTGTAAACAGTTTTATTATATCACGCCAAAAATAAACTACAACAGCAAAAAGCGTTCCTATGTGTAAGAATAGATCGAAAAGTAATTGAGGCTCTTTAAAGCCAAAATAATGGTGAAGAATTACAAGATGACCTGATGAGCTTATCGGAAGAAATTCTGTTATACCCTGGACTATGCCAGATATGACCGCCTCGACATGTGACATTAATTTAGCAGCTTTAAGTTCTACGTTATATCTTTATATTAAAATTAAACCCCGGTATGTCCGAATCCGCCCTGTGCGCGAACTGTTTCATCAAGCTCATCAACGATAGCGATATCTGCTTGAATCACCTTCTGCAGTATTATCTGCGCTATACGGTCCGCTCTTTTTACAACAAATGGATCCTTGCCATGATTTATCAATATTATACCTACAAGCCCTCTGTAATCACTATCTATGGTTCCAGGGGTATTAACGATGCTTATACCATGTTTTATCGCGAGCCCGCTCCTGGGGCGAACCTGTACCTCATATCCGACAGGTATGCTCATATAAAAACCCGCGGAAATCAGTTTTATATCTCCGGGAGCTAATGTAACCTCGTTATCTACATCAGCATAGACATCCATCCCACTTGCACCATCACTCATGTAACAAGGAGTAGGAAGATCCTGGCAACCTTCTTTTTTCTTTATATTTATTGCTATCTTATCCATGCGTTCATCCTATCGTGTTTTACTCAGCCGATTTATCGTTCTCTGTATCGCTATCTTTAGACATGGCTTTCTTACGTGAAAGATTAAGCCTGCCCTGCTGATCCACCTCAACCAATTTCACCTCGATCTTATCCCCAACCTTTACGACATCTTCGACATTCTTAACATATTCATCGGAAAGCTCCGAAACGTGGCAAAGGCCTTCTTTACCCGGCAATATCTCACAGAATGCACCAAAATTCATAAGCCTTTTTACTGTTGCCTGATAGATCCTGCCAATTTCAGGCTCAGCTACAATGCCGGAAATAATATCCAATGCCTTCTGAAGGGCTTCACCATCACTTGAGGCAACACTAACAGTACCATCGTCATCTACATTGATACTAGCACCCGTATCCGCGATAATCTGTCTTATTACCTTGCCACCGGGACCTATAACATCGCGTATCTTATCTATACTTATCTTTAATGTTTCTATTCTTGGCGCGTAATCTGACAAGCCATTCCTTGGATCCGCTATCGCTTTCGCCATATTGTCTAATATACTAAGACGCGCTTTCTTTGCCGCCTGCATAGCCTGTTTTATTATCTCAAAGGTAATGCCGGTCTTTAATTTTATATCAACCTGCAACGCTGTTATTCCGTCAGAGGTTCCTGCCACCTTAAAATCCATATCCCCATAATGATCTTCAAGTCCGGCAATATCTGTAAGTATCACGAAGTTATCACCTCCCTTTACAAGGCCTATCGCTATACCCGCAACCGGCTTCTTAACAGGGACGCCTGCGTCCATAAGCGCGAGAGAGCCTGCGCATACCGAAGCCATACTTGACGATCCATTAGACTCTAAGATATCTGAAACTATACGGATAGTATATGGAAACTCATCTTTTGAAGGCAACATAGATCCAAGTGACCTTTCCGCTAAAGCGCCATGACCTATCTCACGCCTTCCTACGCCCCTTATAGGCTTTGCTTCGCCAACACTAAATGGTGGGAAATTATAATGAAGCATAAAGCATTTCTTTGATTCCCCTTCTAATGATTCTATAAACTGTTCATCAGAGGCAGTACCTAAGGTAACGACAGACATTGATTGCGTCTGCCCTCTGGTAAAGAGCGCTGAACCATGAGTGCGCGGCAATATCCCGACCTCAGATTCTATATTTCTTACCTCATCAGAAGCCCTTCCATCTATACGCTTCTTATCGGTTAGGATCATATCCCGCACAGTCATCTTCTCAATCTTATTAAGCGCCGCCATAACATCAGACGCGCTTATCTCATTCTCATCTGTAACAAGCTTTTCAATAAGCTCCTTGGATAAGAGATCTGTCAGCTCCATCCTCTCTTCTTTGGTATCTTTTGAGCTTATTTGAGCGAGCTTATCAGTAGCTAGTGTTTTTACCTCTGACACAAGGCTTGAATCTATCTCATTAATAACAGCCTTCTGCTCTTGCTTTGCACATTTATCCGCAAGATCTTTTTGCAACTTAACAATCTTCTGGCATTCGTTTGACGCAAGCTCAATAGCCTCCTGGAAGACATCCTCCGAGACCTCTTTAGCGCCAGACTCTATCATAATAACACCTTTTTGCGTAGCGCAGACTACAATATCAAGATCAGACTCTTCCATCTCTACGTATGTAGGATTTACTATTAAATTGCCGTCTTTACGCCCTATCCTTACAGCGCCTACAGGGCCTAGATACGGAATACCTGCTATCACAACAGCGCACGATGCACCGATAACAGCGAGCGTATCCGGATCATTTTCTCCGTCACTTGATATAACCATAGCCATGATCTGCACTTCATTGGTCATGCCTTCAGGAAATAGCGGTCTCAAGGGCCTGTCAATAAGCCTGGATGTCAATATCTCTCGTTCCGTGGGCCGGCCTTCTCTCTTGAAATACCCGCCTGGGATCCTTCCTGCCGCGTATGTCCTTTCACGATAATCCACCATAAGTGGGAAGAAATCTATCCCTTCTCTAGGAGTATTTGACATAACAACGGTTACCAATACAACCGTCTCGCCACAAGATACTGTTACAGCACCATCTGCCTGTTTCGCGAGTTTTCCTGTTTCAATCACTATCTCATTATTGCCGATCATTGTCTTTACATTATTTACCATTTTTTTCCTACCTTTCATTTCGTTTTAATCTTTATATACCATTCTAAAAAACCTGTGCAAGCGCGGGCATAAAAAAACCACTCCCCTGCTAAATAATACATGTTGCATATAGAGGGGAGCGCGCTCCAAATACAATCAAAATAAAATTAATATTATTTTCTAATCTTTAATTTATCAGTAAGCTTGTTATACTCTTCTATCGCATGCTTCTTTAAGTATTTTAAGAGCTTTCTGCGTAAAGAGACCATCTTAAGGAGTCCGCGCCTTGAATGATGGTCCTTTTTATGAGTCTTGAAATGGTCCGCTAAGCTATTGATCCTCTCGGTAAGGAGAGCGACCTGTACCTGTACAGAGCCTGTATCTTTCTCATTAATCTTATTGTCTTTTATGACCGCTTGTTTCTTATCAGTAGTAAGTGCCATGACCAAAACCTGTTTCTCCCTTCTCTTCTAGTTGAATGATATTGAATTATAGCAGATAGCAATCTCTTTGTAAAGAGAAATAATGTTATGTGTCAAACAGATTTAGAAATAATTTTATGGCCGCATATAATTGTACACCGAACATAATTACCATCTTTAGGCAGCTGAATCATAGCCTACAGAAGATGCTCTCATGCTGATTGGTCCTGAAGTCGGAAATTCAATATCAGAAAATTCTGCGGCAGCTACTTCTTGCGCGAATACTTCCTGGATATCCTGAGTTTTCCTCAACTCATATGCTATAGGATCTTTATGAGGAATAGGTTTATGCAAAGTAGAATCCTGCAAAATAGTAGCTTCACGCATAGCACTATCTACTATTTTTTCGAATAATTCAATATCATCACGAATATTACTACTAGGATAAAATTTTTCTAATAACGCCTTCTCGACTAATAAAAATGTCTTTCCTGGTTTATCTGTTCGAAAAATTAAGCATATTTTTCCACTAAAAACACGCCTAAAATTACTCCGATACCGAAAGCCTTCTATTCTACCTCTTGCATTTAAAATAGTATCTAAATCTATCCTGATTTCTCTAGCTAAATTTGTAAATTGCTTAACTAATCTCAAATTATCTTGTAGGCTGCCTTTTTTTAACAGAAATTCTATAACTTGATCTTCATTTATAATCTTTACACCTTTAAAATAAGCTTCCAGTTCCGTTAAAAACTTGCATGTTTTACACTGAACTAATTGGTCCATAGCCTCTTCTGGATTATCAGCTCTAATAATACCTGTTAGAATACTATCAATATATTCTTTAGAAAATTGTCCAGCTACAAGAACACGCATAGTTTTAATGAATGTTTCAGGTTTTTTTAAAAATGTCTGGATGTTCGTTTTTATATCTTTTGTGTCTATGCTCAAAACTTTATCTATCATGAATATAATCACATCTTTGCTTATACCTTGTTCGAGATAGACTTCTATTAGCCTAACAAGCAAATTAGCTATTCTTCCAGGGTCATCTGTATCAAATAATACATTTTTCACGAGGTAAAAAATACTATCTAATTCTATATTTATTTTTTTACATTTACCGATAAAAGTAGACAAGTTTTCGAGTGATTCGGTTTTTTGAAATTTATTCGTTATTTGAACTAACTTCTCATATTTCCAAATCGCCGTATATATTATCATAGTTATATAATGACTGCTCTCTGATGTCCAATCCTTGATAGCAGCACACAAAATCATTAACCTATTAAGCCTTTCAACGGGGTATTTGCTTTCCAATATATCGATAATACTTTCGCCCATATAAATTTTAGGAAATTCCAAACTATCCAATATCTCAAGAAATGCGAGAGATAACTCTGTAACTTTCTCTGGATGCTGTTGCTTGAGAATCTGATATATAATTACAGGTACGTTTGGACGCGGATCCATCTTGTCTATCTGTCTTAGCAACCTCATAGTTCCTCTAGCCGCTTCTTTAGAAAATGGTTTGACCGATAACTCTGTTATTATATTAGTAATTTCAACATTATTAAATCCTATTGAATATAAAAAATTTTTAAAGTTCATAAACATGTTGAGTGTTCCGCGCTGATAAAATGCTTTTACCTTTTCTAAGGGGGAATCACCTAACATAAGTCTGTGTAGGGTTCTTTCTAAATAGTACATATTTCTGTAATAGGGTACATCTCCTATCAGTGCTACAAAATAGTTTATCAGTTTTTCTGTATTATCACATTTTATTGCCGCACAAACAAGAAGCCCTTTATCAAACAAGTCATAATATTCAGGTGCTATCTTATCTAAAGCCACGCATGAATCAATCAAAAGATTGCTATTTATCTTGCCTAAGTAAGTCTCGATATCGTTCATTATTGATAAATTATACATTAGGCTTCTTATAGTATAATCTTCAATGCCGGATTCTTTGAGTTTACCATAAAGATTTAATAAACTCTGAGCAATTTCTTTTGTGTAAGCTTTTTTGTTAGCAATAGAATTTATAATCCGTCCTACACAAATCTTTCCTTCACCGACATTTTTAAGCACACCTGCTAATTTCTGCAAAATCTCTCTTGTCTCATCATCGGCTGCATTAGCTAGAATTGACTCCAATATATAATGTTGATCAGGCTTTATTATATAACAAGAATACTTCTCTCCTGGTTTCCAAGCAGAAAGAAAGTAATTCCAGTTCCATTCTAAATTTTCCCCCAAGTCTGTATCATGCAAAAGAACTTTTGCCTTATCAATCCCTATAACAAGTCTAACATGCTTAGCAAAAGGATAAGGAAGATAAGCAAAGCGTCCATGCTCATCTCTTGGATACTGCTCCACAATTACTGGGAAATCTTGGCTTAGATTATTTTTTATGAAGTTGTATAAATCTTGCGGATTAGAAAAATATTTATTTTCGCGATCAACACCATAAGCGCTGAGATTCTTAATATCTACTTCGTCTCTAACATTAAAACCATAATATCTTAGCACTATAGAATACAAAGCCGGAACACAACTCATGCCCGTGCGCTGTCGGTGATAAGGAACAATGCCTGATACTGAAAAATAGATCTTATCCGCTTCTGATCTTTTTAATCCTCTGATATCATCAGAATGAGCACTTTGCGGTATTTGCAGATTATTTGCCAGATGTATATGAGGTGTAATTGCTTCAGCAATACTAGGAATAAGAAACAAAGTCAACATAAGGATTTTCAATACGGTAAAACTCTTACTTATCAGCCTCTTTGTTTTTTGAGAAATTGCAGTAGGGCCAGGCAAGCTCATATCGGATTGCGTATCTTCTATTATGTCTGATTCTGGAACAGCTATAGGATCTTCAAAGCGAAAGTCATTGCGTTCTTGTCTTAAATCTTGTTCAACTAATTTCTTGTATGCTATGGGTCTAAGGGCAAATGCCTCAATAGGCATACTGGTACATATGAAAATGATGCACAGCAGAAATATAAAAATCTTATATATCCTATGCATGCTATAATGGTCCCCCAAAAATAAGTTTTATATAAATATGCTTTATAAATGTATGTAATAAGTATACACTAGACTAAGCTTTTTGCAAGGTTTGTGCTGGATATTTACGAATTTTTTATGCGGATTAAACAGGGGATTTGCGCTAATAGCTAAAGTAGTCTTTTGGCTACAATAGAGTCCTTTATAATCTGAGCACGCAGAATATCCTCATTCTCAAACCTTTTCTCAGGCCTTATCTTTTTTACAAAACTTACCTCTATAACTTTTCCATAAAGGTCTCTATTAATTCCGAATATATGAGCCTCTATACTTGGGTCTTTTTCATTAAAAGTTGGTCTGGTGCCTATATTTAATACGGATCTATAATTTGACTTACCTATTCTGGAATATACAGCATAGACGCCACTTGGCGGTATCGCCTCATGATGCGGGTCAATATTCGCTGTCTTAAAGCCTATTATCCTTCCCCGCTTCCTGCCATGGATTACTGTGCCTAAGACAGAGACCGGCCTGGCTAAGAGCCTTGAAGCGATATTGAGTTTGCCTTTCTCTATAAGATGACGTATAACACTTGAACTTATCGCAGCGGATTTATAACGTTTTGATCTTATAATCCTTACCTGGAATCCCAATTTTTTAGATATGCTTCTTAGGCTCGCAGCGTTCTTAAGCCGTTCCCTTCCAAATGAAAACTTATCCCCGATAACAAGTTTCTTCATATTCAACTTATTAACTAATAAGTCTCTAAGAAATGACTCAGCGTCTTTTTCTATAAACTTTCTATTAAAATCTATAACGACGCACAACTCAACGCCAAGTTCTTCCAGAAGCCTTAACCGATGCTGGAGCGAACTGAGCATAAGAACCCTGCCTCTCTGCTTGAGCAGTTTAGCCGGATGAGGGTCAAAGGTAATTACTACGGGCTTAAGCTTAAAAGCTTTAGCCTCTTTAAGAAGCTGATCTATGATCTTTCTATGCCCTATGTGAACGCCGTCAAAGACGCCGACAGTTATTACTGATGGCACGGCCAGACTCTTCAATCCCTTAAAACCATATAGCGTCTTCATGAAATTATGCGATTCCTTCATTAATTTATTATCTATAGGGGTTTTTCAAATTCAAATACTACAGTTTTTGCAATTGCGTGAAAATCAAAGCAGTGATTAAAACGGGGCTTTTTCATTCCGAGCGGGCATGGTTCGCCCTGATTGTGTTCTATGCGAGAGCAAGGAATGAAGCGGAGCAAAAATTTCTCGCTGGGAAATTTTTGTGTCCCTGCGTAATCGATGCTTTGATTTTCTAAATGCTTTCACGCTCAATTACAAAGATAAAACTTGGTCCCTTATATATTTTCAAGTAAAATGGCATCTTTTATGCAGAACCTGCCTGAACGAATTCTTCTTAACGCCTTCATGTGCGCGCCACAGCCAAGTTTTTTACCTATATCATGGCAAAGCGTTCTTATATATGTACCTTTTGAACATACCACCCTGAACTCCGATTCATCATCTGTTATATTTATAACCTCAATATCCTTTATCTCTATCTCTACGGGCTCCCTTTCTACGACAATGCCTTTTCTGGCAAGCTTGTACAGCCTCGTTCCATTGTGATGTTTTGCTGATATCATAGGTGGTATCTGCTCCTGTTTTCCTTGAAACGATAGGATAGTATCTTCAACCACGGATCTATCAATAGCCTCTGTGCTGTTACTGCTGATCACTTCTCCTGATGCGTCCTGTGTATCAGTGACAACGCCTAACTTCATCAGACAGACATACTCCTTATCATCCGCACAGAGACTTGCTGATAGCTTGGTAGCCTTATTCAACACAAGAACAAGCACCCCTGTTGCCATCGGATCAAGTGTGCCGCAGTGGCCTATTTTTTTTATCTTTAGCGTCCTACGCGCGATTGCCACAACATCATGTGATGTCATTCCGTAAGGTTTGTCTATTATTATAATGTCATCCATATAAGTCAACTCAGATAATATGTTACTACTCTAAAAACTTTTTCTAAGACCATTATTCAGTTGCTAGTAACCTCTTATACCCCTGCCTTCGCATTGCTGGTATTTTTGCTATATATTTAGATCCATAGCAAAAAAAACCAAAGCACTGCTCCAGGCAAGGGCATAAGAGGCATTGTTATCTACTGCTTTGCTCTTTTATTTAATATGTATAAATCAACCAGAATATCTATTTGCCATTACCAAGAAAACTCTTTGCTCTTGATACTACTGCTTTTTCGACCTTGGGAATAGTCCCCTTTAATACACAGCCACTTGCTGCAGCGTGCCCTCCGCCATTAAAATGCTTCGCCAACTTGTTCACATCCACTGTACCATTAGAACGGAAACTTACTTTCACGAGTCCTTTTTGCACCTCACGAAAAGCAAGCGCTATCTTTACGCCTTTTATCATCCTGGGAAAATTAACAAGATCTTGCGTATCTTCAATTCTGGCCCTATGCTTATTAAACATGGCTCTTGAAACATGAACCCATGCTATCTCCCCGCCCTTAGCGGTATCAAGCGTAGATAGAGCTAACGCAAGCAAAGTCAGGCTTGAGAGCGTTGTCTGCTCATATATTTTGCGGTAAATGCCTGCAGCATCTATACCATGCTGCATAAGTTCCGCGATTATCCTATGCGTGTCTGGCGTTGTATTTGAATAACAAAACGATCCTGTATCAGTAAGTATAGCTATATAAATATATAAGGCTGCTCTCTTATTTATAGGAATATCCATCCTCTTGAAGAGATGATAAACCTGCTCACCGGAGCACGACATACCGGGTTCGACCCAGTTTACTGAACCAAAATATGTATTACTTATATGATGGTCTATATTTAATATTGGCTTTTTAAGACAGATACCTGACTTAATATCGCCTATTCTTTCGATACCTGTACAATCAAGGAGGCAGGCAACATCATAATCTATGCCTTGAATGCGTGATCTGAGCTTTATTCCTGCGCTACCCGGTAAAAATTTATACATAGCGGGGATATCCTCAGGAGGAAATAGTATTACCTTCTTGCCAACCTGCTTTAGAAGTTCAGCCATAGCCAACATGCTTCCTATGGCATCCCCTTCCAAATTCCTGTGCGCTGAAATTAAAAACCTTTTATGCCTCTTATCTCTTATGCACTTGATTACCTTATTAATCCCCATCCCTTGTCTCCTTATCTTGATGTATAATGTCTATAATCTCATCTATCCTATTGCCTGCTTTTTTTGAATCATCACGAATAAAGGTTATCCGTGGAATAAATTTTATTCTTATACGCTTGGCAAGGAGCCTTCTAACAAGTCCTGCCGAAGCCTTAAGCGCCGCGAGCCCATCTTCATTTGTGTCGTCTTTATCTATACTTGTAAAAAATATATCCGCGGATTTCAGATCCGGCGACATATCAACCCTGGTAACGGTCACGAACCCTATGCGCGAATCCCGTATATCTCCTTGCAATATTATACTTACCTGATGCCGTATCTCTTCAGCAACCCTGTCTCTACGAAACATCGCTCTCTCCAATAAACTTCTTTAACCTGTCGAAAACCTTTGATGAATTTTTTTCAGCCCGAACAAGCGCCTTTTCTTTTTCAATCCTATGCTCTGAAACCTTATTCAGCACGCCGAGTTTTATTGCTTCCCTTATAAGCCTTTCTGTTTCATCACATATTACAAAATCATACCTCTGTTCAAAGCGCACAGCCCTATAAATACGGGTTGGATCATCATTGAAGCTCTTGTTATGCAAAACCCTTATAATACCTTCTTTTAGATCCCGCTTGCCATTAAAAAGATCTATCAATCTGGACCATGATACCTTGTTTAAGGAAAATGCCATCGCATTTATGGTAAAATCTCTTCTTTGAAGGTCATCTCTCATAGAAGCAAAACTTACCCTTGGTAACGCTCCGGGGAATTCATAATACTCTGTCCTCGCGGTAGCGATATCAATTCTTAAATTGTCTCTTGTAGTAACAGTAGCTGTGCCAAATCGCCTATATAAAACTAACTCGCCCTTAAGCACATCTGATAATTCCTTCGCGAATTCCATACCATTGCCTTCAACAACAATATCAATATCAAGATTATGAAGATGAAGCAATGCGTCTCTTACAAAACCTCCCGCGCAAAAAACCTGTATCTGTCTATCGTCTCCTATTCTGCCCGCAAGATGCAATATGTCTAAGACCTTTGCTGACAACACATTCTCTAAATTTAGTAACATTTTATCCACTATAAAAATGTCTCTTCTCTTTCGATCCCCGGTTTCAGGCTATCAACGAATATCGAAAACCGAAGACCGAACACCGGGTTCAAGCCCTTGGGTGAAATTTATGATGTATAGATTGTAAGCGCTCTTTATCTATATGCGTATATATCTGCGTTGTAGTGATATCGGCGTGGCCAAGCATCTCCTGGACAACCCTTAGGTCAGCGCCTCCCTCCAGTAAGTGCGTAGCAAAAGAGTGCCTTAACGTATGCGGCATAATATCTTTTTTTATCCCTGCCAAGCGTGCGTATTTTTTTATCATCTTCCAGAAACTCTGACGAGATATCTTCTTTCCGAGCCTCGAGAGAAAAAGGCTGTTTACAGACTGTGACTTTGCAAGCTTGGTTCTCGACTTTTTCATGTAGCGATCTAACGCAACTTGTGATTGTCTGCCTATGGGGACTATCCTCTCTTTACTCCCTTTTCCTACACACCTTACAAAACCGACATCAAGGTTTATGTTTTCAATATTAAGATTTACAATCTCGGATACGCGAAGGCCTGTCGCGTACATAAGCTCAAGCGCTGCTCTGTCTCTTAAACCCATCCAGTTCCTAACATTGGGTTTTTTTAATATCTCCTCTACTTCGGATAGAGAAAGAGCCTCTGGAAGATGTTTCCAGAGTTTTGGCGAATCCAGAACGCTGGTAATGTCCTCTTTTAAATATTTTTCACGAAGGCAGAAACGATGCAATACTTTAATGGCGACAAGATTGCGTGATACAGAATTTCCGGAGAGGCCTTTCTCTTTTTGAAACATCATATAATCGCGTATATCATCACGCGAAACCTCAGAGAGGTGAAATTTATTTTTTTTCTGATTGAGATAATCAGCGTACTTATAAAGATCTGTTCTGTATGCTAAAATAGTATTTTTAGATAACCCTCTCTCGACAATAAGATAGTCTAAAAATTCCTCTACAAAATCTTTCATTGCCATGAAATTTCCTGCCGTTCTTTTCCTATGGTAGTCCTTTCTCCATGACCCGGTAAAACAAGGGTCTCCCCATCAAGGACAAAAAGTTTTTCTTTTATTGAATTGATAATCTCCTTTGTACTTCCATATGGAAAATCTGTTCTTCCTATGCCTGCGGCAAATAGGGTATCCCCGGTAAAGACTATACCGTCGTACTTAAGAGATATCCCTCCCGGGGTATGTCCCGGAGTATGAATAACCTTAAGCACTAAATCAGATATTGCAACATCGTCACCATCTTCTAAGATACGAGTAGCGGGTGGGGATTTTTTAAGGTTCCCATAAAATACAGCCAGGCTTAAGAGAGGGTTTGTCAAAAAATTAGCGTCATTTTTATGTATGTATATAGGCAGGTCAAAATCGGAATTTGCTCCTATGTGATCTATGTGACCGTGTGTATTTATTATAAACTCAGGGATGAGCTTTTCATTGTCCAGAAATTCTTTAATCTTATCGGCATCGCCACCAGGATCTATTATCGCGACCTTTTTGGTCTTTTTTGAACCGAATATATAGCAGTTTGCGCCCATCTGATCTATTAATATTTCGTGCAATACGCAGTCACTATTTAATATCTTCTTGTCCTCCATCAGTGGCCCCCTCTTGATCGTCTCTTACGAAGTGTTTCATGTGAAAATACGAAAATTGATTGCTTACTGCCCTGTAATGCTTAGTCATCTGTGACACGATATGATTGCTGTTCGAATCTAGATAATTAGGCTGCTTTATCTTTCTTGTGATCTCCTCCAATTGCAATACATATGGCTGCAACTGCGCTCTCTTCTCATCATCTAAAAGACTGGCAAGCTTTCTTATCTCTACAAGCGAGTAATCTGCCTGGTTTTTGATCTTCTTATGATTTCCCTTAGCTTTTGTTGAATGTATAAGCTCTGACTCTGAGTTTTTCCAGAAAGCATAATGGTTGGCGTAGAACTGTTTGTTTGTAAACTCTTTTGCATAATCATACGGCTGCAAGACAGGTCCTTGCTTGACCTCATCTTTTTTATTCCGTACAAATTTCTTCCTCCATGCGCCACTGCACCCTGCGGTAAAAAGGAGGGTCACTGCAAGAGCTGTGCTAATTATCCTTATATTCATAATGCACCTCTTCTGTTTAACTAATTAGATTTTTAAATTCTTCTTCAGTGATAATATTCAAACCAAGCTTTTTTGCTTTATTAAGTTTTGAACCTGGATCTTTTCCAATCACAACAAAGTCTATTTTTTTACCTATAGAGGATGTAACTGTTCCACCGAGCGATTTTACCGTCTCCTGAGCCTGCGTTCTGGAAAAATTTTCTAGGCTTCCCGTAAAGATAAAAATCTTTCCTGAAAATCTTCCACCAGTATTAACCTTATGCTTAAGATCGATACCTGCAAGTACAAGTTTTCTCAACAAACCTTTAGTATCCTCTCTTTGCAAAAACTCACAGATAGATTCAGCCATTACAGGGCCTATCTCACTTGTATTTATAAAGGTCTCCGCACCCTGCTTTGACAGATTCTCTATAGACCCAAACCTCTGGGCTAAAACATCAGCCGTGTGTACGCCAACATGTCTTATACCCAATGAGTAAATAAGGCGTGAGAGAGACTGCCCCTTGGAGCGCACTATCGCGTCAAGCAGGTTTTGCGCGGATTTGTCTGCCATTCTCTCTAGTTTACATATATCATCAAAGTCTAGACTATATATATCAGCGCAATCTTTTACAAGTTGTTTATCGATAAACTGCTCTACCACCGCCTCACCAAGGCCTTCTATATCCATGCCCTGGCGTGAAGCAAAATGGCGCAAGCGTTCTTTCTGCTGCGCGGGACACATTTTGTTATCACACCTTATAGCTACCTCTCCTGTCCGCTGGGCCGCGTTCATGCCACAGGCAGGACATTTATTAGGCATTATAAATTTCGTCTCCTTGCCTGTTCGCGCGCTAAGTACAGGCTCTATAACCTGGGGGATAATCTCCCCTGCTTTCTCAATAACAACAGTATCACCTATCATAATCCCTTTTCGCTCTATATCATCCATATTATGCAGCGTAGCACGGCTGACAGTACTGCCTGATAGCTTTACCGGAACAAGTTCCGCGACAGGAGTGAGCGAACCTGTCCTGCCAACCTGGATTATAATATCTTTAAGTTTTGTCATTGCGCGTTCTGCTGGAAATTTATACGCTATCATCCATCTGGGCGCTTTAGTGGTCGTGCCCAATCTCTTCTGCTGGCTGATAGAATCCACCTTCACAACCATACCATCTATGTCATAATCGAGCATGTCTTTTTTATCCTGCCAATAATCGCAATATTTAACAACCTCATCAATATCCTTACACTTCTTCACATGCTCATTTACCTTGAATCCCTCTTTAAGTAAAAACTTTAAGGCGTTACTATGCGTATCTGCTATTACCTCTGCGTCGTTGCCTATGCCATATATAAATATTCTAAGACGCCTTTTTGCCGCAAGCTCAGGATCAAGCAATTTTAAAGAGCCTGCCGCGGCGTTACGCGGATTTGCGAAGAGCTCATCACCAATGGCGCTCTTTGCCTGGTTTATGCTATTAAATACCTCATGACTCATATAAACCTCACCGCGCATCTCTACCTTAGCCGGGAGTCGCTCTCTATGCGATAGAGATAATGGTATGCCTTCAATAGTCTTTAAGCTTTGCGTAACATCATCTCCTCTTTTACCATCGCCACGTGTTGCGCCTGCTTTAAATATACCTTTTTCATAAACTAGGGATACGGAAGCACCATCGATCTTCAACTCCACAACATACTCTATATTCTCATCCGGAAGATTCTTTTTGACACGCTTGTCAAATTCCCTTAATTCATCAGCGGAGTAGGTATTATCCATACTAAGCATTCGCGAGACATGTCTTATCTTTTTAAATCCGCTTAAGGCCTGCTCGCCTACTTTTTGTGTTGGCGAGTCCTTAGAAACAAACTGCGGATATTCTTTTTCGAGGTCTTTAAGCCGGGTAATAAGGTTATCATATTGCTGATCTGATATCTCAGGCTTATTCTCTACATAATACTTATAATCATGTAAACATATATCCTGCCTCAATCTCTCAATCTTATTCTTAATATCATCTATAGTCATATTTTACACCTTAAAACCTTATGGCAAAATCCTTAAATTCACCTTTATAACCTTGCCAACCTACAATATCTCTGGAAATATATCCAGGCGTATTATCTTTTATCTGCATTAACAACTTGGAAAGCTGCTTCTCTTGGCCTTCTGCGAGTAATTCAACCTTCCCATCAGGTAGATTTTTTACCCATCCAACAATATTGAGCTCAGATGCTATGCGTTCAGCAGTAAAGCGAAAACCCACACCCTGAACACTGCCTTCATAATATACATGCAAACGTTTCTTCATCTTTTTACTTAAAACCTCTTCAAGACCGGTTCTTGAAAATAAGAATGGTCGGGATGGCTCTGCTTCGCTCTTGAAAACTTGTTTTCCGGTGGAGCTTCAGAGGAGCTTTTCATTCCTTCGTAGCCGCACCGGATATTTTACTCAATCGGCGTAGAAGAATGGTCGGGATGGCCGGATTTGAACCGGCGACCTCTTCGTCCCGAACGAAGCGCGCTAGCCAAGCTGCGCTACATCCCGACACTAAAATTATAAAATCATTACCAGGGATTTTGGTTCGCAACAAGTCCCTATACCGTATCTTAGCAACATCAGAATTAAATGCCTATGGACTATTATCTGGCTCTAAAATACTGAATTATATTAGAATAGTTTATCACTTTGGAAGGGGATAATCAAGAAAATTTGAGGACTTATGTTAACTACAGCAAATTCCTAAGCAAAACCATGCTTAGCAAGAAAGTCTTTATCTACATATGACTTTATCTCAGGTATAGATTTAGTTTTGCTAATAAGATTCTGGGCATATTTTGCCAATATATCTGTTTCTATATTAAGAAGACTACTTTTTTTCTTAAGCTCTAACGCTGTTATGGATAGCGTATGCGGTATTACCATAACCTTAAAACTTTTTGCTGAAACACTGTTCACAGTCAAGCTGATCCCGTCAACAGCAACAGAGCCTTTCTCAACCAAAAACATACGAAATTCATCCGGTAGCCCTATCTCAAACTCAATGAAATCACCTTGCGTGGTTTTCGAGAGAACCTTTGCTACGTAGTCAACATGCCCTGTTACATAATGGCCACCTAACCTGCCTGCCAGTCTTAATGCGCGTTCAAGATTGACTTTTTCCCCTATTTTTAAGTCAGCAAGATTACTCGCAGTCAAGGTTTCTCTGCTTAAATCAAAAGAGAGTATGTGATGGTCTTTGCCTGTTAATGTAAGACATGCTCCGTTAACGCTTATACTGTCCCCGATAGTCGCGTCACTACTGCAGACAGCACTCTCTATGCTCAAAAACGCGTCTTTGTTTAAACGCGCTATCTTTCTTACTGTGCCGAGTTCTTCAATTATACCTGTAAACATTTCGCCTCAATCAGAATATCTTTGCCAACTCTTATTGTCTTTACATCCTTAAACCCTATTGCCTGGCTTACCATATCTACTCCATTACCACCTATCGAACCAGGCGCGTTCCTTCCGCCTATAACGATTGGGGCGATAAAAAGATACAGGTTGTCGGCCAATCCTTTTTCAAGTAAGCTCGCCGCAATCTCACCGCCGCCCTCTACGAGAACACTTCCTACCCCCTTAAGGAGTAGTTGCTTCATCAATGCCTTAAGATCGACTCTCTTGGAAGAGCTACCAACGCGTACCACATCTACCCCCTTATGCCTTAAAGTGTTCTCTTTATTTTTTGAGGAACCCAGTGTGGTGGCGATAATGGTTCTTCCCGGAGAAAGCTTGGTAAGTATCTTTGCGGTAATCGGGATCTTAAGTTCTGTATCCACTATTATCTTAAGCGGTTGCCTTTTTGAGTCGCGGATAGTAAGCATAGGATCATCCTTAAGAAGTGTATTTATGCCTACCAGTATAGCATCGTGTGTTTTCCTTAAGCCCTGAACAAGCTTTCGCGATTTTGTAGAACTTATCCATTTGGAGTCACCCTTACTCGTCGCGATCTTTCCATCTAAGCTTTGCGCTAGCTTTAAGGTAACAAGAGGCCTTTGCCGTCTCATTCTGATAAAAAAATCTTTGTTTAAGTTCTCTGCCGCTTTCTTAAGGATCCTGAAGCAACCTTTACACCTTGCTGTTTAAGAATATTTAGTCCTCTGCCGCTATTTAATGGATTGGGATCTTTAGTTGCGCAGACAAGTTCTTTTACTCCTGAAGATATAATAGCATCTATGCAAGGCGGGGTCTTTCCGTAATAAGCGCATGGCTCAAGCGTTACATAACATGTCGCGCCTTCTGCTTTAACAGCCGCTTCTTTTAACGCGATTATCTCCGCGTGTGGCCCGCCAAATCGCTTATGATATCCGGTGGCTATTACCTTTTTATTCTTAACAATAACGCAACCTACAAGGGGATTAGGGTACGTCTTACTAGTACCTTTTTTCGCTTCCTTGATAGCAAGCCTCATATATTTCTCAGCTATTTTTGCGTCCATTCTTTAGGGCCTCAACATATGAATAAGGTACTGAAGTCTTGCCTATTAACATTGCGCCTTTGGCATCGCCATGGCAATCAGAACCACCGGTGATTATTAAGTTATTATCTATGGCAAATTTTTTATAACGCTCGGCGATTGAGCCTGGCTGTTCGGTATGAAAAACCTCTATGCCTTGCAATCCTTCCTCTATCAATCTTGGTAATATCGGGTCAAGCTTATTAACCACAGGGTGTGCTATTACAGGCACGCCTTTGGCATTTTTTATCGCGTCCATAACCATCTGTGACGTATATCTAAAGCTTGATACATAGCAAGGTTTTGTGTCTCCTATATACTTTTTAAAAGCAACTCGCCAATTGGAGATCAACCCCTTAGCCTCCATATACCTGGCAATATGAAGTCTGCTGATAGATACGTCACCGGTAAAATTCAAGACATCTTCCGGATCAATGCTGAAACCATGGGTGTTAAGAGCGCTTACCATCTTATACAACCTTTCTATCCTGTCCTGGCGTATCCTACCAAGGAACTCAAGAAAAAGAGGGTCCTTATAATCCATGCAATAACCGAGTATATGCATCTCCTTATCGCCCTCCTCAGCGCTAACCTCAACACCCGGTATCACCTCAATATCATATTCCTTGCCGGCTTTTATAGCCTCATCTATGCCAGATACACTATCGTGATCTGTAATAGCTATGCAGCAGAGCCCTCTTTCACTTGCGGCCCGCACGACTTCATCAGGAGAGAAGGAACCATCAGAATACTTTGTATGAATATGCAGATCCGCTAATCTTTCTATCACTTGTTAATCTCTTTCTTGTTTATCTTATCCAATATGCCATTTACAAATTTACCTGACTCCAAATCACCATATTTTTTCGCAAGATCAACCGCCTCGTTTATTGATACCTTTGGAGGTACATCATCAAGAAAAAGTAGTTCATAGCAGCTCATGCGCATTATATTCCTGTCAATTACCGCCATCCTTTCAAGCTGCCAATTCTGGGCATATGACGATATGGTAGTATCTATCCGCTTAATATTCTCCTGGGTACCTTGTGCGAGGCTTTCCGCGAATTCCATTATAGATGCCTCGAGTTCTTCTGAAGTTTGAGATTGACTCTTCCAAAAATCACTCAATATAGATTTTATATCTTCATGCCGTATATCTGCCTGATATAGAATCTGTAGCGCAAACTCTCTTGATCTCGTTCTTTTTCTCATATGTCCATTCCTGTTATTTTAAAGATCCCATATTATAAATTAATTAGGGTTGAGATCCTTCGAATATTTCATATTCTTAAGGATAAATTTGGTTAAACAGTTTACGTCACTATAAATTTATCAGCATCCGTAAATTGTAGTCTCATTTATTTTATTACGCTTAAGAGATTGACCATCTCAATGGCTGATATAGCGGCGTCCTTGCCCTTGTTTCCTTCTTTTGAACCGGCACGCTTTATAGCCTGTTCAATATTATCAGCTGTAATCACGCCAAAGATGGTAGGTATATTTGTATCCAGGCCTACCTTAGCAACGCCCTTTGCTACCTCTGATGAAACATAGTCGAAATGTGGTGTCTCTCCGCGAATAACAGTGCCGAGACAGATAACCGCATCATATTTCTTGGATATCGCCATTTTTTTGGCAACAAGCGGAACCTCAAACGCACCGGGCACCCAGGCTACATCTATATCCTGGTCCTTGCCTCCGTGTCTTATCAACGTGTCTATGCATGCCTCCAGCAGTTTCTTTGTAATAAAATCGTTGAAACGTGATGTAACAATACCAAAACTCTTGCCCTTTATTGTTAACGCGCCTTCCAATATTCTTACCATCTTATTCCCCCCTTAATGAGACCGTGATTTACACGACTTACAAAGAAGCGTAAATCATATGGTCGAATTAATCCCGAGTCTCGCCATTAAAATAGCGGACGAGAGATCGTTATAGATTCTTCAAATAATGGCCAAGTTTATCTCTCTTAGTCTTTAGATATCTCTTGTTTTCAGTTGTTGTATTAATCTCAATCGGCACTCTTTCTATAATCCTAAGGCCGTATCCCTCAAGTCCTATAATTTTTTGGGGATTGTTTGTAAGCAATCTAATGTTGGTTATGCCGAGATCTGTTAATATCTGCGCGCCTATACCGTAATCCCTAAGATCGGCATCAAAACCAAGGGCATGATTCGCCTCAACAGTATCAAGGCCGCCATCCTGTAATGAATAGGCCTTAACCTTATTAACAAGGCCGATACCCCTGCCTTCCTGGCTCATATACAACAATACCCCGCAACCCTGATCACTGATCTTATTAAGCGCATAATGCAGCTGGTCTCCACAGTCGCACCTCTTTGAACCAAATATGTCCCCTGTAAGACATTGGGAATGAACCCTTACAAGCACTCCGCTAATATCATTATGATTAATCTCTCCTTTTACCATAGCGACGTGGTGATAATTATCTATCTTTGATTCATAGACGTGTAATGTAAATTCACCAAATTTAGTAGGTAATTTTGTCTGCGCAAGATGTTTTATGAGCTTATCACACCTGCGTCTGAATCCTATAAGTTCCTTTATGGAGCATATCTTTAAGGTGTGCTCCTTGGCATATTTCAACAATTCAGGCATACGTGCCATTGTTCCATCATCATTCATTATCTCACAGATCACAGCTGCCGGAGAGAGCCCTGCGAGTTTCGCAAGATCGATAGATGCCTCTGTATGGCCTGCTCGCACCAATACGCCACCTTCTTTTGAGCGCAGAGGAAATATATGGCCTGGACGCGCAAGGTCTTCAGGCTTCGCATCCGGCGCTATCATAGCCTTTATGGTTCGCGCTCTATCGTATGCGGATATCCCTGTTGTTATACCCTCTGCCGCGTCTACTGAGATCGCCCATGCGGTGCCATATGGCGTATTTGAACTATGTATCATAGGATGCAAATCAAGCTTATCCATTAGTCCGCCTTCAAGCGAGACGCATACAAGACCTCGGCCATATCTTGCCATAAAATTGATATTCTCCGGAGTCGCGAAAGAAGCAGCTACAACAAGGTCCCCTTCATTCTCACGTGATTCATCGTCTACTACTATAACGATTTTGCCTTGCTTAATATCCTCTATTATTTCTGGTATTGTATTTAATTTCACTTTTATCACCCCTTAAATATAAAAATCCCAAAGCATAAACTTCGGGATAGAAAATAAATGTAAAACATCTCCTCTTCTCTCATCTAGACTATACTATTGGCAAAGGAATTACACCTTTTCTGCTCTTATTAGGGAGCTCGTCGGCTTTCACGACCAGTAGGGAATCACACCCTATCCCGAAGACTTGATAAGTATACCACAATCCTCAAATCTGTCAAGCAAAAACAATAACACGGTATAACTGGGTAAATTGTAACTCATACTGCAACAAAATCAAGTCCTAAATCGCTGTTACTTCTTAAGTATTCTTGGGCTGCCTGTTTAGCTGACCTGTATCCAAGTCTCTTTCTTGGATAATTATTCATCCAC
>Ga0307929_1001161_pt1 | contig 21564 bp, 23 predicted proteins | sample AceLakmetage1330_FD_203160 | JGI IMG/M metagenome (GOLD analysis project Ga0307929, IMG submission 203160) | Saline water microbial communities from Ace Lake, Antarctica - #1330 | ecosystem: Environmental > Aquatic > Non-marine Saline and Alkaline > Saline | place: Antarctica: Ace Lake...
TGGTCATTGATGTGGAGCTGAACCAGGGAGTGAGTGGTCAGATGAACACCAGGGTGGAAGCCTTTCTGGAGATGATTTCTTGAGTGACAAGGTCTCCCGCCAAAACGCAGAGACGCAGAGAAAAAAAACATTAAGAGTCTTCGTATTCAGGTTTCTCGGAAAACACCGGTAAAAGATTCCGCGGAGTGGAGCCTTCCCGCTTAAAAGCGGGAGCAAATCGAGACAGAAACTTTTACACGACCTTACCGCCCGCTTGTCCCGGCGCTCGGGGCTTGTCCCGGCGCTCGGGGCTTGTCTCGGGGCTTGTCCCACTGGCGGGGCTTCGCTCAAGACGCAAAGAACGCTAAGATTTTGTTTTTTACCGAATCGGAACGGACGATTCGATAAAGCAATCAGCCCTTCGGGCATTTCGGAGAATGTTTACGTTTCACACAGAAACAATAATGGCTGTTTTTTCGAATCGTCCGTTCCGATTCGAAAAAGGCTTTGCGGCCTTGGCGACTTTGCGGTTCAAAAACAAATAACCACCTGAAATTTCACACGAGCGCCGCCTCTGACCGGGAAAAATGGTCAGTCAGATCGAAAATGAAACTTATGTATTCCCATGCAAAGCACGGAAACGAGCAACGAGCAAACAGTAACGAGTAACCAGTTCACTTGAGGATCATCATGTCTCTTGCAAAAAAAATTCGATACGGTTTTATGAAAGGTGTGGGGGCGCCTGCGGTTATGGGCCTTGCCGCAAGAAATAAGAAAAAACGGACGTATAAGCCCAAACCTTATCTGGGGCCCGGCCTCAAGTGTGCGGGCAGGCTGAAAGAGATTATGACCCGTCATTATTTCCTTTCACGGTATGCGGAAGGGGCTAAACCCGTGGCATGGGTGACCAGTGGGGCGCCGGTTGAATTGCTGCGGCCTTTCGGTTTCTATACGGTCTATCCTGAAAATCATGGGGCCCTTTGTGGAGCGCAGAAGATGGGGCCTGAGATGTGCAGTATTGCCGAAGAACACGGTTATCACCAGGATCTCTGTTCCTATGCACGGATTGACCTGGGGCATTTTCTTTCAGGGAAGACCCCTGTGGGGAAACTCCCCAAGCCGGATCTTCTTTTTGCGTCCAACAATATCTGCCAGACTGTCGTGTACTGGTATAAGGTCCTGGCGGATCAATTGAATATCCCGTTCATCCTGTTTGATACCCCTTATAATTTCCAGGAATTGACGGATGCGGATCTTGCCTATATGGTCGGGCAATTAGAGGAGATGATTCCCCAGTTGGAAAGGATTTCCGGAAAGCCATTCGATGAAAATAAATTCAGGGAGATTATCGGCATTGCCAGGGATTCATCGGCTCTTTGGGGAGAAGTGCTCGCTTCCATGAAGGTGCGGCCGGCACCCATGAGCATTTTTGACGCATTTGTGCACCTGGCGCCCATCGTTTCCCTTCGGGGGCTTCCGGTGACCCTCGAATATTATCAGACCCTTTTAAATGAACTCAAGGAAAGGAACGACAATAAGATCGGCGCTGTCACCCATGAGCGGAAGAGACTGATGTGGGATAATATCGCCATCTGGTACAAGGTAAGGGATTTTTCGAACCTGTTTGCCCAAAGGGACATGAACTTTGTTACGGCTACCTACACCAATGCCTGGGCGGAGACCATCTCCTTTATGGATGAAACCAGGCCCTTTGAATCCATCGCCAGGACGTACAGCCGGGTCATATTGAATAACAATCTGAATCACCGCCTGGAACTCATGGAAAGGCTGATCAAGGAATACCAGGTGGATGGGCTTGTGATTCACTCAGCGAGAAGCTGCAAACCGTACTCCGTTGGCCAATACGATATTAAGCGTCTTCTCATGGACAGACTGAACATCCCTTCCGTGGTTATCGAGGCGGACATTACCGATTTCAGGGCCTACAGCGAAGAGCAGACACGTACGAGGCTGGAGGCATTTTTCGAGGCTTTGGAGCAGTAGCGCCGGAGCAGGCCAACGATTCAACAGTCACTTTTCTGTAGGGAAAACACAAAAGGGTCAAGTCTGCCGTTGACTCTTGCTCGTAACCTCCAAAAACAATAAGAGTCAACGGCAGACTTGACCCCCTATTACAAGCAGATCAGTCTGGAGGTTGTGGAAGGCATCGTCGCGCTTAAAGATGAAATGAAACCGGAGGTAATGCGGGTAGTCTTAAAGGATTCAGGGTTTGAAGATGATGTGGTTAAGACTAACGCCGTCCAGATCTTGCGTCAGGCAGGCATTGATGATGTGAAAAGCCTGTGAGGAACCGGAAATGAGTGAATCAAGCAAAAAAGACAAGAAAGATCTGACCGTTTCTCAAATTGATCGACAGAATATACTGAATAACCCTTATGCTTTGCAGGAAATTGAGGAAGCGACACGCATCAAAGGCATTCCTTTTGAAGGTAAAACCGTGGTGCTCAAGGAGCAGGTAGCGGCCTTTTTTGAGGTTACACCACGGACAATTGACAACTACATCGAGAAATTCAGAGAAGAATTGCGCCAAAACGGTTACGAGGTGTTACGCTGTAAGCGATTGAAAATGCTAAAACTGTCTGTACATGAACTGGATGTTAACGAAACAGATTTCGTGAACATAAGAAAAGTCCCTCAACTGGGAATTTTTGATTTCCGGGCATTCCTAAATCTTGGCATGCTGATTACGGAAAGCGAACGGGCGCGGCTGTTGCGCCGGATGATTTTAGATATTGTCATTGATACCATCAACCAGCGCACCGGTGGGGGCACCAAATACATCAACCAGCGGGATGAAGATTTTTTGTTGTCCGCATTTCAGGAGGAAAATTACCGTAAGGAATTTACGGATGCTGTTGAGTAGTACAATGTTTGAAAAGGGATAACCGTTTATTTTTTAGAATAGCTTGACAACCTAATCATATTTGCAGATTTATTGGTCTCCTTCTGGCGGCCTTTTTTTGTGGCAAAAAAATGGGCGATGAAGTTTTTGCCGAACTTCACCGCCCCAAACAAACGGGTCCAATGAGACCCAACAAAGAAATTGGAAAAGATGATAGCCTTTGTTTCTGTTGTTCTCAAGGAAATATTTGAGCAGGGACGGAAATATGTATGGGAACGACCTGCAACTTGCCCTGCCTGCAACCATTATAAAGTTTGGAGCCATGGATTTGTTCAGAGATTATTCGATGGCTTCGACACCTCTCTCTTGTTGAAGAGTTATCGCTGTCCCAATTGTGGTTGTGTAAGCACTCTCAGACCTGACAGTCATTTCACCCGAATCCAGTCATCAGTGGAAACAATCAGATCCAGCCTTTACTGCCGCCTGCAAACAGGCCGGTGGCCGCCACCCGGTCATTCCTTTCCCAAACAAAGGCATTGGTTAAAAAACCTACGGCACCGAATTAAGGCCTTACTTACCGAGGTTTGGAGTCATGGGGAAATTGCCGCCTTTGACTATTTCATCTCCATCGGTCAGACACCTGTCAGCAGTTCCATCTAATCCACTACAATTTTCAACATAAAAAGGGTCAAGTCTGCCTTTGACTCTTAGTTCTAATTGCCCTCAATTAAACCACGGGCTACGCCCGTGTGACCCTAAAGGTTCTACCTTAACGGCGAGATGGCTTTTCCCCAATAAACATTTCGCCCAAAACCTCCATCATTGAAGATTTGGAGAATGGAGACTGTGGCATCTGAATGGGGTAAGTGAATGAACCTCCGAAAAAATTATTGAAGGACCACCGGCACTTTTATGGAAGCACTCAGGTGGCAAGAAGAGCTTTTTGCCCCCTTCGAGGGGGCTTCCTCATACCAGGTCCTATGGGCGTGGTTGGTGATTTTTCCCGAGCTTGCAAAACTCGCTGAATGATTGGATATTCGATGAATTGGAATAAATCTATCAGATCAATTCGGATACAACCTCGATTCCTACAAGAAGAGTGCTAGAGGCTGAGGAAAAGGGTTCGGGAATTTAATTTTGAACATCCTCAAACTTAACCTGGTCGCTTTCCACAATAGATCTTCTAGTCTTCCTCCCAATCGATACATTCTACCGGGCAACTTTCGATTGCCTCTTCAATACAATCGTCATCCCCACCCTCGGGTTTCAAGACTACGGCTTTTTCAGTTTCTTCGTTCAAACCGAATATATCGGGGCACGCCGCTACACAAAGCCCACATCCCCTGCATGACACTTCATCGTCATCGATGACAACCTTTTTACGCATGATGTAAAGTTCCTATTTTTTTGTTTACACGATCTCTATTATTGATATCGTCCCCATACATTATTTAGTCGAGAGTGTTATGAAAAAATTACCCGGTTGCAAGGCAACGATGATCCACTTTACAGTGTCTGTTTCATGGAAGTCACGGTGATTTCAAGCACTCGTGTTAGAAATGAAAATTTTTCTTTCATCATATCAAATTCAGGCCCAGAACTGATGAACCTTGCTGTTCCTTCTAAGAGGTATCCTGTACCGGGACCCATGCGACCATCAACTTCTTTGGTTCCGATAGTTAGCAACACCTTGTTGTTCTTCAATGTTTTCTTTTCAGTCTTTTTCATTTTCCAGGCGGGAATGAAAAGTCTTTTATCATCGGGCGTTACAAGGTAACTATTCCAAGTGTTTACCACATGAGCTTCCCCATCAGAACATGATACGATAGCAACGATACCCTCTTTACTGATAACTTCCTTAAATCTGTCGTCGAACATTGCTTTTTCTCCTTTTCTATGTTTCATTGTGGACATCATGTATCCACGATGGTTATCGTGTAATTGGCCCTGAAGAAAAGTCAAGACAAAATCTCACGGATACGGTAATTGTTCATCTCTAGCCACAAAAGGAGATAATATATGCAATTTAGTATTGGGGTAGAATATGCGTTTCATTCCCTATTTTACATGGTGGGTCTCCCTGAACACAAAACGATTGGAATTAAACAAATAGCGGAATTACACAGATTTAAAGATAGTTATCTCTCTAAGATCTTCGCGAATCTGCGAAAGACAGGGATTGTCCGATCTACTCCTGGTGTTAAGGGAGGGTATGAATTGGCAAGACGGCCTGAAGACATTTCCTTTTGGGATATTATTGAGGCTATAGAGGGTCCTTCGTTCTTTTTTCAATGCGCGGAAATTCGGAAAAAAAATATTTTTGTGGATGATCCATCTGTGTTTACAGATGAATGTCCTTGTTTGATAAAAGTGGTTATCCAGGAAGCAGAGGATTTGTTTCGGAATAGGTTAAGATCCAAGTCTCTACGTTGGCTGTATGACCAAGCACAAAATAATTTTTCGGAGGAAAAAAAGATGGCAATTAGCGATTGGATAAAAGCTATATGACCGCGCGGATGAAGAGATTGATATCGTAGAGACGGCTTGTTGTTGATTTCCAAAATATCTGAACTGCTTTATGCTAATTATTCAAGAAAACATCAGGATCTTTTCTTTTCATTAAAAATGCGCGGTACAAGAATCTTCCCTCCTTACCTTAGGTAGCGATTTTTTCGAGTTGGGACATACACGCTGAGCGATTTTAACTGCCGACTTCATAGTCATCCGGCAAATCCAAGAAATATTTTTTTGCCAGATGATTTTCGATCAAATAACCAATTTCGCCGTTGTTTTTGAGTTGTGAAATCATCCACTTCGGCAATCGAATAGTCACAAGTTCACGTCCCAAATGATCCGGTTTCTTTTTTCGGCCTGCTCCTACGCGTCTTCCTCCTCGTAAATATTCATACATCCTCCTGGTGAGGTTAAAGAATTTCAGTAGCAGCAAGCCGGACATGTTCTGCCGATACCATTGTTGATTTGCTTTTGGCTGCGGCAATAATAGCGCCCCTCGCTAAATGATTTGCCTTTCTGAACAGGCCTCCGGAACCTTGATGAATAGCTGTAACCGCTCCGTCCTCAAACACAGAACGTTTCAGTCCTGCAATGCAAAGATGATGCTACAGATACTTCTCCATTGCTTCCCGATCGACTCCCTGCAGGTGGTTTTTAGCCACCACCCTAGATGCAAGGGGGAGAGAATCTCTAAACCGCAAATTGTCCACAAGATTGTTTTGGCCTGCGAGAACAAGCGGCAAAAATGGCTTGGAGTCATTCTCGAACTGGGTAAGGGTATGTAATTCTGTAAAGACAGACAGGCGTAACAGAGATGACTCGTCAATTACCAAGAGAACTTTCATTTTTTTGCCACGATCACTACGATCCTTCGGATACAGCGACTCCAGTTTGCAGCCGATTTTTTTGTATACACTGATCCAGCGTAATATTGTGCTGCGTCCAATGCTGCTTCTGTCGGAATACGGAACATCCCATTTTCGCTCATACTTCTCTCTGAGAAATTTTTCTTGCTCACCAAATGCCAGTTTCGGTTCGTTTACAAACTCGTGAATGATATTGAATCGAAAAACGGCCACTTCCTGCTTTTCTTCTTCGGTCATTTTTACCCTCCTTCTAGAATTTGGCCCAGCCTAATGAATGAAAAAGGAGGCGTCACCGGCAATGGTCACTGGAGTTGGTCTCCAGTGGAAATTGGAGCGGATTAGATGGAACGACTAACAGGTGCTTGACCGGATGGATATGAAATAATCAAAGGCGGCAATAGAGAATGGATCTGATAGTTTCCTTTGATGCCTGGATTCGCGTGAAATGACTATCAGGCCTCAGGGTGATTACGCATCCACAATTGGGACAACGATAACTCTTAAATAAGAGAAAGGTGTCGAAACCATCGAATAATCTTCGAACAAATCCATGGCTCCATACTTTATAATGGTTACATCTAGCGCAAGTGGCAGGCCGATTCCATTCATATTTCCGGCCCTGCTCAAATATTTCCTTGAGAACAACAGAAACAAAGATTATCATCTTTTCGTATTTTTTTTTGTTGGGTCTCTTTGGACCCGTTTGTTTCGGGCGATGAAGTTCTGCCAAACTTCATCGCCCATTTTTTGACATAAAAAAAGGCCGCCAGAAGGAGACCAATAAATTTGCTAAATTCACTTCAATTGTCAACCTATTCTGAAAAACAGGAGACTATCACTTTTCGAAGATTGTGCTCCTCCCAGTTAACTAAGGCACGAAACAATATTCCCATGACTGTAGAAGAAGCCATAGATCGCCTGGTTGAAAAGTTGCCCTTAAAGGACAGAACCAAAATTGCCAAGATGGATAAATCGGACCTTGCTGTCTTGCATATGACCATTGGACCGCACATCAGAGATGAATTCGAGTTATGGGAAGGGAATGACGAGTTGTCAAACTCCTGCCGAGAGTTGAGCGGCTACGATCAACTCCACATGGACACTGTGTCTAAAATGATCATCGACTTACTATGGGCCAGGCTGAGACGAACGCACGCTGTGAGAATGGTAAAATGAAAAGACGCCATATCAGAACAGCTATTATCACCTGTTTTCTATTTCTGATCCCGTCCCTATCTTATGCTTGGTCCGGCAAGGTCGTAGATGTAGCCGATGGGGATACCATTACCGTCCAGAGTGGTGACAAGAAAGTGAAAGTCCGCTTCTACGGCATCGACACTCCCGAGAAAAGCCAATGGTATGGCCAGAATGCAAAGACTTTTTCTTCTGCCCAGGTGATGGGGAAGACGGTTGATGTCCAGGAGATCGCCATTGACCGGTACGAAAGGGTCGTCGCCCTTGTATCTGTCGGCAACTTGGCGCTGAACAGGCATCTTGTCGAATATGGTTACGCATGGGTTTATCGCCGGTACTGCAAAAAGCCCTTCTGTTCTGAATGGGCTAAAAAGGAAGCAGCAGCACGGAAAACAAAAAGGGGCCTTTGGAAGAATGCCAATGCCGTACCTCCCTGGGAATACCGCAAATCCAAAAGGAAAAAGAGAGGGTCAGCGAAGAAGCCTGCAGGGCCAGTAGGGTCAGGTAACAACTGTGACTGCTCTAGTAACATATATAACTGCGGCGATTTCAAGACGCAGAGGCTGGCGCAAGAGTGCTATGACCACTGCAAGAGGGTGAAGGGGCGGGATGTGCATAAGCTGGACCGGGATGGGGATGGTCAGGTTTGTGAATCTTTAGGGTAAAACCACGTGCCTGTTACACATAATGAATTCCGAGTGGGTGCCCCCCTAATTTCTCACCAGACAGGAGACTGTATCCGGATTCCTTCCCTATTCCGAGAGGTGACCTGAAAAAACTTCAGAGAATCTTCATTTTATTTTCAAGCTTGTGACCGTATCTGCCAAAATCACATGTTACACCCTCCACATTTGTGACGACGGAGGCAATACGGAAAATAAAATGGATACGATGCTGCTCGGAAATCCACCAAAAAAACAAACTGATCAAGAGTGAGTTTTGCTGGGGAAAAAAGGACGCGGAGCAATATGGAATTGTTAACTGATTTGAAAGCGATTTTGCATTCAAAACGTGCCAACATATACTATTTGGAACAATGCCGTGTCATGCAAAAAGACGGGCGTGTGCTGTATCTCAAGGAAGCAAAAAAAAGTAATTTTTATTACAACATCCCGATTACGAATGCCACAGTTCACCGTTATACTTTTGGGAACCGGAACTTCCATTACACAAGCGGCAGTGCGCATGTTGGCTCAGGCAGATGTAATGATCGGGTTTTGCGGTGGAGGCGGCACACCGCTTTTTAGAAAGGGGAGAAAGGGGTCAAGTCTGCCGTTGACTCTTAGTTCTGATTTCGGAAAACAGTAAGAGTCAACGGCAGACTTGACCCCATGATGAGCTTAACTGTTTCCGTGAGCCATTGCCGGATAACGTTGTAGAGGCTGATGAGTTGTATCAAAATGCTGGGGGAAAAGGCGTTCTACATCCCGATCCAGAGGATCCACCACGGTGCCGTGCGAACAAAGTCAGGGGGCACGGAACTTGGGACAACGACCGCCCACCCATCTTGGGTATTATCGGACGAGAAAGCGGCCAAATCCGAATTGAGGTAAAAAAAACAGTGGACGACAAGATTTAGAACCGAGTGTTATAGAGGCAACCCTGCCCGGAACCACTGTCAATACAGATGAATGGAAAGCATGCTTCCATTTGCCGGCCTCGCAACGCATACATGTAACAGTTTGTCACAAACCAGGTAAACGTGTTTGGGCTCGTGACGATGATGGTGATGGTATCCGTGAAGTACATAGCAACACCATTGAAGGGCTATGGGCAGGAGTACGCAACTTTTTCCGCCCGTTCCGTGGTGTAAACAAAACATATTTACAACAATATGTTGCTGTCCATGAATGGGCACACAATATCAAAGTGATCACAGTGCAATTTCTTCGAATCCTTTGCGGCGTCACACAGTTAGCCCCATGAGCCAAGATTCTTTATGCTTTGTGCTTTTCATTGGTCACAATCACTTGAAGGGAAAAGGTATTGGGATGGTCGATATTAATCTTTTGGTGTTTGCTCAATTGACGGGAATACCTCTATGGACAGCAGACAAAAGAAGAATGTAGTGCCCTCAACAAGACGGGGCTCTATTAAACCTTACGCACTTTGTCTTTCCAGTATCCGGCCCTCAGATCCCGTTTCAGTATTTTTCCATAATTGTTCTTGGGCAACGCATCCACAAAATCCACGGTTTTAGGCTTCTTATAGCCTGCAATATGATCTCGGCAGAAAAAGATTAATTCCTCTTCAGTAACAAACATTCCCGGAAAAAGTGCCACAACCGCCTTGATGGCCTCACCCCATTTGGCATCGGGAATCCCTATGACCGCTACTTCTCTTATGGCTTCATGCCGTATAAGGACCTCCTCGATCTCCCGCGGATAGATGTTCTCACCGCCACTGATAATCATATCTTTGGACCGATCCATAATGAACAAATATCCCTTTTCATCCATATAGCCCATATCACCGGTATGGAGCCATCCGTTTTTCAGGGCCTTGTTCGTAGCCTCCGGATTGCGCCAGTATCCTTTCATGACAAGGTCCGAACGGGTGACGATCTCCCCGGTTTCCCCAGCGGGGAGTTCCTTTCCGTCCAAATCAAAAATACTGACTTCCACATCCGTGCGCGGAAATCCCGCCGAGGAAAGCCTTTTCATCTGATTCGCGCTCCCCTCCGTCAGATGATCTCCATGGGGGAGATAGGTTATGGTCATGGGCGACTCCGCCTGCCCGAACAACTGGACCAGGCAGGGGCCCAGTTTTTCCATAGCCTGCTTCAAGTCTTCCACCAGCATGGGGGCCCCACCATAATTGAGGGCTTTGAGCGAATCATGATTATATCTGTCCACGGCAGGACTTTCCACCATCATTTTTACCATGGTCGGGGCCGCAAACATATTGGTGACCCGGTATTCCTCAATGGTCTGAAAAATCAACTCGGGGTCAAAGGATTTTGACGCCAGGATAACATTGGTGGCTGCTTTGCCGATATTGGGCAACGCGTATATGCCGCTGCCGTGGGAAAGTGGAGCGGCGTGCAGCACCACATCATCGGGTCCGAACCCCGGGCATATATCCGCATAAAAATTCATGGACGCCGCAACGAGATTGCGATGGGTCAACATGGCGCCCTTGGGCATTCCAGTTGTTCCTGAGGTGTAAAAAAGCCATGCCAGATCATCAGGTCGAACATGGACATCTTTAAATTGACCCGCCTCTGCCGATAACAGTTCTTCGTAATCCAACAACGCACTTTGAATGCCGGATAGGGAAATGAGATGGCGGACATGGGGAATTCGATCCCTGATCCCCATAACGGCTTGATTGAATTCAGGAGATAGAATCACGGCCTTTGCTTCGGAGTGATCGATGATGAAGGCATATTCTTTGGGGTGAAGTCTGAAGTTAATGGGTACGGCGCAACAACCCATCTTAAAACAGGCGAACATGGACTCCAGGGTTTCAGGGTAATTATACTGTAGGAGCGCTACATGATCTCCCTTTTGAATGCCGAGTCTATTCAGGGCATTGGCCAATCTGTTGACACGGGTATTAAATTGAGTGTAGGTCAGTTTTTTGGGGCCATGCACCACCGCAATGTGGTTTGGAAAGGTGCGTGCCGTTTTTGTCAGAAATTGACCAACGTTCATGGATCCATTCTCCCCTTTTTATGGACACCTTCATGCCCCCGTTTAACCACCATCTCGGTTCAGTATTCAGCTGGTTCTTAAATGGGGGGCATGAGAAGCGAACATATGGATTTCTTCCGCTGTATCACAAGGATGTGACAAAGGAACGTAACTCGGCATTGAAGCGATCCGTGTTTTCCCAAAACGGGGAATGTCCCACGCCTGGGTAAAATGAAACCTGGGCGTGACTGATTCTAGCCTTGTGGTACCCAGCCATTTCCGTTAAAACCAGCGCATCTTTTTCCCCATGGGTGAGTAGCACGGGTTTTCGGATTTTTGCGAGAATATCATCATTTTCAACAAGGCGACCAAATAATCCGGCCCGTACATAAGGAGGAACAATGGTATTAAATCCCAGGAAAAAGTAGAAATCTTCAGGAGTAGGTTTTTCATAAACAACCAGACGCATAAATGTCTGTAGTGCAGCAGCACTTTCCTCGGCTACATTGGAGAAGAATCCTTCAGCCAGCCCGAGAAATTCCGGTGTCAGAAAAGGGAAAACCGGCTCCCCGAGTTTGGAGACCGCCCCGACAAAATTTAGACCACCGATGTGTTCCTCACCATAATGCCGGAGATAGTCACACATGATTTCGCCGGCGTAGGACCATCCGCTTAAAACAGGGTGGTCCAGTTCGAGCGTGGTAATTATGGCTTGAATATCGTCCGCCCAAAGCTGTGTGTCGCCATATGCATCTTGAGGTTTTTCGGATAAGCCGTGACCGCGGATGTCCAGGGTAACCAGTCGGAAATCGTCTGCCAGGTCGGATTTCGTCTGCTTGTTCCAGCAAAGCCCGCATTGGGAAAACCCGTGAATGAAAAGTATTGGTTTTCCCTGCGGATTACCCGACTCCTCAACATGAAGTTGAACACCGCCGCCACCTGTAATTTTATGCGTTTTCATTGCGCTACCTCCTTTGGTTTGAAAGAGTGGGTTTTCAGAAGCTGATCGTAAAATTCCCTTACCGTGAAAAGTAACCGAATAAGAACCGTTTGTATATCACTCAAACGGGTGATAATCGGTTACCCTTAAGAGTCCGTGCTAGAAGCTAACCCTAAGTAAATAAAATTCGTTTTTGAATGGCAAGTTTTGCGGCATGGGAGCGATTTTGAGCGCCCAATTTTTGGTATATTTTTTTCAGATGCGATTTAACCGTATCGAGAGAAATGAACAACGCGTTGGCTATTTCCTTATTTGACAGGCCTTCGGTCAGGTGGGCAAGTATTTCAAGTTCACGCTGGGTCAGTATGGGACGATCCGAAGCAGGAATTTCATTGCCTATTGTTTTTTTGAGATGATCAAAAAGCTTTCGCGTAACATTCGGGTCTATAAATGCCTGGTCCTGAATGTTCTTGCGGAGTATCTCAATCAGGTCGCCCTTTTTCACATCTTTCAGAACATAACCATCGGCGCCTGCTTTGATCGCCTCCAAAACGTATTCTTCGTTATCATAGTTGGTCAATAAAATGAGCTTAATTTGGGGATATTCGGTTTTAATCAGTCGGGTTGTCTCGATGCCGCTGATACCTGGCATTTTCAGGTCCATCAGGATAATATCGGGAAGAGAGGTTTCCAGCATTTCCAAACACGCTGTGCCGGACTCCGCTTCGGCAATCACCTCAAAATCTTCTTCGTGGTTTATTAAGGACTTGAGCCCTTCGCGTACAATGGCATGGTCATCAACAATGATCACTTTGTTTGCATATATCATAATAAAACTATTCTAATGGCATTATGACTATCGTTTTACAACCGTTGTCGGGAGAGGAATGTATTTGAAAAATCCCTCCCACGTCTTCCGCCCGTTCACGCATTAATATCAGCCCCATGCCGGAGCCCGAATTGGAGGGTTTGCGCCGTTGCATGTGAAAACCACAACCATCGTCTTCAATAATGAGTTTCAAGCTCCCATGGGCTTCGATAGAAAGTCGAACATCAATGCGCGAAGCAGCAGCATGTTGTTGAATATTATTGAGGGTTTCTTGAAATATTCTGAACAACGCGATTCTTTTACGGGAATTTAATGGCACCCGATCCGGATGGCTGAATTGTACTCTCAATTGAAATTTGCTTTCAAAATCGCGAATAAAATTCTGGAAAGCGGCAATAACGCCAATATCGTCAAGAATATGGGGACGAAGGTCGCTTATGATATTTCTGGATTGTTTGAGGGTTTGGTTGATAAGTTCCGCCAGTTGATCTAGCTCGGTTTTGAGTTTTGCGCCACTGACTTCGGCCAATTCGATACAATAAAGCGCTTTGTACCCGATACCGCTCAAAGCCTGAGTAAGCGTGTCATGAATATTTCCGGCGATTCTTTTCCGTTCTTGTTCCCGTACCGAGATCAGCTTCCCGGTGAGTTTGCGCAAATCCGTCTGGTTCTCTGCAATTTCCGAAACCATGCCGGAATTGTATATAACCGATCCGGTAAAATGGGCAAACTGAAACAAGAGATTTCGATCAAACTTTGAAAATTTAAAGATGTTCCCCTTTTGATGAAGGAAAAGGAGACTGGTGATTTGCGATTTGCGATGTTGAATCGGTACGCAAATCATTTTGAATTTGTCGAGATTGATATTCTCATTTAAGCATTGTTTCTGATTGCCCCCGTCAATCCCAATCATATGGGGAGTTTTGAGCATAATGTCGGAGATGTCCCGCACATGGTCATAGGGAAGGTCGTATCCTATCATTTTGTGGTCTTTGAATTCGACCGGTGCTGAATCGGATGGTTTCAGAACCAGGAAGGTGCCGTACAGATTGAAAATATCGAAAACGCCTTGAATGGCGTATGACCATATTTTTTGATCGTTAAAGATAGAAACGACTTTGGCAGAGAATTGCTGAAATTTTTGAAGTTGATCTCTGTGACGTACGATGATTTCATCTCTGGTTTGAATAAACGAACGTGAAAGATGGAAAAACGAGTGGTTGAGGATATTAAACATTCTGAAAATGTCTTCGTTTTTTAGTGGCTTGGCAGGTTTTTTGTCAATATCTCGACTTGTCCTCCACAGGGCATCTTTAAAAGCCATCGTAAATTCAAATACATCATTGAGCTGGTAACCTTCCATGGCCCTGATATACCCAATGCTTTTTTGATCTTCAATGAAAGGTTTAAATTCTCCTTTGAGTGCAAGTTCAAACAAATCGATGTAGATTCCCACCCGTTCGCGGCCGTCTGAATGATCCAGCAGGTACGAGCGATAATAAGGTTCAATGGATGATTTTAGCAGATTGTCATGCAGTTTTTCCCGTATCCGGGGCTTTTCCGCCTTGAAAAATAGCGAAAGCCTCTTCACGCTGCCCGCCTGAATATCCGGCCAGATTGTCTCAAATTGATTCAAATCGTAAGGCGTTCGGGAAATCTTTTCCATGTATTATTTAAAAGCCGCAATTAGCGGTTAGCCGTTAGCTATTAGCCAGACAAAATCAGTTACTTACGGCGCAATGAGTTAGCATCAAAAAGTGAGAATCCCAACAAGGAAAAAAGTTATTCAAATGCTTGAGATCTTTAAGTTTAACGGCCAATAGCTAAAAGCTAATTGCAGCTTTTAGGTATTAATTTCTTCCGGATCACCTACCCGACCACGTGCTGGTTGACAATGGCTGAATCATCTCGTTTTCTCAGGAGCTTTCTGAGCATCAGTAATTCGTTTTTGACTTGCTTTTCAGCCATCTTCGGGCTTTGGTGGCTTTGCGTGAGATATTTTTTTATACAGTTTTCAGTTTGCATGGGCGTTTACGATACCCTGTTGCTTCTTTAGAAAATTCAACAGGCAGGAATTAAACTTTTCAGTCTGTTCAACATTGGAAAGATGTGCGGCAGAAGATAGTACTTCCAACTCGGAGTTGGGGAGAGAAGTATGAATGGCTTCTGAAGCCGCCACCGGCGTTCCGAGGTCATTTTCGCCTACAATTATTAAAGAGGGTAGTTTTATTTCAGGAAGCCGATCAAGGTAATTCAGGCCCAGGATGGCATCGCTACATCCTATGAAACCTGCCACTGGTGTTGCCAGAAATTGCTTTCGAATCAGGTCAACCGCAGGTGGATTTGCGTTGAGATAGGGCAATGTGAACCAGCGCTGTAAAGTACCGTCAACTAATGCCTGCATGCCTTTTTCACGGGCAGTTCGTTTACGTTCTGCAAACATCGGTCGGGCTTCTTTGGGAATAACAGGTGCTGTATCACATAAAACCAGGCTTTTTAAACGGTCGGCGTAATTCAGTCCCAGGCATTGACCGATCATGCCGCCGATGGATAATCCGACGAAATGCACGGCATTCATATCGAGTGCATCCAGCAAAGCTATTACATCTGCCGCCAGTTGCTCCAGTGTGTACGAACCTTCCGGTGCATCACTTTCGCCGTGGCCCCGCATGTCATATCGTAAAACTCGATAATACGGTTCCAAAGCTGTAAGCTGAGGATTCCACATGGACATGCCCGATCCTAAAGAGTGACTCAATACAACTACCCCTGCGTCTTCTTTTCCTGACAGTTCGCAATTGATTTGGATACCATTGGCTTCTATTCGCATTTTCAGAGATTCCTCGAAGGCGTACGAGAATGAATTCATACCTCAACTTAGGTTAGTGCCCATCCATTAATGTAATTGTGGACACTGCGGGTTCCCGACACCAGAATCGGCCGGGAGCCGGGAACCGAAACGGGCACATCGACCGTCTTATCGTGAGGTCAATTCCACCCTTGCAAGGAATTCACAAGTTGTTGAGCGTGCGACAAGCCGGTTTTATAGGTAAACCTTGAACACGTGTTGCATGCTTTCAAAAGGGTGATGCGATATTGTTTATCTATGTAAAGTCTCAGATTGGAATACACACCGAGACCGACGGGGCAGACGGAGATGAGAATGCCTTCTTTTTGAACACTCGTGCACCCTCCGGATTTGGTGAGAGCGTCTTCTGTTTCGATCTCCATTATCTCCATGGGGTTTTCGGGATATCCTTCAAGTGCTCCGGGCAATTCCCTAAAGGATAGGAAGTCATTACCGCTATTCACGGCGTCTGCTAAGTTCTTGAATCCTGAAGATACTAAAGTAGATGAATCATAACAGCGCAAAGCAATTCCCATTATCGTGCCGCTGTTCACGTGAACGATCATTGCCTTTTTTTGGCCGTTCGTCCTTGTGCCCACAGTTGTGTTTCTATCATCTTCATTTTCCAGGGAATCGGGATCGATGAGAAACCCACCCCGCTCATCGTATCCGCTAGGCATCAAGACAATGGTTTGGACCACATCGGTCTGATGACTTGAATTGCCTGTTCTCGTGGTGATTGCCATTGGAAGGAGTCTCGGTACCAGGTCAATTAAGCCCAGATCGATGCGATCCTGGGAAGGAGACTCGGAAAAATACAAGTCAGGCGAATCTTCTTCAAGAGGAAATAATAACCCGTTGTGAAGGAGGAAGGTAATGCTGGGAATAAGTTCCGGGACATTCACGAAAACCCAGGTCTTTTTACCTGCTTCGGTTTTGCAGACCAGCTGAACTTTTTGCCCTTCCTTAACTTCCAGAACAACGATGGATTCATCACTCTCACTACTTATGACCTCTTCCTCAGCCCAACACGCGGCCGAACCCGCCAGTGCCCAAATCACAAAAAAGATCCACAATGATACTCCTCTTCGAACAAATTTCATGGCCCAAACCTCCTTTCAAAATTACAGTGTTTAAAAACAGCCAAGACTCAACCGTCTCCGATCCGCGAAACATCTGAACGGTCTTCATAGAAAAGAATACAAGATCAAAGGTGGCGAAGTCAAGAGGTGAAGAGTAAGCAAATCAAATATGAATATCGCCGATATCACATGCCAGTTTTCACAGTGGTTGTATCACGTTGGGGATGTTCGTCACTGTCAAACGTGGCTGTCTTTTTCGGCTCATCATGGATTAATGTGATATTTTTGTCAGTTGTCGAATAGACCATGCTCAGATTCCAGGTGTCAGGTGTCAGGAAAAAACCGGGTCGCATTCAGCATATTCAACGTAATAACAAGTATTTGTGTTTATTATAACCAGAAAATGGGAATAATAGGTGCTGAAACCTGACACCCGAAACCTGACACCTCTGCTCCGGAAAAAGGGATTCTTCACGCTAATCCGTTGAGCCTCTTTTTCTTTTCCAATGCCATGATTTCATGGGCGGAACGGTTCCAATATGGAAACCAGGCCTATTGTTTTTGACAGATAAGAGCTATTTGAGGTACTCTTAATGGAAACGATAGGCCTTGCAGTTAAAGAAGAATTGGAGAGGTAGCCTAGCTCTGTTGAACGGGTTGGATGACAGGGAGCGCTGGGCTGGCAGTCAATGATAGTAACTGTTGCGAAGACGGCCCGGCTGTGTAAATGATAGACTGGTGTGATTCCATATGAACAATTCGAAAGCATTCATGAACTATCCTGATCTTTTGTCTAGGGTGAAACCGATGGATTTGTCCCAGAAACTTGGTATTCTTGGGATTCAAAAACGGGACTCTTTATTGGTTTTTGATTTCTTTAACCGCCGGCTTGTATTTGATGGGGATGATTTTTTTGATACAGCAGGAACTGATCTTACCGCTGCCGCTAAAGTGGTGCTTTGTACATATATATTGATGAGCCCTGAAAAAGAGCCCAAGAGCGATGGGAAGCTGGTGACCTTTAGAGAATTTTCCGATGCGGGGCCATTATTTTCAAGGTTTACGGAAAATACAGCAAAAATTATACAAACCAGTTTTTCCAATCGGCTTGATGCCCTCAGCCAAAAATGTTTAAAACTGGGGGGAACGATACTGGCTAGTCAATCCTATGACATCAGTGTCCGCTTCTGGGCGCTTCCAAAGATTCCAATTATTTTGAATTTTAATGATGCAGATGAACTCATGCCTGCAAACGCGGTATTTCTTTACCACGATACAGCAATTGCCTATCTTGATCTGCAATGTCTGACCATGACCTGCACATATCTCACCGGGCATTTGATTCAAAATTAAAATCCATGTCCTCTTGTAACCAGAGTTTTTGTGATAGGATGACCGGCTGGCTTGATCCCTTTTCACGCCTCAGACGCTATCTATTGCGGGCATTTCCCTTGGATACCTGAGGAGAAGGGGGTTTTTCTCTGAGTGCCTTGATGAGGAGGGCATCACGGCCATAAATATCTTCACGGAAATGAACCGTACCTTCCGAATCAACCCATGCAGTCCAATAAAGAAGGTGAACAGGGATTGGTTCCGGGATCTTCACGGTTTGGGTTTTGTTGCTATTTATGGCTTCAAGAATGCTTTTTTGGCTCTGGTCAGATCCATCTCTCAAAAGATAGACCATCAGCTCTATTGGGTTTTTGACGCGTATACAACCCGAGCTGAAAATGCGTCTGCTTTTATTAAATAGCTCTTTTGCCTGCGTATCATGTAAATATACGTTGAATTTGTTGGGGAACATAAATTTAACGCGGCCAAGGGAATTGGCAGGCCCGGGTTCCTGACGAAACTTGAAAGAAAGATTCTTGCCGGTGATTTGAGACCAGTCCACTGACTCCGGGGCAATTTCCGGCGCACCATCTTTCCAAGAGCGGAAGACCTTTATCTTATTTTTTGCCAGATATTTGGGATCTTTTCGAACTCTGGGCAGGATATCTTTTCTGGCGATGCTCCATGGGATATGCCAGTACGGGTTCAGTTCGATGTAAGTCATCTTACCTGTGAAAACAGGGGTGCTTCGATATGTCTTTCCAACGACAACAGGCATCTCCATCACGGTTTGCCCATTCTCAACGATCTCTAATTCAAAATCTGCGATATTGACAAGGATATAGCGGGACCCCAGAGATTCGGGAAGCCAACGCCATCGTTCCATATTTGTTTTTAACTGGTCTACACGTTCTTCTACAGGCACATTAAGTGCCCTCAATGTATGTGGACCGACGATTCCATCAACTTTCAGCCCATGTCTTGTTTGAAACCTTCGAACGCTTTGATCCAATTCTTCGTCAAAAACGAATAGATTTCTTTCATCTGATACGTCAATATCGCCTGAAATGAATAACCTGGACCGCAAAACCCTGATTCGGATGCCCCGATCGCCTAATTCCATTTTTGAACCCGGAGGTATTTCCGGCCATCCCCCCCATTTCATAATATTGCGGTATTGTGCAAGAGCCTTTCTCAATCCCACATAACCAAGATATTGCGGGTAGAGGTTTTTGAGTGTCTCCTCAATCTTGTTTGTTTCGATGGCTCGCTGCAGTATTTTTACTAAATCTTCGTAGCGGTTCTTTATCAACCATTCCGATTGAATCGTCTCAGGGTTGACACGGCCTGTAAGCAAATGGGATCCGTATAGAAAGAAAGAATCAGTTAGCAGAAGATCCAGGTCCGCAAGTATATCTGGATTAAGGGGCCTGCTCACCTTTCTATCGAAATCCAATTGGGCCAATAAGGCCTCAATGTTTCCAATATGGTAGTCACCGGGCCTCAGGCCGTCATGGTCCGCGTCATGAATCATCCTCAAGAGATCAGCCGCTTGCGGCAGCAGACCGTAATTCCCACTCCAGGCAGGCCGGAATTCACGATTCATGTAGAAAAGGATAGAGGCCTTTGGACCGCAAAGCAATTCGTTCCTGCAAATGAAGCTTTGTTGCTTCGGTGTGGAGGTGATCTTGTTTTCCAATATCTTGTTAACCTGATCGGACAAATTCGATGCCACAGCACTTTGGCAGGAGATGTGGATGGCCGCACATAGCAATACCATCACGATCAGAGCAGTTTTGAGAGTAGTCCCAAGAGATATTGAGAAATGTGATAAACGCCTTGCTGTTAGAATATCCATTATTCCCCATTTTTATGGAAACAAGCTAAGGGCATTCCATGCCTCCTCGTTATCTGTTTCCAAACCAATTTCTATAAGCATCTAGAAGCCGACTATTTAAAGAACTTTTATCTAAAGATTCGATATCGCTTAGGGGGAAGTGATAAATTCTTCTTTCCAACTGGATTTCTGCAATAACGCCATAGGGGTCTTCATTTCCAGTAATACTATGGATAGTGATTTTATCCCCTTGTTTTAGAAGTCCTGAATTCTGGTGTTTCGATATTTCAGCATCGAATGGTAAAGAAAGATTTTGATCTAAATATTTTCCCCAGGCATTAAAAGCTGTCAAGTGATCGTCTGATTCCATCGATAAAACTTGGTTTATTATCTTTCCAGACGCCCCTAAATAATCCCAATAGTGTTTTGCTTTGATCTTTTTTCGTATTGTTCTCAGATCCTCTTCGGTATCACGTCGCACAGCAATCTGGATCTCATGTGATTTCAGACAAATTTTTTCCCAATCCAGATTTTTCTGTTCGCATTGAAAAATGTATTGATCTGAGATGTTTGAAAGAGCAATACTATCCAAATTAATAATAACAAGGTCATTGACTATTTCTAATATTTGACCATGCCAACCACTAATATCAATGCCCAAATCAGAGGCAACCGTACCATTCTTGACTTTGACTGTATCATTAATCTGAAATTTTTTATTCTTAGCCATTTATTTCTTCTTTCCAGGAACTTCCTATTTCTTTAATGCTAATGCTTCCAAAATGGCATTTTCAAGTAAATTCAGAGAACCTTTTGTTTTTTGAAGACAGAGACCGAGATCATGAGCAATCTCGCCAGCTTTATCTTCGAGTTCGTCTTCATCGAGGTCAAGATTCATGTCAATATAAAGAGCGCGGGTAAATCCGTCCAGCATGCGTCTTGCGAGATGCAACGGCTCAATATCTTTCCTACCAATACGGTTGATCTGCAGTTCGTGGAATACAAATTCCGTTCCCATACGGGTCCAGCCGGGCGAAAGGAACCATGTCCCAGGTACCTGGCGCAATTCTTCCTCATAACGGTCCTGACCTAACAGAACACCGATGCAGTCCTCCGCCTGTGGACGTAGAACCGGGACTTTAAAGTCTTCACCCAGCCGATCCATGGCCTGGCATCGACCATAACCAAGGACTATGGCATCAACTTGGTCCTGCGCTTTAACAATCTCCTTGCGAACGTCCTCAAGCAACCGATCCGGTTCAATATGTAGCCCCCATGGCATAACTTTCAGATAGGTGATTTCCGAAAAACGTCGCACAATAGACTTGATTTCAATATCCAAAGTTTCGCAGTAAATAATTCCGATTTTTTTGGTTGTAGCCTCAGATATCATAGATTTTTCCGGGCTTGGTCCTAACGTCGGCCATTAGAGTTGTTTTCTTACTCATAATCTTAATCGTAATCATAATCGAAGAACCCTGGAATAGGTTAAAAGGAGTATGATTATGATTAAGATTATGATTATGAACCGTCGAACGTATTCTTTGATGATCGCATCAAGTGGGCGAAGTTAGAACCAAGCCCGGTTTTTTAAATCATAGCTGCAGGGATAATACGTCAAACTATAGTTTAAGGCGGCTTTCAG
>Ga0307929_1001166_pt1 | contig 21516 bp, 22 predicted proteins | sample AceLakmetage1330_FD_203160 | JGI IMG/M metagenome (GOLD analysis project Ga0307929, IMG submission 203160) | Saline water microbial communities from Ace Lake, Antarctica - #1330 | ecosystem: Environmental > Aquatic > Non-marine Saline and Alkaline > Saline | place: Antarctica: Ace Lake...
TGGACATATCCAGGGGTGAATTCGCCAAACGCATGGTCTTTGATGTGCGGTTTAATCCACAGGCCATAATAGACACCTGGCTCGGTGATTTTACATTGAAGGACCAGAGCTTTACGGAATTTATATGCGAACAGATATCTCGTAGAATTCTGGATGAGTTCAGGGAAAACAAACTCTTAGCGGGAAAGTTCAAAGTAGTCTCTTGCAACGGTGGCCTAGAGGAGGACAGGCTAAAGTTTGTTATTGATATCAGCAGAGAAGGCCTGCCTGTAAGTGAACTTATTCATGGCAAGGCATGGCATAGCGAGATACTGGAACTCTGTATGCAGAAGATATGTTACGTTACCTATGTCTATAGTTTTTATGATTTTAATGAGATTGAGGTCTTTAACAAGTTTGATAACAAGTCATTAATAATATCAAAAGATGAGATTAGCAAATGGCGAAACAGGAGAATAAGAATTGATTAACGAAGATAAGTCATGTTGGAAGGCGACCAGAGATGGTTACGGAAAAGGACTTGTAAGTTTAGGTAAGGCAAACGAAAAAATAGTTGTGCTTAGCGCGGATCTTACAGAATCGACTCGCGCAAATTGGTTTAGAGATGAGTTTCCGGAAAGGTTTTTCCCCTTTGGTGTTGCTGAGCAGGATATGATAAGTACCGCTGCAGGTTTCGCGCTCTCAGGCAAGATACCCTTTTGTTGCAGTTTTGGTGTATTTGCTTCAGGCCGCGCCTGGGAACAGGTAAGAGTCTCCGCGGCGTACATGAATATTAATATAAATATCGGGGGAACTCACGGTGGCATAACCGTTGGCCCGGACGGAGCTACACATCAGGCGCTTGAGGAGATCGCGCTTATGAGGCTCTTGCCGCATATGAGCGTTGTAGTGCCGTGTGATTCTGCTGAGGCAGAAAAGGCAACAATAGCTTCAGTAGCGGTTAAAGGTCCTGTTTATTTGCGACTTGGCAGGGAAAATTTACCGATAATAACAGAAGGTTATGATGATTTTGAGATAGGCAAGGCCCACATAATGCGAGAAGGCAGCGACCTAACCATAATAGCCTGCGGTATCATGGTCTACCACGCGGTAAAAGCATCCGATTCGCTTAAAGTAGAAGGTATTGACGCAGGGGTGATAAATTTGCATACAGTAAAGCCTATCGACAGGCCAGCCATCCTAAAAGCGGCAGAGAGAACAGGCGCTATTGTTACGGCTGAAGAGCATCTTATAGCCTGCGGTATGGGTAGCGCTGTTTCCGAGGTACTTATACAGGAATTACCGGTTCCGGTAGAGATGGTAGGTGTTCGGGATCGCTTTGGAGAATCTGGTGCCCCCTGGGATCTGATGAAAAAATTAAAGCTTATGCCGGAAGATATAGTAACAGCGGCTAAGCGCGTGTTAAAAAGAAAAAAACAGGTTAGCATATAACGTTATTTACAGCATGGGAGTTTTGATAAAATCCCGCATAGCAGACAAATCAGCAGATAATATGAAATCGATTACTTTAGACGCGCCAGCGAAGATCAATCTTTATCTTGATGTTATCAACAAGCGCAGAGACTCCTACCATAACATAGCAACCATATTCCAAAAATTAAAGATTTGTGATACAATAAAGGTAAGCATCGCGAAGAAGGGCATATCTCTTTGCACGGATTCTCCCGATCTTCCTTTAGGAAGCGCAAACCTAGCGTATAAGGCAGCCAGTCTTATAAAAAACGAATTTAAGATAAAAGATGGCGTAACTATATCGATTAAAAAAAGGATTCCCATAGCAGCCGGCCTTGGAGGCGGCAGTTCAGACGCTGCCTCTGTTATAGTGGCAATGGTTAAGCTTTTTAACCTTCGCTTAAGCCGTTCGCGGCTTATGACACTAGCCGGTCTAATAGGCGCTGACGTAGGTTTTTTTGTATCAGGCTATAATTGCGCTATTGGCAGAGGTATCGGTGACCGCCTCACAGAGATAAAGGCGCCTTCTCCATGCTATGTATTGGCCCTTGTACCGCGCATGCATATATATACTAAAACTATATATAGCAAGTTGACTTTACGCTTGACAAAATCCGGTATGGATGTTAATCTATTTGCCCACATTTTATCAAGCAAAGATGGGTTATTCAGAGCAAGCAACTCACTTTATAATAGATTAGAAGATGTAGTATTGCCTATTTACCCGATTGTTAGTGAAGGCAAGAAGATCTTGTCTTTATATGCGGAAGGGGTGCTCCTTTCAGGTAGCGGCCCTACAGTTTTTGCCCTTTTTAGAAAAAGAAAGGAGGCTGTAAAGGCAAAGAAAGATATCAAGACAGACAGAAGATGGCAGCTTTTTTTAACTGAAACAGCATAGAAAGTTAAGAATCAAAAAAGGAGCCGGTAAGAGATGGAGATTACAGAAGTCAGGATATTCGCGAAGGAATCGGACGATAAGAAGCTAAAGGCGTTTGCTACTATTACATTTGATGACTGCTTTGTAGTGAGAAACATAAAGATAATCGAAGGGACTAAGGGGCTTTTTGTAGCTATGCCTTCGCGCAAGATCAAAGAGGCGTGCCCTAAGTGCGGTTTCAAGAATCCCGCTCGTAGTAAATATTGCAGCCAATGTGCGGTTGTTATGCCGCCACCGGCGCCGCATATAGAGAGCGACGATAAAAATCAGCGCCAGTCAGAGCATAGAGATATCGCGCACCCGATTACAGCGGAATGCAGAGAGAAGATACAGAAGAAGGTTCTGGAAGCATACAGGCAGGAGAAGTCAAGTACACCAACTCAAGCGGTGCCTCCTGAGAAACCAGAAGAAGTTCACTCAGAGCAACCGACAGAAACTCATTATGAGAAGCCTATTCCGGGAGCAGAACCCATTGGTGGGGATGTAGATCTGAGCTGATCCGGCCATACTTCGGTGTTAGGTTTACGGTTTTTTAGAGATCACCATAAACCTGAAACCTATATAAATGGCGGATAGTGTAATGGTAGCACAACGGCTTTTGGAGCCGTTTGTGGTGGTTCGAGCCCACCTCCGCCAGCCATGGTTCGACGCGTCAAAAATTGTTTATCAATTTTTGCCTTGCTCACCATGGCCCTGAGCAAATGAGCGAAGCGAATACGTCGAAGGGCCAGTTAGTTCACTGCTCACAGTGAACAGTGAATGCATACAAGGAATATATTATGAGTAAATGTTCGTTTTGCGGCAAAAATAAGTCAGGAGTAAAGAAACTCTTTAGTGGCCCAGGTGTATATATATGTGATAATTGTGTTCACCTATGCAATCAGATCCTTTTAAGAAAAGATAAAAAGGATTCAACCCCCAGTATGCCCTTTGGCACAATGAAGGAATTGCCTAAGCCTATCTCTATAAAAAAAGATCTTGATAAATACGTTATAGGCCAGGAAATGGCCAAGAAACAGCTCTCCGTGGCTGTTTACAATCACTATAAAAGACTTATAAGCCCGTCTATTACGTCAGGCTCAGATTCTGAGGTTCAGCTTGAAAAGTCCAATGTACTTCTTATAGGCCCTACGGGAAGCGGCAAGACCCTTCTGGCTCAGACCCTGGCTAAGTTGCTGGATGTGCCTTTTGCTATCTGCGATGCTACGCCCTTGACAGAGGCCGGATATGTCGGTGAGGATGTGGAGAATGTATTGCTTAGGCTTTTGCAGAGTTGCGATTATGATGTAAATCGAGCGCAATGCGGTATTATATATATTGATGAGATAGATAAGATAGGCAAGACCCATGATAACGTATCTATTACAAGAGATGTTTCAGGAGAAGGCGTCCAGCAGGCGCTTCTCAAGATAATAGAAGGAACAGAGGCAAATGTTCCGCCTCAAGGGGGCAGAAAACACCCGCAGCAGGAATATATTAAACTTAATACAAAGAACATCCTTTTCATATGCGGCGGCACCTTCAGCGCTCTTAACAATATCATAAAAAGAAGGATAGGCAAGACAGAGATAGGTTTCAAGGCAGATAGCTTGACCAAGCGTGGCGTGAATACTGCCAATAATATTCTTGGACATGTAGAGACAGAGGACCTGCTAAAATTCGGAATGATACCTGAATTTGTCGGCAGGCTTTCCATTGTCGCTACACTAAAGCTTTTAAGCGAGGAAGATCTTATCAATGTACTCACAAGGCCGAAGAACGCTCTTGTAAAGCAGTACATGAAGTGCTTTGACATGGAAGGGGTTAAGCTTACATTTACCGATACCGCGTTAAAGGCGATCGCCAGTAAAGCGATTAAGAAGAAGACAGGCGCGCGTGCCTTACGCTTCATACTGGAAGAAGCGATGCTCGAAATTATGTACGAGTTGCCCTCAGATACCGGTGTGAAGGAATGCGTAATTACCGATGAGGTAATTACAGGTAATAAGAAACCGCAACTGATAAGAAAAGTTTTACAAGGGAAAAAAGTAGCATGAAAAAATGCGCGGCTATAATACTCGCGGCAGGCAAGGGCGTCCGCATGAGATCAGCACTTCCAAAGGCGTTGTCTAGAGTATCAGGCAAACCTATGATAGAATTTCTTATAAATTCCGCTCGCAGGAGCAAGATAGATGATATATTAGTAGTCGGTGGATATAAGATAGACCTCTTGAGAAAAACCCTGGCTGGGCAGGGGTTAAAGATAATAAAACAGCGCAGGCTTTTGGGTTCAGCAGACGCGGTAAAACAGGCGTCATCACATTTTAAGAATTTTAACGGTATAATACTGGTTTTGTATGCTGATACCCCACTCATTTCGCACGTTACTATAAAGGCTATGCTTAAAAAGCACATAAGAACAAAGTCCGATGTTACAGTGCTTTCCGCTTCTGTGGAAGATGCAAAAGAATACGGCAGAATAGCACGCGATACAGATGGAAAAATTTGCGGAATAGTGGAGCATACGGATATCGTTAATTCGAACACCGAACACCGAACACCGAACACCGAGATAAATGCCGGTGCGTACTGTTTTAACGCGAAGAAACTCTTTGAAGGGTTAAGCCGCATAAAGAAGAACAAGATAAAGGGCGAATATTACCTTACGGATATTATAACTTATTTTTACGATAAAGGCTATAAGGCCAGTTCTTATATTACCAAAGACGCGGACGAAGCGCTTGGCGTAAACAGAAGAAAAGATTTACAGTCTGCTGACAAGATATTACGTAAGCGGACCATGGATAAGCTATTTGACGCAGGTGTGACTATAAAAGATCCGGCTAGCGCGTATATAGAAGAAGGTGTAAAGATAGGCAAGGATACTATTATATATCCTTATGTTGTGATAGAGAGCGGAGTTGTTGTTGGTTCATGTTGCAAGATAGGCCCGTTTGCGCATCTCAGGCGAGGTACTGTTATGGAAAAGGGTTCTTGTGTTGGGAATTATGTTGAGATAGTAAGATCGAAGATAGGTAAAGGCTCAAGAGCGAAACACCACAGCTATATTGGGGATACTGACGTTGGTAGAGACGCCAATATAGGAGCGGGTGTAATAACAGCGAATTATGATGGAAGGAACAAGCACAGGACTATCATTGAAGATCAGGCTTTTGTTGGAAGCGGAACAACTATTGTAGCGCCTGTAAGGATAGGAAAAAAGGCTATGACAGGCGCCGGCAGTGTTTTAGTAAGGGGCAGCGATATTCTCCCGGGCAGCATCGTGGTCGGGGTTCCGGCAAGACCTTTATCCGGCAGGAATAGACTTAAAAATAAGAAAAGAATTAAGAACTAAGAATTATATATTAACTTATAGGGAGCGGGCATATGAAAAAAACAAACGGGATTGTCGTATTTTCAGGCACTACACATAAAAAACTTACCGCGGGCATCTGCAAGTGTCTCAAGGTTAAGCAGGGCAACGCACTGGTTTCAGAATTCAGCGAGGGTGAGATCAAGGTGCAGATTCGGGAAAATGTCAGAGGTAAAGATGTTTTTGTGGTCCAACCAACAGCCCCCCCGGTTAATAAGTCCGCGATGGAATTGCTGATCATGATAGATGCTTTAAAGCGTGCGTCGGCACGCAGGATTACAGCAGTAATACCTTATTATGGTTACGCTAGGCAGGACAGAAAAGATCAGCCGAGGGTGCCTATTACAGCGAAGCTGATGGCCAATCTTATCACTACAGCAGGTGCTAACAGAGTACTTACTATAGACCTGCACGCGGGCCAGATACAGGGCTTTTTTGATATAAATCTTGACCATCTCTTTGCCGTGAATGTCTTTGTTGAGTATTTCAAAAAGAAAGGTCTTAAGAACTTAGTGGCTGTCTCGCCTGATGTCGGAGGCATAAAGATGGCACGCGCATACGCAAAGAGAATGCACGCGGGCCTGGCGATAGTAGACAAGAGAAGACGTAATGATGTAGATGCCGAGGTTATGCATATCTTAGGCGATGTAAAAGGAAAGACAGTAGTTATAGTCGATGATATTGTCGCGACAGCGGGATCTCTTCAGGAGGCGGTAATAGCGCTTAAGAAAAAAGGTGCCAAACAGATATACGCGGCGATAACCCACCCGCTTTTATGCGGCCCGGCACAGGAACGATTAAAAAATATCGGACTAAAAGAATTGGTAGTAGCCAATACGATACCCGTATCAAAGGAGAAGCTCTCCTCGGGCATAAAGGTCCTGTCAGTTGCTCCGCTTCTGGCGGACGCTATACAGAGGATTCACAATGAAGAGTCTATAAGCATATTATTTAAAAGTCCTACAACTAAAAAAAAGAACAAGCCCGGCGTTTCGGATGACGATGAATATTTTAAGCTAGGGTAAAGGAGTGAAATCAAATGGAAAAAGTTATATTAAAAGCAGAGATACGCGAGGAATTTGGAAAAGAGTTAAGCAGCAGAATGAGAAAGTCAGGCCTTGTGCCGGCTATTGTTTATAAGCAAGGCACCAAGGCGCTCCCACTGAAGGTAAGCGCGAGCGAACTGTTTCATGCCCTGCATACATCAGCGGGCGGCAATGTAATTATCAATTTAAAGATTGCCTCAGATGATAAGGAAAAGTCCGGCAAGAACGATAAGACTGTTATTATAAAAGAGATACAGTATCATCCGATCAGAGGAGATGTTCTCCATCTGGATTTTCATGAGATCTCTCTTACCGATAATATTAATGTGACTATAGCTATTGAGACAAAAGGTGAGCCGGAAGGCGTAAAGTCCGACGGAGGTATCCTCGATCACCCTACTAAAGAGCTTCATATAGAGTGTCTTCCTACAGAGATACCGGAACGGATAGATGTTCATGTTGAAATGCTTAAGATGGGCGAAGGCATCAGGGTAAAGGACCTTGATATCCCCGAAGGAATAACTGTGCTCAATGATCCGGAGCAGACCGTTTGTTCAGTCGTTGCTCCTAAGGTGGAAGAGGAGATCTCAGAGGAAGAAGCAGCATCAGAAGAGGCTGCTGAGCCGGAAGTTATAAGAGAGAAGAAGCCTGAAGAAGGTGACCAGGCATCGACCGAGCCACAGTCCGCGCCTGCCAAGGAAGACAAGCAATAAAGAGTATAGGTTATTTTAATAATGTTTATTTTGATAGGATGAGCTGATGAACCTCGTAGCAGGGCTCGGTAACCCAGGCTCAAAATATATAAATACCCGTCACAATATAGGTTTTCGCGTAGTCGAGAGATTTGCGGAAGCAAATAGTGCTGTTTTAGGGAAAAAGCTCTTTGCAAATGCCAAGGAATGCAGGCTAACATTGTTTAGCAGGAAATTATTGCTTATTCAGCCACTTACTTTTATGAATCTTTCAGGCGTAGCGGTGGTGACCTATCTTAAAAAAGCTAAAGCGGAGAAGAGTAACCTGCTTGTAATATGTGACGATGTTAATCTTTCGCTAGGACAGATAAGGTTAAGGCCAAACGGGTCAGCAGGCGGCCATAACGGGCTATCTTCCGTAATAGAACGCCTGTCAACGACTGATTTTCCTCGGTTACGTATTGGTGTAGGCTCAAAAAATACGATAAGAGACTTATCTGAATATGTGCTTTCAGATTTTAGGCAGGATGAGCTCATAGACGTAGATGAGGCGATAATTCAGGCAGTAGCGGTATGTGAATGCTGGCTCAAAAGCGGCATCGACAAGGCTATGAGCATTTATAATAAATGAATTACAAAACTGAACTTACCCCCACTGTTTAGCTCTGCGAAACAAAGCGCGGGGGGGGCAATTCTCCCCTTGCTTTCCTGTGAAAGCAACAAGGGGGATCATTAAAGGAGGAAAAATTGAAGAACTATGAATTATTAGTACTGATCAAGCCTGGATTGGACACAGAGTCATTAACTAACCTGTACAAGACAGTAGAAGAGATGGTAACAAAACACAAAGGTGAGATTATTAGTAAGGAAGAGTGGGGTAAAAAGACGCTTGCCTATGAGATCAACAAACATAGGGATGGTATATATTGTCTTTATAATATCAAGCTTGATCCAGTCCATGTAAAGAGCCTTGATAACGATCTGAAGTTAAATGATTCTGTTTTAAGGTCATCATGCACACAAGAGATGAAAAAGAAGCCGGTCTTGGCGCCTAAAGAAGAGAGCGTAAAAGAAGGAGGCTTAGATGGCTAATTTTAACAAAGCGTTTATGATGGGTAATTTAACCCGAGATCCGGAATTGCGCTATCTGCCCAATGGTACCGCGGTCACTACCTTTACAATCGCGTCAAACAGAGTATATTCTCTCCCATCAGGCGAAAAGAAGGAAGAGGCTACTTTTATGCGAGTGGTTGTTTGGGGCAGAAGAGCGGAGACCTGCGGAGAATATCTCGCTAAAGGCTCCTCTGCTTTTGTTGAGGGCAGGCTTCAATCCAGGACTTGGGAAGGACAAGACGGACAGAAGCGCAGTACAGTAGAGATCATAGCTGATAATGTCCAGTTTTTGGGAAGACCTAAAAAAGATGGGCAATCCGCGTCAGCAGGTACTTCAAATTCGCAAGAGGGGCCTAACATGATGCCTGATGTGGATTTACCACCAAGCGGAGCAAGCGCAAAACCAACATCCCAAGTGGATGAGGTACCGTTTTAATACTACACTAAGGAGATAAAAAATGCCAAGAAAAGCACCATCAAAATCATCAAGGACAAAGAAGCCCGGTCAGCGTAACAATAAATTTGCGGCTTTCCATAGGTTTCCAAGAGGTTGCAGATTATGCAAGGAGAAGGCACCAAAGGTAAGTTATAAAGACGTATCTTTATTGCAGAAGTTTATTACAGAACAGGGCAAGATTATCCCCGGTCGGATATCAGGTAATTGTGCTTCACATCAGAGACAGGTCGCACGCGCGATAAGACAAGCCCGCATTATGGCGCTTTTACCTTTCGTAGCAGATTAACTAAAGAGACGAGGTAGCTTGTAGCATAGTTTTGTTATGCGTATCGAGTATCGCGTAAAAAATTTAAACGCAATACGCACAACGCAATACGCAATACAAAATTAGTCGCACTAAGCTCCTAATTAATAAAAACGCGAGGTTAAATATGGAAGTTATCCTAAAGGAAGATGTTTCAAAAATCGGAAGAGCCGGTGATAAGGTCGAAGTAAAAGATGGCTACGCGAGAAATTACCTTATCCCAAAAGGGTTAGCGCTTGGGGTTACCGTTGCAAACGAGAAGGCTATTCAGATTCAGCGTGAAAAGAATATTCGCAAAGAAGAGGAAATTAAAGCAGAGGCAGAGGCGATAGCGAAAAAACTAGAGGAGATATCTTGTACCGTAGCGATGAACGTTGGCGAAGATGACAAGCTCTTTGGCGCTGTTACCACAGCTGATGTAGCCGCCACACTCAGCGCGGAAGGCGTGGCAATAGATAAGAAAGATATTATATTTGAGGATGAGATGCCGAAGCTGGGTATATATTATTTTAAGGTAAAATTACACCCTGAGGTTACACAACGCGTAAAATTATGGGTTGTTAAGAAATAATTAAGAAGCGAACGCTTAAAACCGAATACCGAGAACCTAGACCATGGCAAAAGATAAGCAGATAGACAGAATCCCTCCACAAAACGAGGAAGCGGAGATGGCGGTATTGGGCTCTATGCTGTTAGAGGAAAACGCTATTTCCGAGGCTGTCGGGATACTGGATGAGAAGGCTTTTTACAAAGACGCGCACAAGAAAATTTTCAGCGCAATTGTTGATATATATAGCGCGAACAAGCCTGTCGATCTTGTAACAACGACAGAAATGCTAAAAAGTAAAAAGACATTTGACGATATAGGAGGCGCCTCTTATATCGCTTCTCTTACACAGGCTGTACCAACAGCGGCAAATATAAGCCATTATGCAAGGATCGTGCGCGAGAAATATATAATGCGTGCCCTTATCACTACAAGTACCCAGATAGTCTCTGAGGCGTATGAAAGCGACGCGGATACCGAAGAGTTGCTGGATAGGTCAGAAAAACTGATATTTGATATAACAAGCAGCAAATCAGAATCTTCTTCCACGCCCCTTAAAGAGATAATAAAAGACAGCATAGAGATAATAGATGGACTCTACCAGCGAAAAGAAAGTATAACCGGAATCGCGACAGGTTTTCACGAATTCGACATAATGACCGCGGGTTTACAGCCATCAGAACTTATTATTGTTGCAGGCAGGCCGTCTATGGGTAAGAGTGCGCTTGCTACCTGTATCGCAGAGCATGCCGGAATGATAGAGAAAGTGCCTACGGTTATATTCAGTCTTGAAATGGCAAAGGAACAGTTGGCCCAAAGAATGCTCTGCTCCCATGCCAGGGTTGATGCCCATAAGGTTAGAACAGGTTTTCTTTCCCAAAGCGACTGGCCAAAACTTACAAATTCGGCCGGCACACTTGCGGAAAGTCCCATATTTATCGATGATACCCCTTCTATATCAGTGTTTGAATTGAGAGCAAAAGCAAGGCGATTAAAGAGCCAGCACAACATAGGCCTTGTTATCGTAGATTACCTTCAGCTTATGAGAACATCTTCAAGAGGCATGGATAATCGCCAGCAGGAGATATCAGAGATATCCCGCTCACTCAAGGCATTAGCGCGCGAGATAAACGCTCCGGTAATAGCTATGAGCCAGCTCTCAAGGGCAGTAGAGGCCCGCGCGGACAGAAGACCGCAGCTCTCTGATTTAAGAGAATCAGGTGCTATTGAGCAGGACGCGGATGTTGTAATGCTGCTTCTAAGAGAAGAATATTATACTCCTACGCCTGAGAACAGAGGTATCGCGGAACTTATAGTCGCGAAACAACGTAACGGGCCCGTAGGTACGTTGAATTTAGCGTTCGTAAAAGAATATACCAGGTTTGAAAATCTAACAAGACATCAGGAAGAATTTACCGAAGAAGAGGTTGGCGTTTGATCGGTGAGCTGAAATTTATACATAATCTATTTTCTTGTTTACATCTTAATTTTTATATGATAGATTAATAATCGGAGCATAATATGACTGCAACCAAACAAAAATTTATTTTCCCTTGTCTTTTAATAGCAATTTTATTATCAAGCCTTTTTTCTTTTTCCCGTATCTATGCACAGGATATGAAAAAACAGGCCCAGTCTGAGATTACGGATATAACAGTCGAGGGCAATAAAGCGGTAAGCACCAATACCATCCTTTCCAAGATTAAGACGCACGTCGGTAGTAAATTCCAGCAAAAAACGGTTAACGCGGACATAAAAAGGCTTTACGCGACAGGCTTTTTTACAGATGTTACAGCCCAGGTAGAGAACTACGAAGGCGGTGTAAGGCTCATATTTTCTGTATTAGAGAAATCGGTTGTAGGTAGCATCGTATTTGAAGGTAATAATATATATAAGGACGCCGCCCTTATGAAACACATGGATACAAAGGAGGGCGATGTTCTTAATAGAAGGCTTCTTTCAGAGGATGTGAAAAAGATAAAGGCATTTTACAAGAAAAAAGGTTTCGCTCTTGTAACTGTAACCTATGAGGTCGATTTAAATGATGAGCTTAACAGCTCTGTTGTCCATATTAAGATAGATGAGAAAAAACAGCACAGGATAAAAAAGATTACATTCGAGGGGAACAAGGCATTCAAGAGCAACCGTTTGGTTAAGATTATATCAACGCGCCGCGATACCTTGTTCACATCAGGGATATTAGATGAGACCGTGTTAGAGCAGGACACCGAGAGGCTAGAGGCGTTTTATAAGGATAATGGTTTTATAGATATGCAGGCAAGCGACACTATTAATTATTCAGACGATGGCATTGAGATCCTAATTAATATTGATGAAGGGGAACAATATTTTGTCGGCAGTGTCACAATAGATGGCAACAAGATTATCAGCACGAAAGAGATAGATAAAGAGCTCAAGATGATACCTAAAAAGCCATACAGCCCTAATAATCTGCGTTTCGATGTTATCACCATACAGACGCTCTATTTTGATAAGGGTTATATGTCATGCCGTGTAAAGCCTGTTACATCGCTGGATAAAGAAAATAAAACTATTGATATAACATATACTCTGACCGAAGGCGGTTTAAGCTATGTTTCCGCGGTCAAGATAGAGGGCAACTATAAGACCAAGGATAAGGTTATAAGACGTGAGTTGCGCCTGTACCCCGGAGAGAAGTTTGACGGCGTTAAGCTTAAAAAATCGAAACAGAGGCTCTACGACCTCGGATATTTTGACGAGGTAGTATTTGATACGGAACCGACCAAGGTAGGCGATCAGAAGGAGCTTCTAGTGCGCGTTAAAGAGGCCAAGACAGGTGAGTTCAGTTTTGGCGGGGGCTATAGTTCCGTTGACCAGCTGGTAGGATTTGTTGAAGTTGCCCAGAGAAATTTTGATATAACAAATTTTAAGACATTTACAGGTGCCGGCCAGATACTAAGAGTGAAAGCGGAGATTGGTTCGGTAAACCAGAATTACACATTAAGTTTTACAGAACCCTGGATATTTGGCTACCCTTATCTATTTGGTTTTGATCTTTTTAATTTTGAAAGAAGAAAGAAGGAGTCTCTGGGTTATGGTTATAGTGAAGGAAGAACCGGTGGAGCCCTTCGGCTAGGCAAAGAATTTGATGATTATGATCGCGCAGATCTAAAATATAGATTGGAACGGGTAAAGATAGGCGATGTCTCCTCGGAGGCCTCCAGTGCGTTGCTGGATGAGGAAGGTACAAATACCATAAGTAGTCTCGCCCTTACCCTTACGCGCGATACAACAGATAGCAAATTTAATCCAATGTCAGGCCATATACTATCTGCCACAGGAGAGGATGCCGGGGGCATGTTCGGAGGAACTAAAGATTTTTATAAATTGACAGGACTCGCGGATTTCTTTACTAATTATAAGAAGAAGCTGGTCGTTGAGTTTAAGGCAAGAGGCGGCTGGGAAACAGAATACGATGATTCAAGCCACGTACCTATCTATGAGAGATTCTTCGCCGGAGGCGCTAACACAGTAAGAGGGTACAAGGAGCGAAGCATAGGACCACGTGATTCCAAGACAGGTGATCCGATAGGCGGAGAGGCGATGCTTATTGGAAACGCGGAGGTGACTTACCCGATATTCAAAAATTTCAAAGTAGCGGCATTTTACGATATAGGTAATGTATGGGAAAATTCAGAAGATGCGTCCATAAAGAGCGATGATTTTAAATCAGGTACAGGTGTAGGGATAAGGGTAAAGACGCCTATAGGGCCTGTGAAGGTTGATATGGGGTGGCCCCTTGATAAGGCACATCCCGGTGATAAGCAGAAGGTAAGATTCCATTTTAGCATGACAAGAGGCTTCTAGGTTATCAAAAAGGAACACCCTATTCCTTGTTGCATGAATAAAATTTCTACCACTGTAAAAAAATAACAATCAAAAAGATAGGAGGCGGTAATGAGCAGGAGAATGGTTTTGTCGGTATTAGCGGGCTTTCTTTTAATGGGCCTATTATTTGTTCAAGGCGTGCAGGCAGCGGAGGCGCTTAAGATCGGTTATGTAGATTATGCCGCGGTTTTCCAGGGTTATGATAAGACAAAAGAGGCTTATGCGACGTTTAGAGAAAAGGGCCAGAAAAAACAGGCGGAGCGCGACGGGCTGATAGAGGATGTCAGGAATATGAAGAACGAGATTGAGCTTCTAACTGACAAGCAGAGAGATAAGAAACAGGTAGAGATAGACGAGAAGATAAGGGTTCTGCAGGATTTTGAACGCGAGGCCAAGGTTGACCTGGATCGCGAAAAAGACAATTTGGAAAAAGATATATTTAAAGAGATCGAGGCGGTAATAGAGCAGTATGCCGTTAAAAATGCTTACAGCTTGATACTTAGCGACAGGGTACTTGTTTATGCTCAGGAGAAGTTTGACATAACCGATGAAATCCTTAATCTCTTAAATTCAAAGTACAGAAAAACGGGTAAATGAAGAAAAGCCTCAGTGAGATAGCAGCGATTTTAGGCGGTGAAGTAGTAGGTGACGCGGATATAGAGATAAGCAATGTAAATGGTATTAGGGAAGCGCAAGAAGGGGATATTACCTTTCTTGCGAATTCTCTATATAAGCCACTTATAAGTACTACAAGAGCCTCCGCTATTATAACATCAAAAGAGATCTTTTCTGCCCATAAGCCGATTATTCGTGTGGAGAATCCTTCTCTGGCCCTTACAAAGGTCATATCTATTTTTAGTGTTAAATCAGAACGCGTGATATCATTAGGTATTCATAAGTCTGCTGTTATAGGCAAGAATGTTAAAATAGGCGAAAATGTCGCGATATCCGCCTTTGTAGTTATAGAGGATGGTTGTGATATAGGTGATGGCTCTATAATATATCCGCATGTTTATATAGGTAATAACACAAGTATAGGTTCTAAAGCGAAGATATACCCAAATGTTACGATACGTGAAAACGCTACTATCGGAAGCGATGTTATTATTCACGCCAATAGTGTTATAGGTTCAGACGGCTTTGGTTATGTGCAGGTCGATGGTTCACACCAGAAGATACCCCAGACAGGGGTAGTTGTTATTGAGGATGATGTAGAGATAGGTTCCAACGTATCGATAGACAGGGCGCGTTTTGGTAAAACATTTATCGGTAAGGGTACCAAGATAGACAATCTTGTTCAGATAGCTCATAATGTTAGTGTAGGTTCTCATTCTATTATAGTATCACAGGCAGGTATTTCAGGCAGTTCAATGCTGGGTAAAAATGTAATTATTGCCGGGCAAGCAGGCATAGTAGGGCATATCGAGATAGGTGATAACGCTATAGTAGGGGCACAATCCGGGATTTCCAAATCAGTGCCGAAGGGCGCTATAGTATTAGGTTCACCCGCAAGCCCTATATCTGAACAGAAGAGGATATTCGTGGCTTTACGTAGATTACCTGAGATGCTCAAAGTTGTTAAGGCGCTTAAGGATAAGGTATTAAAATAAGGAGCTAGACGTGGCATTACAGCGCACAATAGGAGAAGAGAAGAAAATAGAAGGCATAGGCTTGCATACCGGCAAGAATATCAAGCTTAGACTTTTGCCCGCGGATGCGGATAGCGGGGTAAGGTTTAAAAGAGTAGATCTTCCTGATAAACCTATTATTCCCGCGCTGGCGTCTCATCTTACAGATGCGTCAAAGAGCTTGCGGCGTACATCAATAGGAAGTAATGGCGCGGAGGTTCATACTATAGAGCATTTGCTCGCTACACTTTCGGGCATGCATATAGATAATATTATGATCGAGATTGATGGACCGGAACTGCCGGGCTTAGATGGAAGCGCGGATGGTTTTGTAAAGATTATAAAAGAGGCGGGCGTTAAGGAACAGGATAGTGTATGCAGGGAATTTTGCGTGCGAGAGCCTCTTTGGGTAGAAGATAAAGATTCCTTATTGGTGATATTGCCTGATGTAAATTTTAAGATATCCTATACTATCGATTATCCTACTACAAACTTTAAAACCCAATATGGACATTTTCTTATCAATAGCCAGACATATGAAAATGACATAGCCCCTAGCCGCACATTTTGCCTTGAGGAAGAGGTAGAGCGTTTGCGTGCTTTAGGGCTTGGCAAAGGCGCGTCACTTGAGAATACGGTTGTAGTGGGCAAAGAAGGCATCGTGAGTGGTAAGTTGCGGTTTGAGGATGAATTCTTAAGACATAAAGTTTTGGATCTTATCGGAGATCTTTTTTTATTAGGCTACCAGGTAAAAGGCCATGTCATAGCGATTAAGAGTGGGCACATGCTTAATATCGCACTACTCCAGAAGATAATTGAGCACTCCGAAAGCACCCATGGCAAACTCGCGGCAGTGGATGCACCCGCTACAAAGGGCGTTCTTGACCTGGAGGGGATAAAGAAGATTCTTCCCCATCGTTACCCGTTCCTTATGGTCGATAGGATATTAGAGCTCAAGGAAAGATCGGCAGTGGGCATGAAGAAACTCACCAAAAGCGATTATTTTTTTGCAGGACATTTTCCGGGTAATCCGGTTATGCCCGGGGTACTTATGCTTGAAGCTATGGCACAGGTAGGAGGCGTTATTCTTCTTAGCCGTCCTGAAAATATCAACAAGATAGCGTATTTTATGTCTATTAATAACGCGAAATTCAGGCGGATAGTTAGGCCCGGCGATGAATTACACCTTGAGGTCGATGTAGTAAGATATAAAACAAGGACAGGCCAGGTCCATGGAAGAGCACTTGTTGATGGTCAGCTAGCGGCAGAAGCGGATCTTAATTTCGTTTTTGAAGGAAAGCAGGATTAATAAAAATATGTCCATACATAAGACAGCCATAATAAGTAAAGACGCTAAACTTGCCAAAGGCGTATCCGTAGGCCCTTATACGATTATAAACGGTAACGCGGTTATAGGAGCAGGTACAGAGATAGGGCCTCACTGCGTAATAGATGAATTTACTACTATAGGAAAAGATTGCAAGATATTTTCCGGGGCTATTGTAGGCAGCGTAAGCCAAGATAAAAAATTTAATGAAAAGAGAAGCTTTTTAGAGATAGGTAATAATAATACAATACGCGAATATGTTACAATAAATAGAGGCACGGAAAAAGAGTCCAAGACAATAATAGGCAATAATTGTCTATTCATGGCATATAGCCACATTGCGCATGATTGCAAGATAGGCGATAACGTGGTCATGGCTAATTGTGGTACTTTAGCTGGTTATGTTGAGCTGGAAGATCGTGTTATCATGGGCGGCCTATCGGGTGCGCATCAGTTCGTAAGGATAGGCAGATTATCAGTAATCGGAGGCTGTTCCAAGGTTGTCCAGGATATAGTCCCATATTCCATGGCAGATGGGCACCCTGCGAAGATATATACATTAAATACAGTAGGACTTGATAGGGCAGGTTTTACAGATGATCAGAAAGATAGCTTAAAGCGTGCATTCAAGATAATGTTTTCAATCAAATTAAATCTTAAGAACGCGTTATTAAGAGTAGAAAAAGAGCTTACCCCTACGCCAGAGATAACTATTCTACTGGATTTTATAAAATCTGCGGAGAGAGGTATTTCCAGGTAGTATTTATATGGAGAAGATGCATCGGATAGCGCTTATTGCGGGCAGTGGAAAATTTCCAATGCTCTTTGCCCAGGCGGCAAAGAGCATTGGCATTGACGTAATAGTTATAGCCATCAATTCCGCCGCTGACAAGAAAATAGAAAAGATAGTTGATAAGATATATTGGGTCAATATAGGCCAGGCAAAAAAGCTTATAGATATATTATTAAAGGAAGAGATAAGATACGCGGTAATGGCAGGAAAGGTCGATAAGACAGTAATAATAAAACAGGTCTTAAGCCTTGATAAGGAAGCGCGCGGTTTACTCAAAAGGATAGCTGACAAGAAGGATGACACCATCCTCTTAAGTATAGCTAATCGGCTTAAAGATTTTGGGGTTGAACTTATAGATTCAACCCTTTTTCTTAAAGATCTCATGCCTGAAAAAGGTGTCCTTACCAAAAGAAAACCCACTAAACAGGAACTGGAAGATATAAAGTTTGGTTTTTCAATAGCCAAGGATATGGGTGCTCTCGATATCGGGCAGTCGGTAATAGTAAAACAAAAGGCTGTTATAGCTGTGGAGGCTATAGAGGGTACGGATTCGGCTATAAGCAGAGCCGGTATTCTCGTGGGAAAAGGCACTGTTGTTGTAAAGGTATCTAAGCCTAAACAGGATATGCGTTTTGATGTACCTGTTATAGGCCTTGAGACGTTAAAGGCGCTAAAGGGCGCTGGTTCATCCGCCCTTGCCATAGAAGCAGGTAAGGTTTTAGTTCTGGATAAAGAATCGCTTATAATCAAGGCTGACAAAGCAGGGCTTTCTATTATAGCGATATGATAAGATATAATAATCAGACAAGCTAAAAAATGAAATCCTTTAATATAAAATCAAGAATAGTCGCTAAAAAGCTAGTAGATTTTATAGCGTATACAGCAGTATCTAAGGGCTTTAAAAAGGTCCTTTTAGGCCTTTCCGGTGGGCTTGATTCAACAGTAGTAGCGTATCTTTCGCAGGCCGCGTTGGGCAAGAATAATGTTACAGGTATTCTTATGCCATACGGCAGGCTTTCACAGCAGGCGTTACAGCATGCGGGAAAGATCGCCAGGATTTTGTCTATCGAGTCAGAGTGTATCGATATCAAACAGATGGTAGATGCTTATTTTAAAAAAATAAGCATCTCTGATAATACTAGGCGTGGCAATAAGATGGCAAGAGAGAGGATGTCTATATTATATGATCTGTCAGAAAAATATAACGCACTTGTTATCGGAACCTCTAACAGGACAGAACTTCTTTTAGGCTATGGCACTATTCACGGTGATTGTGCTTGTGCCCTCAATCCGATCGGCGGTCTTTATAAAACGCAACTTAGGAGCCTGGCTAAATATATAGGGGTTCCATCTTACATATTGGATAAACCGCCGAGCGCTAACCTATGGCATGGCCAGACTGATGAGGATGACCTGGGCTATATGTATGAGGATATAGATAAATTATTGTTTTTTATGATAGATAATAGTCTCAGTGACGAAGAGCTTGTTAAGAGAGGTTTTGACGGTAACTTTGTCCATGATATGAGAGAAAGAATGCACAACAACAGCTTTAAATTGGAACTACCCGTTGTAGCGCAATTGTAATATTTTTCATCGTGTAAACACAAAAACCGAAACAGTTACCAAATTGTTCGGGACACAAGTGGTAATCATTAACCTGAAACAGATAACCGAAATTAGTTATACGAGGTGGGCAGTTTATCAGTTTAAGAAATGCGTAACCTCTTTTGCCGCTCGCGCAACTGCTCCGGATTCTCCAAGACTTAATCTTATTTCAAGAAACTCCTGCTTTATCTTGTCTGTCAGCTCTTTATCCGTAAGTAATTCTTCTATATAACCGGCTATCTTTTCACTTGTCGCGTCATATTGCAGGAATTCTTTTACTACATGTTTTCCGGATACAACATTTACCAATCCTATGTAAGGCAGTTTTATCAGATGTTTCGTAAGTATATAGGTAAGGAAGTTAGCTTTATAGATTATAGCCATAGGCACATTAAGTAATGCAGTTTCCAGTGTGGCGGTACCGGAGGTGACCATCGCGCAATCACATATCGATACAGCATTATAGGAGTCATTCTCCGTTACGATTACATCTATTCCGCTCTTTTCGATTATCTGTTTCAGATAGCGCTTGTTTATGGTAGCGGCTAATGGCAGTACAAACCTTATCTTATTATTGAACCTGTTTAATATTAATTTCGCGGATTCAAGCATGACAGGCAGGATATTTTTTATCTCACTCTGTCTGGAGCCAGGTAATAGCCCTACTGTTTTAAAGCCTTTCTCAATGCTAAGTTTCTTTAAGATATCCTCTTTTTTAGAGGTAACCTTTACCATGTCAAGGAGCGGGTGGCCTACAAAACTAACATTTACGCCATGTTCTTTGTAAAGGGTTTCTTCAAACTTAAAGAATACAAGCATCTTTTCTACAAGAGCACGTATGGTCTTAATACGCCAGAGCCCCCAGGCCCAAACCTGCGGGCTCACATAATATACGACCGGTACACCAAGGGCCTTTAGCTCTTTAGCAACGCGTAGATTGAATTCAGCATAGTCAATAAGGATGGCTAAGTCAGGCGCGTTCTGTTTAAGGTTTTCGCGCAACGCGTTAAATATCTTTTTTAATTGCAGATAATGCTTAAATAGTCCGCCGGGCCCTATAAAGGCGAGACGCACTATATTCTCATGAATATTGACACCAGCTTCTTTCATCTGGTTTCCTCCGAGACCAAAAAAGGAGGTGTCGCCCTTTAAGGCTTTTATCTCTTTTACCAGGTCCGCGGCATGCATATCGCTTGATGCTTCACCCGCTATAATAAGTATTCTTTGCATCTTTTTATTTAGTTTTATCCTTTTAGGATTTTACGTAGATTACGCACTTTTAATATTTTTTAATATTTCAAGTGCTACACTAAGAGCCTGGCGGCCTTCTTCGCCTGAAGCCAAAGGCTTTTCCCCAGAACGTACGCATTCGAGAAAAGAAGCGATCTCTTTTTGCAGGGGCTTTTCCTTTTTAATATCTATCTGACGGGGTATGATCTTACCAAACTTTCTTTTGTATATAATAGCGTCTTGTTTTATATAATCCAGAGATATGTAAGCGTTCGTTTGGAACATCCTTATCTTTCTGACAGCATTCGCGGTAATACGACTTGCTGTAATATTGCAGACAGCGCCATTTTCAAAAACAATGCGGGCATTCGCGATATCCTCGTGATCTGTCAGTACATTTACCCCGACAGCGTCAATTCTTTTTATGGGAGATTTTATAAGCCATAGCAGTATATCTATATCATGTATCATCAGGTCAAGTACGACACCGACATCTTTTACCCGTGGTGAAAAAGGCCCTAGCCGATGACATTCAACAAATTTTATATCGCCCTTAATTTTTAATATGGCCTCTATCGCAGCATTGAAGCGTTCTACATGGCCAACGGCAAGAGTCAGGCGTTTTCTTTTAGCGATGTTTAGCAACTCATCCGCTTCACGAACAGTCTGCGTTATGGGTTTTTCTATCAAAAGATGAACGCCGGCGTTGAGCAGTTCCTTGGATACGGAGTAATGCGCCTTTGTAGGAACCGCGATACTCGCGGCGTCTATCTTGCCTATGAGCTCGGAATAATCCTTAAAACCTTCAACATTGAGCTCTTTGCTGACCTGTGCCAGCCTTTTAGTGTCGGTGTCGCATATGCCTACTAACTCAACATTTTTAAGAGAGGTGTATATCTTAGCGTGTATAGACCCAAGCGCGCCCGTTCCGATTATGGCAACTTTTAATTTTGACATTTTTACCTCTTTTGTTTGAATCATTATACCACGCGCAATTTACGTGGTCAATGTCTTCTCCACTTTAATGCGAAAGCGGTAAATTGTAACTCATACTGCAACAAAATCAAGTCCTAAATCGCTGTTACTTCTTAAGTATTCTTGGGCTGCCTGTTTAGCTGACCTGTATCCAAGTCTCTTTCTTGGATAATTATTCATCCACT
>Ga0307929_1001167_pt1 | contig 21504 bp, 23 predicted proteins | sample AceLakmetage1330_FD_203160 | JGI IMG/M metagenome (GOLD analysis project Ga0307929, IMG submission 203160) | Saline water microbial communities from Ace Lake, Antarctica - #1330 | ecosystem: Environmental > Aquatic > Non-marine Saline and Alkaline > Saline | place: Antarctica: Ace Lake...
TTACCTCTTATCCAACAGCGGGCACGATCCGATTACAGGCTGGTTGAGCGTTGCCCCCCCGCTCGTTCACCGGCTGGATCGCACACCCGTCAGCGCCGACGATCCCCCTCTCGGCGCGAAAAGAGCGCTACGAGCGCGGCCCCCGGTTGTCCCCGCAGCCGGGGGCTTCTCTTTTCAGCCAGCAGCACCCACACCCCAAACGCACACCAAACATCAGGCGTTCTGGTTTTTACCGTCCGCACCCTGTATGAGACGGCGATGAGCGCCAGTGATTTCCCCTTGCCTGAAAACGACAATGACGGACCCGACGGGCCCGAACTCGAAGCTTTGGAAGCAGAGTTGCCAGCCCTTGCCCGCATCCGCCGATTTGCCAGCGCAGCAATACGCGTCGATTGGTTTGCCCATGTCGGCGAGCATCCAGGCCCCGTCACCATGGACACCGCAGGCCGCTACGTGGATGCGCTTGGCTTTCCCGATGCGCGCGTGGCCCTTGTCACCGACTGGGCAGAAGCCGCCGCCGCCGCTGAAACCTTGGATTTTGATTCAGCCGCCTGGGAAGCCGAAGAACAACTACGCTCTGCCCTCACCATGGATGCGCTGGAACACATGAGCGAAGACGCCCTGTCCGTCGCCCTCACCCATGTCTCCTCAGTCATTCACGAGCCAATCCGCACCAGCGTGGAAGAAGCGCTTGCGATCTGGGATGAACCCGACGATGTGCTGCGCGAACTCGCTGTCGGCAGCGCCATTCAGGCATGCCATCAAGCAGCCCTCGTGCTGGCAGCGGAAGCTGAAGAAGACCACCCCTTCGCGCTGCGCTTCCGCCTGTTTGAAGGCGGCCGCTGGCCCATCGGCATCGCCGGGCTGAGTTTCAATTTCTTCTAGTAGAGAGCCTTCATGTCCAGCAAGTCCGAGTCCCTCAAGATCGCCACATGGAACATCAATTCCGTCCGCCTGCGAATTGACCTCGTCACCAAGCTGCTTGCCGAAGAAGCGCCTGACGTTTTGTGCCTGCAGGAAACCAAATGTCCCGACGATCTGTTTCCGGAAAAAGCCATCCGCAAGGCAGGCTATGAGCACATCGCAAAGCGTGGCCAGAAGGGCTATCACGGCGTTGCCATTGTCTCGCGCGTGCCGCTTGAAGCGCCCAGCACAAAAGAGTTCTGCGGCAAAAGCGACTGCCGCCACATACAGGCGACCGCAAAGGGCGTTGAGATCCACAACTTCTATGTGCCCGCAGGCGGTGATGAACCCGATCCCGTGAAGAACGACAAGTTCGCCCACAAACTCGCCTTCCTCGAAGAAATGGCGGACTGGTTCAAAAAAGCCAAGGGCAAGACGACCGCAAAGCGCATAGCTGTCGGTGACCTGAACGTGGCACCGCTTGAGAACGATGTTTGGTCGCACAAGCAAATGCTCAAGGTCGTCAGCCACACGCCCGAAGAAGTATCGCTGTTTGATGCCGTAATGGCCTCGCATAGCTGGATAGACGTGCCCCGCCTGTTCACCCCGGATGAAGAAAAACTCTATTCATGGTGGAGCTACCGCGCGAAGGACTGGCAAGCCTCAAACCGTGGCCGCAGGCTCGACCACATCTGGGCAAGCCCTGGTCTTGAGGGCGCTGCAACAAATGTCAAAACACTGGTGGACGCGCGCGGCTGGGAACGCCCCAGCGACCACGCTCCGGTGATTGCCGAGTTCAAGATCTAGCTGCTTTAGCCTTTAACGAAACTCGCAGACGCTGCACGTGCATCCCGCGTGGCGCTGGTCAGTGCGCTTTGATCCGCATCCGCATAGCCACCCACTTTGTGCAACGCGCCGGACAGCGCATTGACTGCCTCTTTCACCATGCGCGTTGCAACCGGTGGCATCGAGGCTGCCTGCTCTGCCAGCCGCGTTGCCACTTCAACAGCGCTGCCCGCATCTGCCAACTCATCCACCAGCCCCCAATCCAGCGCACCTTGCGCATCCATGCGTTCACACAAAATGCAGATGCGCTTGGCGCGGGCCGATCCGACCATCGACACCAAACGCGGCAGTGCGCCCCATTGCAGGTTGATGCCGATCTTCACTTCTGGGACATACAAAAAGGCGGCCCGCGACATCACCCGCCAGTCAAGCGCCAGCGGCAGTGCCACGCCCGCACCGACCGCCATGCCTTCAATGGCTGCCACGGTGATCTGCGGCATGTCTTCCCACGCCTGGCAAAGTTTGACACCGCGATAATAGACTTCGCGCAATGCCAGATCGCTCTCGGCGTCATCGTCGCGCGTGGCCCGCTCCTTGAGGTCGATACCGGCGGAAAATGCGTCCCCCCGTCCGGTGAGCACCACCGCGCGGGTTTCCAGATCATCGTGGAACCCACGCGCAACCCGCGTCAGTTCAAGGATAAGCGCCTGATTGAACGCGTTGAGATTACCCCCGCGATCAAACCGCACGATCGCTACGTCCCCGCGCCGTTCAACCGAAACCAATTGCTCTGCCATGTCACCGCTCCCTGTTCTTTTTGAGTGTTACCGGGAAGCTTAGCAAAGCGGGCGGGTCAGGCTGGTTTTTCTTCACGCTTTTTGAGGGTCACCAATGTGCAGGTGCTTGAGCCCTTCGCCAGCAGTGTGCCTTCGGCGTCCAGAAGTTCCCCTTCCACAAAGACAACCGACTTGCCGCGGCGCAGAACACGCCCGCGCCCAGTCAGCCGTCCGGGCTTTGCCACCGACAGCATCGACACTTTCATTTCAAGTGTCGGCGAAATCTGCCCCCATTCCAGCTTCAGCCCAACAGCAATAGCAAGAATGTCGTCCATCATGGCAGCAACCATCCCGCCGTGAATGCCGCCCCACAGATTGCAAAGCTGGTCCGTTGCCTCAAAGGCCACCTCAACCGTCCCCGCATCCACGTCACAATCAACCACCTCGAGCCCGAGATAGGCGCTGGCCGGTGATTTGCGTTTGAAAATCGCCTTGATATTCGGCGGCCAGTCATCCGTCGCGCGCGCACTCACCATTGTCATCTTCCCTGCTGTTTTATGCGTTTTATGTTGAGTATTGAGGGGGCGTGGATGCCGCCGCTTGCGCGCGCACGGTCTGCGCAAGGCCGCGCAGATCCTGTCCCAGGGCGCGCATCATGGCGCGGCCCATCGCCGGATATTCGCGGATCAGCCGTGCCACAAGTGCGCGGTCCACAACCAGCAAACACGCATCTGTCCGGGCAACAATGTCACCTGACAAAGGCAGCCCTGCCAGCGCGCCCGGCGCATTTATGAGTGTGCCTGGCCCTGCACTGTGTCCGCTTGTCATCACGTCACCATGGGTGACCAGATAGGCAGGGGCATCCCGCGTGCCGGCAGTTTCAATCATCCGCCCCGCCGCCACCTGCCGCTCACGGGCCGAAAAGGCAAGAAGCCGCAATTGCGGCAGCTCCACATCGCGCAACAACGGTGCCTTTGCCAGCGCCGCCACCAGATCTTCCAGCGGCATTGCAGGCATCTCGCCCGCGCTGGCGTGCGATGCGGTCTTTGAGGGGGTGGAGAAATTGTCATCCATGGCTATAGGTTGTGACAAAGCATTCAGGCCCTTGCAAGCACGCAGACCAGGCCGCCCGACGACGCATTGGAGACAAGCCCGTGACCGAGCCAGCCTGGGACCACCCCGACCCGTTCGTGACCCCTTTCAAGGTGAGCGACGATGACATAGACGCTTTCGGCCACGTCAACAATGCGGTGTATGTGCGCTGGATCAATGATGGCGCATGGGCGCACTCGCAATCGCGCGGGCTTAATTTCAACAGCTACCGCAAACTCGATGCGGGCGTCATCGTGGTGCGCCACGAAATTGATTATCTGAGTTCTGCCATGCCCGGCGAAACCGCATTGGTGGCCACCTGGATTTCCGCCAATGATGGCCGGGTCCGCCTGTCACGGCGGTTTCAGATCTGCGATCAGGCATCCGGTCGGACTCTTGCGCGCGCATCAACGGGATTTGCAGTGATTTCGCTTTCAACCGGCCGCCCCAGACGCATGCCGCCTGAGTTCGTGTCCGGCTATCCGATCATGTGGCCCTAGGGATCTTTTTTCTCAAGCATGATGGCAGCCCCCATGCCGATGCTGCCGAATGTGACCGATAGGCCCACGAAAAACAGAACTGCAAACAACCATCCGTCCGGTGACGCAAACAGCAGTGTTCGCAGGTTGCCGACATTCGTCGCGATCAATGCACCGCCGAATACCGCGCCTGCCACGAGACCCGCCACCAGGTGCCCTGCCAGAAACCTGAGCAGTCTCTTTTCATCTTTGTGCATGGATGAACTCCTGATGGCGCGCCCGGATAGACCCTTGCATGCGACCGGCGAATTCCGCGATGCGGCAGCGTGTCGCCATGGCATCCACTGCAGTCACGCATATGTATATGCCTGCACTTCGGATCAGGACGGAACACAGATCAATGACCAATCCACTTAATCTGCTGGCGGTAATGCTGAACGTCGTCATGCTGCTCGCGCTTGCTGCCATTCTCATCACGCCGAAGATATTTTTCTACGCAGCGCTAGGGGCAGCGCCGATGATGCTCGGCATCCTGATCTTCATTACGCTGACGCCGCAGGCAAACGCGCCCACAGCCATGGTCAAACACAAACAGTAGTCGCCGGTGCTAAGGCACCAGCCGATAGCCACCCGTTTCCGTGACGAGTATCTCAGCATTCGACGGATCTGATTCGATCTTCTGACGCAGACGGTAGATGTGGGTTTCAAGCGTGTGGGTCGTAACACCCGCATTGTATCCCCACACTTCGTGCAGCAACACATCGCGCCCCACCACCCTATCGCCAGAGCGATAGAGATATTTGAGGATCGAGGTTTCCTTTTCGGTCAGCCGGACTTTCTTGTTGGCCTCTTCCTCAAGCAGCAACTTGGCTGCCGGTTTGAACGTATACGGACCAATTTTGAAAACCGCATCTTCGCTCTGCTCATGTTGCCGCAGCTGCGCACGGATACGCGCCAGCAACACGCCGAAACGAAATGGCTTGGTCACATAATCATTGGCGCCTGAATCAAGCCCCAGAATCGTATCGGAATCGGAATCATGTCCGGTAAGCATGATGATCGGACACTTCACGCCCTGACTGCGCAGCAACCGGCAGACCTCACGTCCATCCATATCCGGCAGGCCAACATCCAGCAGCACAAGATCCACATGCGCATCCTTGGCCAGCTTTAGGGCCTCCGCACCATGATCGCAGGTGGTCACTTCAAACTCTTGATGCAGATCAAGCTGCTCGGCCAACGACTCGCGCAGGGCGTCATCATCATCCACCAGCAGAATTTTTCTTATATTACTCATTTAGGGGCCCCCGCCGCCTGACGCCGCCACATGCTGATTACCGATGAAATACACATGGGCATGGTTGTACATCGAACCAACCGTCCGCCCAAACGAAGGCGAACCGCCGGCTCGCACTCTATGTAGGGGTGCATTGCACTGTGCCGCCACACACAGTCATTCACCAACACGTCAACGCTGCGTGAGCGGCAGGATGCGCCGCCCGGCTGCGCCAACCCGGCAGTTTCTGCCGCATCCGGCACTCATACGGAAGCATAACCTACTGAAATATATACGGTTTGGGATGGTTCGGGGCTTGCAATGAAGATCCTGTAAGGGAGCCTTCCATGTCAGTCGTACCGCTCACAACACCGTCATCAGCCGCAACCTATCAGGAGCCGACCCATCGGTTCGGCCGCGCGTTGGACGACCGCCTGCCGTTTTCGCACGGCCCGTCAGCGGCTAACCCGCGGGATGACATCACCACCGCCAGTGTCGCGGCTCCCGCCGCAGAAGATGACGCAGAGCTGACCTTTAACGACGTCCTCGACATGGTGAACCCGCTCCAGCACCTGCCGATCGTGTCGACGATCTATCGCGAGGTCACCGGAGACGAAATAGGGCCGGTAGCCAAAGTTGTCGGCGGCGGCCTTTTTGGCGGGATCATCGGCGCTGCAGTCTCCTTGGCAGATATCGCGATTGAAAATGTGTCCGGCGACGACGTGGGTGGCCACATCATGACCGCGCTGTTTGGCGACGATGCGGCGATAGATCCTGCCGCAGACGGCAATCTTGCCATCGCTTCGAACGAAGCTGCCACGAAGACGCCAGCGATTGCCGGCAACAGCGCCGCGGCAGTTGTCAAAGCAGGGTTGCCCAAATCCCTGACCGACATGCAATCCGCCGCGCCCGCACCGCGCGGAGCGGCCAAACCGGCACCTGTAAAGCCTGAGGTATTCGACAGCCCGGCAATTCCAAATCTCAGCGCCGGCGCATTTGATAGTCTGATGCAGAGTTTCGGGACGATGGAGCCCGCCGGAACAGCTGCGGCACCAGAACCCGGCTTGGCTTATGCGGCACCGGTGCGCCCGGGCCGGCTGATAGACAGCACCCTGTAGATTTGCGGCAGCGCTTGTTCTGCTCTGCTAGGCTGTCCCCATGAATCTCACGGTCTGGCAATCGGGCGCAAAACCCCATCAGGGTCTGCTTCGCGCAGGCGACGCGGTCATGCGGTGCGCCCTGGGGCGCGGCGGTATCACTGACAACAAGCGCGAGGGCGATGGCGCCACCCCGTCCGGTGTCTATCCGCTTCGTTACCTTCTTTATCGCGCTGATCGCGGCGACCGGCCACAGACAAACCTTAGCTGCGCGCCCATTGGACCCCGCGATGGTTGGTGTGATGATCCAAAGGACGTCGCGTACAACCAGCCGGTCCGTTTGCCTTATCAGGCCAGCGCGGAGTCCCTGACGCGGCGGGACCGGCTGTATGATCGGCTTGTTGTGACCGGGCATAATGAACCGCCCGTTGTGCCGGGTCTGGGCAGCGCGATCTTCATGCATGTTGCGCGCCCTGACTATGGTCCGACTTTGGGCTGTATCGCTCTGGCGCCCGGGGATCTGGAACGGGTTCTCCGCAATGTCGGGCTGCAGAGCACCCTGCACATCAAGCCGGCGCGGGCCTAGCCGTGCTGATTTGGCCGCGTCCCGAAGATTGCACTTCCCACACGCACATACGTGGCACCGTGAGCTATGGCAATTTTGAAATCCGCACTCATGCCCATGCTCAAACCGTCAACGCCATTGCGCACGGCAATCTCCGCCAACAGGGAAAAATGCGGCGCCGGGTCTTCACCTGCGGGTGGAATGCACATGAGCCCGGCTATCCGCAAACCAAAGTCAGCCCGGCAACTCTTGATGAAACTGTCGGCATCCACGGCAAGCACACCGGATTTTTGTGCTTCTGCCCCCGTATTGATTTGCACAAAAAAGTCGGGCGTGCGGCCCTGCGCGGCACATTCTTCTGCAAGTACACGGGCAAGTTTCGGCCGGTCGAGGGAATGAATTGCATCAAACATACTGACGGCTTCGCGCGCCTTGTTGGTTTGCAATGGACCGATAAGATGCACCTGCGCATCGGGAAACCGGGTGCGCAAGGCAGGCCATTTCTGCTGCGTTTCCTGCACCCGGTTTTCACCAAATACACGCTGCCCATTCTCCAACACCGGAATGATGGCATCTCCCGGAAATGTTTTGCTGACGGCAACCAGCGTCACATCGGCCGGGTCGCGGCCCGCATCACGCGCGGCTGCATCAATTTGTGTACGGACAGTCTTGAGGCCATCTGCGGCTGGTATGTGGTGAGGTGTGCTCATGGCCAGTGACACTAAAGCGGCACTGGCCCGGATCGCAAGGCTAAGTGACAGATGTTTCGGGTGCGCAACACCCTTAGGGTGGCCGGGCCTCATCGTCATGACCGATCAGGAACGCCTGGGTGATGCGATGGCCGTGCTTGAGAAACTCCCGGCAGGTGCCGCCTTGTGCATGCGCGACTACACGATACCCGACAGGGGTGAAATTGCGGCACGGCTGGCAAAGCGATCCCGGGAGCGCGGCATCCGGTTTCTGGTCGGCGCTGATGTGCACCTGGCGATTGCAGTCAACGCATGGGGCGTGCATATGCCCGAAGGCCTATGGCGGACACGACCGCTGGAGATCGGGCTGGCCAAACGCCGGGGGCTGAAAGTCACGACAGCTGTCCACAGCCGGGTCGCCGCGCATCGCGCTGTCTCCGGCGGCCTGGAATTTGGATGTGACGCCATGATTGTGTCGCCGGTCTTTCCGACAGCGTCGCACCGGGATGCAAAAGCACTCGGCCCGACGGGATTTGAGTTGATCACCCGGGATATACCGGTCCCGGCCTATGCGCTGGGCGGGGTCAATCTCAATTCAATCCGGTGGTTGCGCCACACAAGCGCTGCAGGGGTTGCCGGTATCAGCTTCGCCAACTGACCCACAGCCCCCAGCCCGACCAGTCAAACTGCACGTATTCGGAAATCGGAATCTCAGGCAAAAGAAAAGGGCGGGTCAAAAGACCCGCCCTTCCCGTGTAAGTAGCTAAGTACTGAGACTTAGAACTTGACGCCGAATTCAGTGAAGAGCGCAGAGCCTTCCTGATTGATGGCATCGTTCTCGCCATACTTGTAGCCAACGGTGACATTGGCACCACCACCGAGCGAGTAAGCAACACCACCGATGATGGCGGTCTCGTCAATCTCGTCGATACCAGCAATCACGGCGGCTTCGTCGCGCTCTGCTGCGGCATATTCAACACCGAAGGTCCACGGACCTGTTCCGTAGGTCATGCCCACGTTCCAAGCTGTGTAATCTTCGATAACGTCAGAACCGATGGCGTTAGAAGTACCATTGGATTCTTTTTCGCTGTAGGCGCCACCGACTGTGAAGCCAGCAAAGCCAACGCTTGCACCCAGAGCCCAGTCTTCAACATCGGCAGTCGCAGCCGTTGTGCCGTCAACCGCGAGGTAGACTGCGCTAAGGCCGAGATCTACGCCATTGAAGCCGTATTCCCAGGTAATGCCTGCTTCAAAAGCGTTCTCGAATGCATTGTCGCCCGACAGATTGCCGGAATAGGATGCATCACCAGACAGCTCAGAGGGTTCCGGGGTGTACGAAACACCAACCTGGAAACCAGCAAGACGCGGCGTAAAGTAGATGATCTTTGCAGAGTCACCGGAGAAATCGACGACGGTGTTGATACCGGCCGTGTAGATTTCACCAATGGGGTCAAGATCGGTGTCGTTGGCAAAGTGCTCCAGGAAAGGAGACGGAGCAACGATTGGCATCTGATCGCCAACGCCGTCCTGGTCACCAAACTGGAATTCACCGAACGCGCCGGAAACCCACATATAGGCTTCGTCGAGATTATCGAAAGTAGCAGTCTGATCGTCGCCACCTTCAAGCTCGAACTTCACGCCGATTTCGATACCGTTATCGAGGGTCGTTGAACCCTTGAAGTGGATTTCGGCTTCACGGCCGAAACGCACGGTACGCTGATCGGTGCCAGCAGCCAGTGTGTTGGGAAGACCCGTTGCACGGTTAATGCCTTCACCAGCATCGCTGTCGAAAACGGCAGCGATTGCGCCGACGAAGTAACCGCCGACTTTCATGTTGATCTTATCAGCAGCCATGGCAGGCGCGGTCGCAAAAGCGGCGGCCACCAGGGCAGTAGTTCCAAGAAGCTTCTTCATCTGTCCCTCACATTCGAAAAGAGGTGTGCTAGAGAGCACGAGAACATGCCCAAACGGGACGATTTTCGCCCCCCATGCTCGAGACGCAAACTCTGACATTGAACGGCAATCGTCAAGCAATCCGAAGCCGTTCAGTGTTCGGAGCACCTCCAATGTGGCAAAGCGGCCACAACTCCCTAACAGTCCGTTACCAAAAGAGGCGTTTGAGCCCTTGTTCGGGCCTCCAATCGGGAGAAATCCTTGCATGCGCTTTTTCCAGGGCCACCGCCGCAACGCGCAGATGTCGCTGATTGGAACACCGCCCCCGGGTGTCACTGTTGCATCTATGTCGCAGGAAGTGGGGTCGCCCGACCACACGGACGGGTTTGACGTGACCATCACAAGCAGGTCCGCCCCCTCAACGTGCTTGCTAAGCACAGTTGACGCTCGTTATAAGCATTTCACCCGTTTCCACGACATTTTCACTGGTGTGCCGCCTGACTGGCACCCCCCAGGCCACAAGGGATTGTTAGAGGCTTTGACACATTACCGGCAGTTATCCGTTCTTGCGGTCGCGACCCTTTTACTTGCGGCCTGCTCAGGTATTGAATCCGAGCAGCGCTATCCAACCGAAAAGCCCGGCGGCAAAAGCGACACCTTTGGACGCGCGGGCAACGAACCGGGCGTTTTTGGTGATGGCGGCCTCTTCTCTCTGGGGACAGGCGGCAGCGATAACAATGGCAACGGGATCGGCGTCAACAGCTTCCTGTGGCGCGCCTCCCTCGACACCATGGCCTTCATGCCGCTGTCATCTGCCGATCCTTTCGGCGGCGTGATCATCACGGACTGGTATTCAGCGCCCGAGGCCCCGACCGAACGGTTTAAGATGACGATCTACATCCTGGATACGCGCCTGCGTGCCGACGGGGTGAAGGTATCTGTCTTCAAGCAGGCTAAATCACCTGATGGCAGCGGCTGGGTCGATGCCGCTGTGACGCCCGGGACTGCCTCGCAGCTTGAAAACGCGATCCTAATCCGCGCCCGCCAGCTTCGCATCGATACGCTGGCAGCAGAGGAATAGGCCCGCCAGGTCCGGGAGCTGTCCCTACCTGTCTGATTTCGCAAGGCCCGGCCTTAGCAAGACCTATGGGCCGGTGTCTGATCCCGCCCGCAAACCCGAGCTGCCTTTATGACCGCCCCCGAAAACCCGACCCGTCCCGGCAGTGCGCCTGAGCGCTACAATCCCAAAACCGCCGAGCCGCACTGGCAGGCTGCATGGGATAAGAGCGGTATCTTCACCACGCCGGCGACCTCAGATCCGCGGCCGAAATACTACGTGCTTGAGATGTTCCCGTATCCATCGGGCCGCATCCATATGGGCCATGTGCGCAACTACGCGATGGGCGACGTGGTGGCGCGCTACAAGCGGGCCCGCGGCTTTGCCGTGCTGCATCCCATGGGCTGGGATGCGTTCGGCATGCCGGCGGAAAACGCCGCCATGGAAAAGGGTGTCCATCCCAAAGGCTGGACCTATGACAACATTGCCGCCATGCGCGGCCAGCTGAAACAAATGGGCCTGTCGCTGGATTGGTCCCGTGAATTCGCCACCTGCGATCCGGCCTATTACCAGCATGAGCAGGCTCTGTTCCTGGATTTCCTTAAAGCCGGGCTGGTCGAGCGCCGCAAATCAACCGTCAACTGGGACCCCGTGGACAATACCGTATTGGCCAATGAGCAGGTCATTGACGGCAAGGGCTGGCGCTCCGGCGCGCCCGTCGAGCGCCGCGAGCTGACCCAGTGGTTCCTGAAAATCTCCGACTATGCGGACGAGTTGCTTGAGGGCCTCGACACACTTGAGCGCTGGCCGGAAAAAGTCCGCCTGATGCAGAAGAACTGGATCGGTCGCTCACAGGGTGCCCGTGTGTTCTTCCCGCTGTCGGGTGAGAAGGTACATGACGGTGAACGGCTGGAAGTATTCACCACCCGGCCCGATACGTTGTTCGGTGCCTCGTTTTGCGCCATCTCCCCGCAGCACCCATTGGCCGCACGCCTTGCCGACGATAATCCGGCCATCGCCGACTTCGTTGCCGAATGTGCCCGCACAGGCACCAGTGAAGAGGCGATTGAGAAAGCAGAGAAGCGCGGTGTTGATACCGGGCTGACCGCCCAGCATCCGTTTATCCCGGGCCAGCAACTGCCGGTCTATGTCGCGAACTTCGTCCTGATGGACTACGGCACCGGCGCGATTTTCGCCTGCCCCGCCCATGACCAGCGCGATCTGGATTTTGCGCGCAAATATGGTCTGCCGGTAACCGCAGTGGTTGCACCAAGAGATAAGGCCGATGACGCAGATTTCATTTCGGCACTGGAAACAGGCACACAGGCCTTCACCGGCGATGGCGTTGCGATCAAGTCGGGCTTTCTGGACGGTCTGGCCGTAGATGATGCGAAGGCCGCTGCGATTGCAGAACTTGAGAAGGCAGGCCTTGGCGAAGGCACGGTCAACTACCGCCTGCGCGACTGGGGCATTTCACGCCAGCGCTATTGGGGCTGTCCGATCCCGATCATTCATTGCGATACCTGCGGCACGGTGCCGGTCCCGTCCGCCGACCTGCCGGTGACCCTTCCCGAGGACGTCACCTTTGATGCACCGGGCAATCCGCTGGACAGGCACCCGACCTGGAAGAATGTCGCCTGCCCGACCTGTGGCAAGGATGCCCGCCGGGAAACCGACACCTTCGACACCTTCGTTGATTCGTCGTGGTACTTCGCCCGCTTCACCGCGCCCGCCGCTGAAACACCAACCGATCTGGCAGCCACCAATCGCTGGTTGCCTGTTGACCAGTATATCGGCGGTGTTGAGCACGCGATCCTGCATCTTCTCTATTCACGCTTTTTCACCCGCGCCATGAAGAAGACCGGTCATGTGTCCGTCGACGAGCCCTTCGCCGGTTTGTTCACCCAGGGCATGGTGACCCATGAAACCTACAAGTCAGCCAGTGGCGCCTGGCTGTCACCTGCCGACATTGATATCCAGACGACAGATAGCGGCCATACGGCAACCGAACGCGCGACCGGCAAGCCGGTGGCAATCGGCGGCATCGAGAAGATGTCCAAGTCGAAAAAGAACACCATCGACCCGGCGGATATTATCGGCGAATACGGTGCCGACACCGCACGCTTCTTCATGCTGTCGGACAGCCCGCCAGACCGCGACGTGGAATGGACCGAGGCAGGCGTCGATGGTGCATGGCGTTTCACCCAACGCCTGTGGCGCGCCGTCACCACCAATATTGCGACCATGACACCGCCCGGCACTGATTTGCCCAATGACCTGTCCGCGTCTGCACTCGCCCTGCGCAAGGAAACCCACAAGACCATTCAGGGCGTTACCGAGGGCATTGAGAACTTTCGCTTCAACAGCGCGGTCGCCCGCCTTTATGAACTGGTCAATGCACTGGTGGCCTTCAAACCTGAAGCGGCGAATGCCGGAGATGGTTTTGCCGCCCGTGAAGCAAGCGAAGCATTGGTGAAACTGGCCGCCCCGATGATCCCGCATCTGGCAGAAGAAGCATGGGCCGTGCTTGGCAACAGCAGTTTGGTTGTTGATGAGCCGTGGCCTGACGCAAACACCTCGCTGTTGGTCGAGGACACAGTCACCTTGGCAGTACAGGTCAACGGCAAGCGGCGCGACGAGCTGACGGTTGCACGCGATGCGGATGCGCCTAGTATCGAAGCCGCAGCCTTGGCACTTGAGAAAGTTCAAAAGGCATTGGACGGCAAGCCGGTTCGCAAGGTGATTGTAGTGCCCGGCCGTATCGTCAACGTCGTCGGCTGATGACGCGGGTGCGCATCTGGCCATCAGGGATTTAAAGACGCGACATGGTAATGACGAATTTGAGCCGGCCTGTTCTGACAATCGCAATGGCTGCCCTGCTTGCCGCATGCAGCTTTCGCCCGCTTTACGGCACAAGTACTGAAGGCAATGCGGCGCGCGAAGGCATTGCCCAGATCAGCGTCGCAGAAATTGGTCCCGGCCGTATCGGCCAGCAGGTGCGCAATGGATTGCTTGACCGCCTGACGCCCAAAGGCACGCCCGCTTTTCCAACCTACCACCTAGAGGTTTTGCTCTCGGAGTCGTTGGTGGATTTGTTGGTGCAGGAAAATTCGACGGTCCTGCGTCGGAACTACAAACTGACAGCCCGTTACAAGCTGATAGACCTTGCGACCGGCGATCAGATTTTCAGCGCGACAGCCGCCCGCACAGCCTCTTTGAACCGGCTTGATTCAGAATATGCCAATGTGATCGCACAGCGTGATGCGGAAAAACGCGCTGCAGATGCGGTTGCCGGCGTGATTTCTCAGCGTATCGGCATCGCATTGGCCGAACTCGCCTCTCCGGAACAGATCCGCAAGGCGGCAATTGCGGAAGCGGCAAAGATCAAGGCCGCTCCGCAACCAAGCGCCACGCCGCCCGAGCCGATGGAAATGCCTCTGTCGCCGCCATCATCCCGTAATGTTGAGGTACTGCCCGAACCGGTAGCCGCCGCATCGGATGAACAGCGCTTTCCTGACCCCGTGGCGATCGAGTCCACTCCCTAATCTCATGATACCCAGGCGCGCATTGTGAAACTGAAGCCCGCCGACATAGCGCGGTTCCTCAAAACACCCCCCGATGCGGTGCGGGCTGCACTTATCTATGGACCGGATCTTGGCCTAGTGCGAGAGCGTGCGCGCATCCTGTTGGGCGCATTGACCGACACCCCGGATGATCCCTTCAGTGTTGCCGATCTTGAAGATGCTGTTTTGAAAGGTGATCCCGCAAGACTGGCCGACGAAGCCGGGTCCGTTGCGATGTTCGGTGGCCGCCGGGTCGTTCGCGTGCGCGATGCTGGTGATGCATCCGCAAAAGCGCTGGATGGTTATCTCCAATTGCCCGGCGACGGCTTCGTGATTCTCGAAGCCGGCGAGCTCACGCCACGATCCGCATTACGCAAGCTGGTAGAAGGCGCAAAGGATGCTGCGGCCCTACCCTGTTATGCGGATACGTCAGAAAATTTGGAGCGGCTTGCCGCCGACTTGCTGAAGCAGGCCGGCCTTGAGATTGAACACCCGGTGCTGACCACGCTGGTCGAGCATTTAGGCGCCGACCGGCAATTGTCACGCAACGAGATTGAGAAGCTGATCCTCTACAAAGGCGGCGAAAGCCCGGTCACCTTTGAGGACATCGCCGCCAGCGTCGGGGGTGCCGATGCACAGGGGCTTGATGAGCTGATCGATTCAACCGCTGGCGGCGACATGCCCGCCCTTGATGCAGGCTTCGCAAAGCTGATTGAAGGTGGTGTGGCGCCTGAGCGAATGATCCGTACACTGACGATGCATATGCAAAGGTTGCATCTGGTGCTTGGTCGTGTCGAGCGTGGCGGGCGACTGGATGAAATCTTGCGCTCCCTGCGGCCGCCATTGCACTTTTCACGGCAACCGGCGATGCGCCGGCAATGTGCAGTGTGGTCACGGCGACGGCTGGATGGCGCATTGGCGATGCTGGCGGATGCCGAGGGTCAGTCCCGCGGTGCCGGGGCGTTGAGCGAACCTGTGGTCGCGCGCGCCATGATGAGCATCGCACGCGCAGCAGCAGCCGGCCGCCGCAGTTGATGCGACGGCTCGGCTACAATTTGACAACTAAGTTGTTTAACTCGCAGAAAAAGCGTTGAGGCGCTAGATCTTCCCGTGCGCCAGGCGCCGGCAAATTTCATCCAGCTGCTCGAGCGTCTTGTAGGTAACGGTCAGTTTACCGCCCTTTTCGCCCTTGTGATCAATCGACACCGCAAGGCCAAGCGCATCCGTAATATTGCGCTCGAGTGACTGTGTATCGGCATCTTTCAAAGATGGTGCGCGAGTTGCTTTGGCTTTAGGCGCAGCCGGCACCTTGCCCAGTGCCTCCGCCTCACGAACCGAAAGACCCTTGTCGATGATCTCGCGCGCGAGCCCGACGACATCGTCGGCACCCATGATGGCGCGGGCATGGCCGGCCGTCAGTTTGCCCGCCTCAACGAAACCGCGCACTTTTTCCGGCAACGCCAGCAGCCGAAGCGTATTGGCCACATGGCTGCGGCTCTTGCCGATGAGCTTAGACACATCCGCCTGCGTATAGGAGAACTCGGCCATCAGCCGGTCATAGCCGTCAGCCTCTTCAATCGCATTGAGATCAGCACGCTGCACATTTTCGATAATGGCGATTTCAAGCGTCTCGGCGTCGCTGAGATCACGAACCGTCACCGGCACCCGATCGAGCTTGGCGGCCTGCGCAGCCCGCCAGCGCCGTTCCCCGGCCACAATCTCAAATGAGTTGGTCGCACCCGAAACCGGCCGCACCACGATGGGCTGCAGAATGCCCTTCTCGGCAACCGACGCCGTCAGGTCCGCCAGGTCCTCTTCTGTGAATGCGCGCCGCGGCTGGTACGGGTTGGCCCGCAGGAATTCGATCGGCACCGTATTGGGGTTGATCGTGGCCGCAGGCGTATTCGCACCAGTATTAACCGGAGCCTCATCGCCGATGAGTGCTGCAAGTCCGCGCCCAAGACCGCGCCGTTTTCCCTCTTCTGCCGCCATTTTTCTGCTCTTTCTCAAACCCTGCAGGCATCGAGGTGGGAGTCATACCCGGCCCTACTTTGCACTGCGCATTCATTGTGTTCTGACCCGCCCGGAGGTCCGGGCGCGCCGGTTAGGCAGCCGCGTGGCGAATGTCCCGCTCGCGCTGGATCAGCTCGGAGGCCAATTTCATATAGGCTTTGGAGCCTGCGCATTTGTAGTCATAGACCAGCGCCGGCTTGCCGAAGCTGGGCGCTTCTGAAATGCGGACATTGCGCGGGATCACCGTGCGGTAAACCTTGTCGCCCATATGCTCGCGCACATCGGCTGCAACTTGGTCCGACAGATTATTCCGCTTATCAAACATTGTCAGAACAATGCCCTGAATCTCGAGGCGCGGATTAAGGCTGGTCTTGACCCGCTCGACCGTGCGCAGCAACTGGCTGAGGCCTTCCAGGGCAAAGAATTCGCATTGCAGCGGCACCAAAATAGCATCCGCCGCAACCATCGCGTTGATGGTCAGCAGGTTCAGCGAGGGCGGGCAATCCACCAGCACGTAGGAGAATGCGCGGCCCACCTCGGAAGCGGTAAAGGTTGCCAGCGCATCATTGAGCCGGTGCGAGCGGCGATCGAAATCAGCCAGCTCAAGCTCGGCACCAAGCAAGTCCATGGTCGACGCCGCCAGCGACAGGCCCGGCACAGCCGTATCGATCAGCGCATCTTCAAGGGCGGCATCACCCATCAGCACATCATAGGCTGAAACCGGACGGCTGTTGCGATCGACCCCAAGGCCGGTGGAGGCATTTCCCTGCGGATCAAGGTCGATGACCAATACCCGCTCGCCGACGGCGGCAAGGGCGGTGCCCAGATTGATGGCTGTCGTGGTCTTGCCAACGCCGCCCTTCTGGTTGGCCAGCACCATCACCCGTGGCTTTGCCGGCTGCACGGCGGCACGAATGGCGGACAGGTCAACGGGAGCCTGGGCGGGTGTCTTGGACGTCTGTTCAGCCGTGTAATCAGGGGCGGACACGGGCGAGCTCCTCCAGCTTGAGTATGACCCCGTCCGCAGCGGTATGGCTTTGGACGTGTGCGACCTTAATATTCCAACATTTTGCGGCTTCGGTCAATTCAAACGCTACATCTCGTCCTTTGAGAAACAGCCCAATACAGTGCGGCGCCCAAAAAGGGGCGATCATTTCCAGCAATTTCGGCAGTGGCGCTACCGCCCGTGCTGAGATGACCTGAGGCGTCCCGCCGATTTTTCCAACGGCTTTCTCGGTCCGCATTGCCAGCACCCGCGCCGGCGCATGCGTCTGCGCAATCACCGTCTGCAGGAAGGCGCATTTGCGCGTGTCGCTCTCCACCAGCACCACTTCAGCGTCCGGGTGCGTGTCCATCAGCATGATGGCGATCACCAGGCCGGGAAATCCCGCCCCGCTCCCCACATCAAGCCATAGCTTCAAGTCTGCCGGTGCGAGGGCCAACAGCTGGGCTGAATCCGCAAAGTGCCTCTCCCATGCCGTCTCCAGGGTGCTCGGCGAGACAAGATTGATTGAGGCCTGCCATTTGATCAGCAGATCCCGGTAGGTGGTGAGCCGCTCATATGTTTCACGTGAAACACTGCCCAGGCCAGAAAGAGATTCTAACTCAGTCACTTGCAGACCTTTATCCACAGGAGCCGACCCTCAGGCCGCCACATTCGGCCCCGACGACCGGGACCGCAGATGCATCAGCAAAGCAGTAATGGCGGCCGCTGTAACACCCTCTACCCGCGCAGCCTGCCCTAAGGTGGCCGGCCGGACCCGCCCCAAACGCTGTTGGCATTCTATCGACAGCCCTGCAACCACCCCGAAATCCATGTCCTGCGGCAGTCTTACATTCTCATCACGCTCAAAAGCCCGGATATCAGACGCCTGGCGCTCAAGATAGACAGCGTAGCCACCCTCAATCTCCATCTGCCCGGCTATAGCCGGATCAAGGCTGCTCAACTGCGGCCAGGCCCCCGTCAGCCACCCCATATCCACATCTTTATAGCGCAGCATCTCAAATGCCGTCCGCCGGACACCATCCTGATTAACCTTTAGACCCAGCGCTTCTGCCTCACGAGGAAGGATTGTTAACCCTTCAAGGAGCTGCCGGGCCGCATCCAGAGCGGCCATTTTACTATTGTGGTGTTCTTCCCGTTCGGACCCGACACAACCCAGATCGATACCCATATTGGTTAACCGCTGATCCGCATTATCCGCCCTTAGGCTTAACCTGTACTCGGCGCGGCTGGTGAACATCCGATAGGGCTCGCTGACCCCCCTTGTCACCAGGTCATCAATCATGACCCCTATATAAGATGAAGACCGGGCAAAACTGACGCCTTCAGACCCCCCGGCGCGGCGCGCAGCACTCAAGCCGGCAACCAGACCCTGAGCCGCAGCCTCTTCATACCCAGTCGTTCCATTGATCTGGCCCGCCAGATAGAGTCCCGGCACACTTTTGACACCCAAGCCTGCGTCCAGTTCCCGCGGGTCTACATAGTCATACTCAATGGCATACCCCGGTCGGAACATGACCGCGTCTTCAAGCCCAGGGATCGTCGCGAGCATGGCTTGCTGCACATCGCGGGGAAGCGACGTCGAAATACCATTTGGATAGACCGTAGGATCATCCAGCCCTTCTGGCTCAAGGAAAATCTGGTGCCGATCCTTTTCCGCAAATCGAACCACCTTGTCCTCAACTGATGGACAATAGCGTGGGCCGGTTCCCTCGATCTGTCCGGTATAAAGAGGCGCCCGATCGAGATTTGCCCGGATCACCTCATGGGTGGCCTCGGTCGTCCCGGTCACGTAGCAGCTCACCTGCGGTTGGGTAATCCTGTCGGTCAGGGTCGAAAATGGCTCCGGTGGCTCATCACCCTTTTGTTCCGGAAGCGATTCCCACCTTATGGTCCGCCCATCCAGCCGCGGCGGTGTCCCGGTCTTAAGGCGCCCCAGATTAAGCGCCAATCCATCGAGGGTGTCGGCAAGACCGATGGACGGCGCGTCGCCGAAGCGACCGCCCGAGGATTGCTCTTCTCCCATATGGATAACGCCGCGCAGAAAAGTACCGGTGGTCAGCACCACCGCACCGGCCCTGAGGATCCGGCCATCGGCCAGAACCACACCGGTTACTTGTCTGCCATCAAGGACAAGGTCCTCCACGGGTGCTTCAACCACAGCCAAATTGCCCGTAGCAGCAATCGCAGCCTGCATGGCATTGCGATAGAGCTTCCGGTCTGCCTGGGCCCGTGGCCCGCGGACGGCAGGACCCTTACGGCGGTTGAGAACCCGGAACTGAATACCCCCCGCATCAGCCACCCGGCCCATAAGACCGTCAAGAGCATCGATCTCCCGGACCAGATGCCCTTTCCCGATCCCACCAATGGCAGGATTGCAGGACATTTCACCGATCCGGTCCGCCCGATGTGTGACCAGAACGGTGGATGCGCCCATCCGCGCCGCAGCGGCAGCAGCCTCGCAACCCGCGTGACCGCCGCCGATGACGATCACGTCAAAGGAGCTGCCGTCACCGGGCAAAATGATATTGGACATAACGGTCATGGGCGGCCTGCATAACCCAGTTCCCACCGGGACGAAAGAGCCGCGGACAAGGTTTATCCACAGCTTTGGACTCCATTTGTTTCACGTGAAACATCCGGCGTGAATCAAGGCCTCGACCGGAGCCGATACACTTCCTATTTGCCGATACAGAAGTCGCGGAAGATGACATCAAGAACATCCTCCACGTCTACGGTTCCAACAAGGCGCCCGAGCGCCCGAAGTGCCAGACGCACCTCCTCACCCACCAGCGCGGCCTCCTGTTGGTCCATGCCGCCCTCAAGTGATGACAAAGCATCCCTCAGAGCCTCGGCCTGACGGGCGCGGCCGACCAGCGAGGCCCCACCGGCACCGCCAACAAGATCCAGCGCAGCACCGGAAAGCCAGGATTCCAGCCGACCTAGGCCAGACCCCGTCACGGCTGAAACCTGGAGATCAATACCCGATGGGCATTCATCACCGGAAGCAAGGTCGCCCTTGTTACCGACTACGAGCCGACGATCCGCGGTAAGGCCTTCCGGCCAATCCGGCTCAACACCAGTCATCTCGCCGAGATCAGCCACCCAGATGGCAATATCTGCACCGGCGGCACGACTACGGGCGCGGGCAATCCCCTCACGCTCGACCGGATCATCCGTCTCCCGCAGTCCGGCGGTATCCGCCAGGATCACCGGCACACCACCCAGATCAAGCCGGACTTCAATAACGTCGCGTGTGGTCCCGGAAACATCAGAAACAATGGCAGCATCCCGCCGCGCAAGCCTATTGAGCAGACTTGACTTGCCGACATTTGGTGGGCCGAGAATGGCAGCATGCACACCATCCCGCAGCATCTCGCCTGCGTGAGCAGACGACAGAACCTCGGACATGTCCGCTGCCACCTGCCGCAACAAAGCCTCTGCTTCAGCACCAAGTCCTTCAGGCAGTTCCTCATCACTGAAATCAATCTCAGCCTCGATGAGTGCCAAAGCCCTAATCAGATCCGTCCGCCATTGGGTACACCGCGCAGCAAGTCCGCCCTCTGACTGAGCCAGCGCCAACCTGCGCTGCCCAGCCGTCTCCGCATCAATCAGGTCCGCCAAACCTTCCACACGCGTCAGGTCCATCCGCCCATTGGCAAACGCCCGCCGCGTAAAGGCACCCGGCTCCGCAAGACGCAGACCCGGAACCCGTGACAGGGCATCAAGCACCCCCGCGATAACCGCCCGGCCGCCATGCACATGAAACTCAGCCATGTCCTCACCGGTAACCGTCCCGGGTCCCGGCAGCCACAATACCAGCGCATGATCCAAGGTTTCTTCCGTACCCGGATCAACCAGATGCCTTACCACCGCTCGTCTTGGTGAGGGCAAAGGGCCGGCGGACAGCACCTTAAGCGCTGCCGCCGCATCGCCACCGCTGACCCGGATCACTGCAATGCCGGCGCGTCCCAGCCCGCTGGACAGCGCGTAAATCGTATCGTCGTACACGTAATTTGCCTGAGCTCTGAAACCGGATTAGCTGCGCTTGCGCGGGCGCTTAGGACTCTTTGCTGCGGGTTCTGAATCGCTGGATCCCACCGCCGAACGGGCCACGCTCCACAATACCTTCTGCAATTTATCGATCCCTTCAACGCCCACAGGCAGCACGCTCTTCACCAGCAGCTCAGGATCGATATAGGCCACGTTGCGCTTAATCTGATCGCTCACCTGCGCCATCAGCTCTTCCTGCATCGGTGCCATATCAGGCAGCCCCATAACCTTGCGGGCTTCCTCCGGCGTCATCTCAACT
>Ga0307929_1001170_pt1 | contig 21404 bp, 17 predicted proteins | sample AceLakmetage1330_FD_203160 | JGI IMG/M metagenome (GOLD analysis project Ga0307929, IMG submission 203160) | Saline water microbial communities from Ace Lake, Antarctica - #1330 | ecosystem: Environmental > Aquatic > Non-marine Saline and Alkaline > Saline | place: Antarctica: Ace Lake...
AAATAAGCGAGCGATATGCCTTTGATAGCTAGACTGATTTCTTTTTACCGCGGAAATATGCAGTGCCACATTATCTTGAAGCAAGCACACCTTCTGCTGCCCAACAACACGATTCCCAACGGATACATCCAGAGGCTGGACTCTCTTTTCACAACCACCCAAAAAATATAAGATGGCTTCTTCATAAAGAACCACGTCTAAAAAAGAACCCCAATCTTCCATCAATCCATGAACCGTGTCTTTGACCACTCGATCCTCTGAAGAGGTTTCGGCCCAGTCACTATCATCAAAGTGAACATCAAAACGGCAGGATGGCGAGATTCGCGTTGAAACAAAACGATGCTCAACAGATTTTGGTTTAAAATTCAAAAGCTTCCCATGATGCAAGTTGAGCAGAATGAGATAATGAATCAGCTGGTTTTGATGCATACCAACCAAAGCGTCCACCGTTTTCAGCTCATAAACCGCTCCGTGCCCAACCATTATATCTAAGAAATAATGTTTAACAAAATCCCGATGAACAACTTTAACCAATGCTTCTGACGTGACAGGCAAGCCATGGGACTGCAGGCGGAACATCAGTTCATTTTGATAAACTTTCTCGTCATAAAATCGACCCAGATCATTTTGGACATCAAAGGCATGCTTCATAACAATCCGATCGATCGCATGAAACTCATCCTGCGACAACGCCTCCACTTGGAAATCACAGACTACCGGCATGATTTATCTCCCAGATTCTCACCCCATCGCAAAAAATAATTTTGTTGTTCATGATTTTGTGAATCTATTCTTTATTTACTGATGAAGCCGCGGAACGGCGGCGAGAAGTTTTTTGGTGTAGTCGTGCTGCGGGGTGCACAGGACGGTTTTCGTTTCGCCGGATTCAACAATCTTTCCGTGGGTCATCACATAAATCCGATCGGCCACCTCGGCGACAATCCCGAGGTTATGGGTGATGAGCAGAATGGAGAGTCCGCGCTGTTCGCGCAAATCGACGAGCAATTCCAGAATCTGTTTCTGGACGGTGACATCCAGTGCCGTGGTCGGTTCATCGGCAATAAGCAGGTCGGGATCGCAGGCGAGCGCCATGGCGATCATGGCGCGCTGTTGCATACCGCCGGAAAGCTCGTGGGGATAAGAACTCGCTGTCCGCTGCGGATCGGGAAGCCCAACATCGGCAAGTAGCTTTTCGACCTCGGCCTTCATCTTGACGCCCTTGCGATGCAGACGAATGGCCTCGCCAATCTGCCAACCGACGGTGAAGACCGGATTGAGGGACGTAGCGGGTTCTTGAAAAATATACGCGATGCGATCGCCGCGAAGTTTCCGAAGTTCGGAATTTTTTAGATCAAAAACTTCCAAACCCTGGAAGTTTACAGACCCCCCGACAATGCGGCCGGCGGGTTCGGGAACCAATTGAGCGAGCGCGAGTGCGCTAACGCTTTTCCCGCTACCACTTTCGCCAACAAGCGCAACGATCTCGCCGTCAAAAATCTGAAAATCAACGTGGTTCGCCGCGCGGACGGGATCGGCAGAAGAGCCGAAGTGTACTTCGAGCCCTTCCACGCGGAGTAATGGCTTTTTATTTGCGCGGTTCATTTCAAATCAAAAGCTATCGCATTCTATGAATCATGAACGGGGTTACGGTGCCAAAAATCATCACGGGCAACCATCCACCCAGCCACGCCGGGATCCACTGCTCTTTTCCCGCCCCCTGGCAAACTAGTTGCAGGATGTAGAAGCCAAAGAAAAGTGCGAACGCCAGCATGATGCCGGAAAAAGCGCCCTGCCGCCCCGTATGCGCACCAATGGGAACGCCGATGAGAGTGACGATCAGGCAAAGGAGCGGTGCCGCGAGGCGGCTATGAAGATCAACCTTCAGGCGGGCGCGGGTGTCATCCGAAATTCCTTTTTTGGAGTTCAAGTATCCAAGCATCTCGCGAGACGAAAGATACTCCGGATCTTTGATTTCGCTCATAAAGGTTTGGGGCGTTTCTGTGAGCTCACGCATTTCCTTCTGAAGAATCATCTCCGGCGCTCCGGCAAGATCCCCCCGCTCGTTGTAGTGCTGAATGGTGATGTCCATAAACCACCAGCGGCCATCGAGCCAGAGCGCTTTTTCGGCCTGAATTTTTATCGCATCGGAGCCATCGTCGCGCTGCTGAAGAAGCTCAATGTTGTACATGGAGTGATCTCGCGTATCGAATTTCTGAACCATCCAGACATGGTCGCCGCTTTTCAGAGCAATGTTGCTGGCATAGAAGATATCTTCGGTACGGCCCTGCCTCTGATATTCCAAAAACTGCTCGGCCCGAAATGCAGCATTCGGAGCCACCGCCTCGTTGATGAAACCGGCAACGAGTGTCGCAACAACGCCGATGCCGATAAACGGGAGGACAATCCGATAGATGCTGACGCCCCCCGCACGCATCGCGGTGATTTCGCTATGCCGAGTGAGGCGCGAAAGGCTGTAGAGCATGGCCAGTAGCAGGCAGGCAGGAAGAATAAGAATCGCAACCGGGGGAAGAATCAGGCCGTAGTAATAGAGGATCTCCAAAGGCCGGCTGCCCCCCTCTAGGAAGTCGCTGAAGTTATCGAAAAGATCGTTGATCACAAAAAGGAGCGTGAATCCGAGCAGGCAGTAAAACAGCGGAAAAAGCAGGCTTTTTAGAAGATATTTGGTCAGAATTTTCATATGCGGGTTCAAACGGTAGCGGGAAACAGGCCCTCCCGCAAGCCGGATTGGAACCCGTTATTAGATATTTGTTATTGGCGGATCGATTGGGCGTGGCAAAATGGAAAAAATTTAGAAGGAGAATCCTCATGCCCACATTAGATGTACGAATCGAAGATCCGGTGACATTTATCATTCTTGGAGCCACGGGAGACCTGACGCGCCGAAAGCTAATGCCTGCGCTCTACACCCTGTTCAAAGATAATATACTAAGCGAAGACTTCGCAGTGATTGGCTTTGCGCGGCGCGACCACAACGACGACACGTTCTGCAAACTGATATCCGATGCCCTACGGGAGCATAGCCGGATTCCGACCGATGAAAAATCGCTCGCTGAATTCTGTAGTCACCTGCACTACCACAAGGCAGACATCACCGACATCGAAACCTACCGCAGCCTTGAACAACGCCTTCGCGACGAAGCCCTGCCCGCCAACCGCCTCTTCTACCTATCCATTACCCCCGACCTGGTCGAAACCGCGACCCACAACCTCCACGAAACCGGCCTCATTACACCGGAAGGCGGCACGCCGTGGTCACGCGTCATTGTCGAAAAACCTTTTGGAAACGACCTGCAAAGCGCACAGGACCTTAATCGGATTCTTCTCGAGCATATGGAAGAACCTCAGATTTACCGGATCGATCATTATCTCGGCAAAGAAACCGTACAGAACATTCTATCCTTCCGTTTTGCCAACACCATCTTTGAGCCGCTCTTCAACCGAACCCATGTCGACCACATTCAGATTACCGCCACCGAAACCGTCGGCATGGAAAGCGGTCGCGGCGCCTTCTACGATAAAACCGGCGCCCTCCGCGATATGGTGGCCAACCACCTCTCCCAGCTTCTCTGTCTGGTGACCATGGAGCCGCCGGACGGTCTGGATGCCCGCTCCATTCGCAACGAAAAAATGAAAATTCTGAGTGCACTCTCCCTCGCCGCCGACACTCCCGGCCACCCAGCCGTCTGCCGCGGCCAATACGCCGGAGCGGGCGACTCGCCCGCCTTCCGATCCGAAGATCGCGTCAGCCCGGACTCCAACACCGAAACGTTCGCCGCCCTTCGAATGGAAATCAACAACTGGCGCTGGGCGGGCGTCCCCATCTACCTGCGCACCGGAAAGCGAATGGCCAAAAAGACCACCGAAATCGTCGTGCAGTTCAAAACGCCCGCGCTGCAGCTCTTTCAGCACGTTGCCTGTGAGGGAGATGTCTGCGACCTGACCGGAGTCAAACCCAACACTCTGATTTTCCGCATCCAGCCGGATGAAGGAATCTTCCTGCAGATCTCCGCCAAGCGACCCGCCATGCAACTCGTCGTTGAAAGCGTCGACATGGACTTCTCCTATTCCGGACGCTGGGACAAAGACCTGCCAGAGGCCTACGAACGGCTCCTCCTCGATGCGCTGCGCGGCGACTCCACCCTCTTCACCCGCTCCGACGAAGTCGAAGCCGAATGGAGCGTGCTCAACACCCTCCTCACCGAACTCGAACAAGATACTCCCAAACTCTACCCGTCTGGCTCGTGGGGGCCGACCGAAGCCAATGCCCTCCTCGTCGGGGATGCACAGTGGAGAAACGAATGAGCGTGCAACTGGTTTATGTGACCGCACCCTCGCGGCCAGAGGCGGAGCAAATCGCCGAAACCGTCGTGACCGAAAAGCTGGCCGCCTGCGCCAACATTTTCGACGGCGTCACCTCCATCTTTCATTGGGAAGGCAAACTCTGCCGCGAAAGCGAAGCGGTACTGATTTTGAAGACCACCGAGGAGCGAGTTGAGGCATTAACGGAACGAATCAAACAGCTCCACAGCTACGACTGCCCCTGCATCGTCGCCCTCCCCATTGAGGTTGGCAACTCGGACTTTTTGAATTGGATCGCCAAAGCCGTCCGGGCATAAAAAAACCAGCCGACTGGCTGGCTTTATCAAGCGACTGAATTGGTAGCGGGGCTCGGATTTGAACCGAGGACCTTCAGGTTATGAGCCTGACGAGCTACCAGACTGCTCCACCCCGCAGTCACTTGTAAGTGGGGGAAGATAGACTTTTTCCGGCGTGTTGCAAGGGGAAATCTTCAAATTCTTTGCCGAACGGCTTCGTAGAGCAAAATCGCCGCCGAAACAGATACATTCAACGAATCATTTTTTCCAAGCATTGGAATTTTCACCTCCAGATTTTTCCAAGCATTGGAAACTGTACCGCAGGCGTCCCGCCTGCTTTTCCAAGGTTTGGAAAGTCCTTGATCCTCGGCACCGACGGCAATCGCCAATGAGCCGGTCAGGTCGCAATCGGTATACACCGCGTCCGCATCCGGCACAGCCGAAAGAATCCGAATGCCCTTCTCTTTCAGGAAAGCAATCGTCTCTACCGATGTCGCCTCAGCCACGGGCAGATAAAAGAGCGTCCCGATGCTGTTGCGAATCACGTTGGGATTATTCAGGTCCGTCGCGGCATCGCAGACAATCACCGCATCCACGCCGGCTCCATCAGCTGTGCGAAGCAGCGCGCCGAGGTTCCCCGGCTTCTCCACTCCCTCTGCGACCAGAATCAACGGATTGTCCGGCAACTCCAACTCGCTGAGTTTTTTGCCGACCAGCGGGCCGACCGCCAAAATCCCGTCCGGATTCTCGCGGAACGTGATTTTGTTAAATACGTTTTCCGATGCATGGAAACGCGGTGAGGACACCGCGTCTACATTTTCCAAACCTTGGAGAATTGCGAGCCCGTCGGTGCCACCGACCCAGAGCTCGGTGGGTTGCCAGCCATTCTCGATGGCGCGAAAAACTTCGCGCGCGCCCTCAATGACGGTCAGCCCCGCCTCGCGGCGGGCCGACGCCTTCCGCTGAAGCTTCACGACCCGCTTCACGCGCTCGTTCTGCAAACTGGTAATGATTTCCATACAGAAACCTAAAGGGTGAAGAGTGTTTTGAGAGCGTGGTCGATAAATTGACGCTCGTCGCAAACAACTCCCGTCACTGCGCTCGTACGTTCTTTCAGAAGAGCCCAGTCGATTCCCAGCGGCGCACCGAGGTGCGTCTTCTGGAGAATTGCTTTAGACGGATCGATATTTTCCAGCTCCGCGAGATTTTCTTTAACGTGGTGATAGGCATCTCGGAAGGCCATGCCCTGCCCGACGAGCTCGAGCGCGCGGTCGGTGGCAAACACATCCGGGGTGAAGCCGTCGAGGAGCGCCTGCTTATTGACCTGAATGGCCTCTACAAAGGGGGAGAGAACACGCAGGCAGGCGCGAGTCGTTGCCACGCCATCCATAAAGGGTTCTTTGGCGTCCTGCAGGTCGCGGTTGTATCCGGATGGCGATCCTTTGATGAGATCGTAAACAGCCAGCTCGCAGGCTTTCACACGCGAAGCACGAGCGCGCACCAGTTCAATGACATCGGAGTTTTTCTTCTGCGGCATAATGCTACTGCCGGTACACAGCTCATCGGGCAGCGTGAAGTAGCCGAATTCGGGCATCGTGAACAGCATGAGGTCCTGCGCCATGCGAGAGAGCGAGAGCATCACCTGACTCATTGCACCGAGGATAATGCTTTCATTTTTCCCGCGCGCATTATTGGCGTAGAGCACGTTGTGAACGGGACAATGGAATCCAAGCAGATCGGAAACCAGCTCGCGGTCGATATCGAGCGGTACGCCGTAGCTGGCGGCGGAGCCGAGCGGGCATTGGTCGTTCAGTTCATAGGCGCTGACGAACAACACGCAATCGTCGAGCAGGCTCTCCGCATGGGCCGACGCCCAAAGGCCGACCGACGACGGCATCCCCGGCTGCATGTGAGTTCTTCCAACCATTGGAACTTTCTGGTGCTTCTTGCCGAAGGCGAGCAGCGCAGAAATGAGTGCGGCGGCTTCATCGAGGGTTCCCAGAATTTCTTCGCGGGCGTAGAGACGCAGGTCGAGCGCCACCTGATCGTTGCGACTGCGGCATGTATGAATTTTTTTACCGAGATCACCGAGCGTTTCGGTCAGCGTGCGTTCAACCGCCAAATGAACATCCTGATCGGCGAGACGGATTTTAAATTTCCCATCCTCGGCCAGCGCGATGATTTTTTTGAGCTCACGAATAATTTTGGTGCGCGCAGTTTTCGTGAGCACCGGCGGCGTCATTTCAGAAAGCATCGTCACATGCGCGGCCGTTCCAATGCAATCGGCCTTGATCAGATTGATATCGAGTTCCACATCGCGTCCCGCTGTAAAAGCCAGCACGTCTGAGTTAATCGTTCCCACCGTCGTTTTTTGTGTTTTCATAAATCCGCTTTCTCCGTTAAGGCGACTTCAATCGACCTTCGCTCTTTTTCAATTTCCAACTTCAACTCCTGCTCACTGGGAAGAACTTGTAGATATTTTGACGCAAAAATCTGGTGCCCTTCGCTCAAAACCGAATACTTCGCTACAGCTTCGCTTTTATCAGAACAAAGAATCAAGCCGATCGTCGGGTTATCGCCCGGAACTTTAAAGCGATCCTCAAACAGCCGGACATAACCATCCATCTGCCCGACATCTCGATGGGTCAGTTTCCCGATTTTCAAATCGATCAACAGAAAACACTTCAGCATGAAATTGTAAAACACCAGGTCGATATAAAAATCATCCCCGTCAAACCGGATAGGCTTCTGCCGGGCGACAAAAGAGAATCCCTTTCCCAGTTCCAACAGAAACGACTGAAGATTATCAATAATCGCCTGTTCAACATCCGTTTCATGGAGTTGCGGAGAATCCGGCAGTCCGAGGAATTCCAACACATACGGAGATTTCAGCATCCGTCCGGCATCAACAGGCTTGCCCGGCAAATTCTCCCGCTCTGCGGCAATTAACCCGGCAGTTCCGTGATTAGCGATGATTCGCTGGTAATACGACGAATGGATCTGCCGCTCAAGCTGCACCTTGCTCCACCCGCACTCGACCGCCTCTTTTTCGTAGAACGCACGGGCGAACTCGTCCTCCACCCGCATCAATGCGCGGTAGTGCGACCAGGAAAGATGCGGAGAAAACCCGAATTCGCTATCCGGCGGGTAGCTTTTCTCAACCGGCTCAAATCCTATGCCGTGAAAGGATAGTTTTGACTCATCAGTCAATTCGCTACCCGACGGGTAGCGAATTGATTCACCTCGATCAGAATAAACACTATAAAATTGCCTGAAATTTTTAAGATTAGCTACGGAGAATCCTCTTCTGTACTTTTCAGTCAATTGAGCAGAGAGATTGACAACAATCTGTTTGCCGTATTCCGCGCGCTCTTCACCGCCCTGGATTTCCTGCACAATCTCGCGCCCGATCAACCAGTAGGCCAGCACCATATTCGAGTTGACCGCACGGACGACATTGCCGCGCGCCTGATCGAGGATCGCAACCACACGCCCAAACAACTCGTCCGGGTTCTTCTTGAGTTCATTCTTTTTACGATCCCTCATAAATCTGCTTCCCTCTTCCTAATTGGGTCGAGACTCCCTGACAAAATCAGGGTTCGACCCCGAGCGCAGCGACGGATAATTTCTGAAGGAAATAACGTAGTGGTTCAAATTATTTCTTTCCGAATCGCAAATTTAACGAGTTATTTTCCAACCCTTGGAAACTCTACTTGCACCTATACTTCTTAAAGCTATCCATCAGAGATTTAAACGTTTTCGGGCGAAATTTTTCAAAGCCTTCATCATCCACAAAAACAAAGTCATACGTTGCTTTTGACTGCACTCGATTTGTGTCCTCACACCATTGTTTTAATCGCTCCATTTTGGGCGGGACATCTAGGTCTTCCAGGCCTTTTGTTTCCACAATCACGATTTGGGCATCATTCAACTTCACAATGAAATCCGGATAATAATTAGAGATATCGCCGTCTGCATTGACATAATCGAGCTTGAAGTGAATGGCCAGATAGTTTTTCGCATAAGAAACAACGTCATCGCATTGTCCCAAAAAGCTCGCGAATTCCAACTCGAACTGGCTGTCACCGATCACTCGGTTGAAAACCGACTTTTTCGAAATCAAATACCCCTGATCTTTCACAACAAACGGGCGTGTCTGACGAAGCTTAATCGTGTCACGGATTTCAGCGTCGCCTTTCTCCTGAACCGTCAATTCGTTAATAGCCTTCTTAAAGGTTTCCATCACGGTTTTTGTCGCCGCCAGTTCAGAAAGATTCCGTAATGTGTTGGGGGATTCAAGATCAACGGTTTTTCCGAACAGTGCTGACTGAACAAACGCTTTCACTTTCCCGTACAACACATCATATCCGCTGACCAGTCGCAGTTCCCGCAGCACGGTTTGCGCGAAATAACCAATCACGCTTCGGTAATCAGCAATGCCCGCGCTGTCCAAAACCGTTGTGTGAGTCACCTCCCCTGTTGTAATATCCTTAAACACGATTTCACGCTGCTCTTCCTCGGTGAATTCCAAATAGGAGACAGTCTGAAAACCCATCGACTCCGGTTTCAGGTCGGCCAGGTTTTTGTACTCCCGATAGACCCGCGGTGTCAGAATCGGAATCTCAATATCCAGCGCATCGAGATCTTTATTCGTGTTCTCATGATCGATTTCTATCACCAGCGGAGCCTTCGGCTTCGTGCCTTCGCCCATCGCCTTGCGCTCCAGCTCCACGCCTTCAGCCTGAATGGACTCCACAAACTCCATAAAGGCATCGGTTCCGACCACGCTCACATATTCTTCAGTATCCCCCGGATACATCTTTCGCAAACCGCGACCCAGCGTCTGTTCCGGCAACACATTGCTTTTCGATGAATAGGCTCTCAAACCCACGATGGTGGTCACGTTACGCACGTCCCACCCCTCTTTAAGCATCAACACCGAAACGATTGCCTTGCACGGACTATTAGCATCATCAATTTCGTTGGCTTGTTTGCGCAACCCCTCAAGTTCTTCTTTATTTTTCCCCGAGGCTGCCTCAGAAATTTCGCCATTATTTTTGGTGTGAATGGTCAACACGCCGTCCTTAAGGTCGGGATAGCGACTTTTCAGATATTCTGCAACCTCATCGCAGTTTCGCGTATCGTCTGTCATCACAAACAGAATGGCTTTTTTCCCCATCTTCTGATGTTCCTCGTAGGCCTTGCGCCACTCGATTACGCCCAGATCAATATAATCAGAATATTTTTCGGTAAACTTAGCGCTCTGCCGCTCTTGCAGTTTTGCGCGACTCGCCGCATCGGGGAGGACTGGATGTTTCACCACATTCTGAGAAATGGCTTCCACCAGCGGATAATCCGCCACGGTCTGCACAAAAATAGCCCCGTTATTGTGTTTCGGCGTAGCCGTCACATCCACCTGCAAACTCAATTGCCCGCCCTTTTGCAAAAGGCGGTTGTGAATATCCTCAATCGACTGAAACCACGCGAGCGACTTGTCGTGAACATGATGCGCCTCATCGTTGAGCACCATCAGCTCATCAATGTCGCGAACGATCATTCCCAGATCGACCTTTGAATCCGTCGTCGCCCCCGTCGGGCGCTTACCGAGGAAATAGTCCATCGTGTTTTCATCGTCCGGCGACGGCGGAATATCTTCTCCTGAATAGACACGATGGATATTCGTGAGAAAAATATTCCCGGTGGGTCGTGTCACCCGCACATCATCCTGCTTATGCAACGTGAGTTGAAAATCATTGCGCCAGCTCTGCCCGTCGTAGCCGTTGTCGGGTAGCACCGGATCATCAAAGAAAATCCGCAACCCCTGAAAATCCTTATAAATACGGTCTAGCACAATAATGTTCGGGGTAATCACCAAAAAATTACGCGACAGGTTCGACTCCGGTTCATACAGCTTATGGAAAAAACTCCACGCCAGCGCCAGACTCATTACCTTCGTCTTCCCGCTCCCCGTTGCCATTTTAATGACATAACGCCGCCACGTTTCGTCAAATAGACTCGCCGACACGTTGCCACTGGCATCAAAGCGCATCAGGTCATATTTGTCTTTTGCACCCACGACATCGCACAGATAAACAATCGTCTCAATCGCCTCCCGCTGGGCGAAATAATACTTAAAATTCCCGGAGATATTTCCAACCCCTGGAAGAAGATGAGGCTCCTTAAACCACCAGTTCAACAGACTTTTGCTGGTATCGGTTGCCCCGGCATAGCCGCTGTCGCGGAACGCCTTCACCTTTCGGCGCAACTGCGCCACCAACGGCGGCATCAGCTTATCCATTGTGGTATCGCGCAAAATCTCATCGGCGGGAAACCAGCGGATTTCAGGATCGAGCACCGCATGGGGGTTGTGAGGAAAATCAGGATGCAGTGCCATTACTGACCGCCTTCCAGTCGCTTGATTTCGCGGTCAAAATCGGAAAGATAATCCGCGTCCTGCCGCTGTCTAAATACTTCATATTCCTGCTCCGCCTTCAACTTCGCCTCCAGAGCGCTAACGCTCCCTTTGTTCTGCAGAATCGGATAGCGGGACAGCTCTAAAAATTGATCCAAGAACCCGGCCCATTCGACCATTTTCATCACAATACCACGCTGCGCGTTATTTTCCGCCAGATCGAGGTAAGCTGAAACAATCCGGTTCAGCTCTTTGATATGCACCTCGTTTAAATAATTCTTGGCCACGGTCACGTCAGACTTCAACACCTTACCGTCCGAAGCCTGCTTCCAGGTCGAGAGCCCCATATGCGGAAGCTGCGAATCCGCCGAGTCATGGATCTTTTCCGCCGCCGTCTTACCGGTAATGGCCCAATGCAGCTTGTTTTGAACCGAAGCAAAAAAGTCGCGCGTGATCGGAGCGCTCTTGTCATAGTCGGCGGCCAGCGCATAGATATCGGTGATTTTCTGGTAAAAGCGCCGCTCGCTAGCCCGGATTTCCCGAATGCGCTCCAGCAGTTCATCAAAATAATCTTTTCCGAACAGTTGTCCGCCTTGCTTCAACCGTTCATCGTCCAACACAAACCCCTTGGTGATAAACTCCTTCAGGGTTTTAGTGGCCCAGATGCGGAACTGCGTGGCCTGATAGCTGTTTACTCGATACCCGACCGCGATAATTGCATCCAGATTATAGTATTTCGTGGGTTTAGTTTGAGTTTTTCCCGAAATCGCACCGTGTTGAGTGGTCTGTTCCAAAATGGAACTAACCACTTTTTCATGCAATTCACCGGTTTCAAAAATATTACCGAGATGCTTCGTAATTGCAGGGCGTTGCACGCCGAATAGAACCCCAATCGCCTTTTGCGTCAACCAGATGGTTTCGTCCTGAAACAGACACTCGACCCGCACATCGCCGTCAGCTGAGCGGTAAAGCAACATCTCGCCACTGTTTGAACGCTTGCTTTCCATCTCAGCCGCCACCTTTCAAACGCTTCAGGCCGACATCATCCGCCAAAATCCGTATCTGCTCAACGGCGACACTATTTAGTTTTTTCAACCGGATGGGCTGCTCGATTTCATCTTGAATCAACATGGCATTGAGACTCTCCAAATTGGCCAGACAAACCAGCTGAGCGGCATTGGCCTGATCCCGGACATTCCCCTGCTCGCCTGGATTTTCATCCCGCCACTGCTTTGCTGTCATGCCAAACAGCGCCATATTCAGCACATCCGCCTCATTCGCATAAACAACGCTAATTTGTCGAGGTGTCAGCTCTGGAGGAATCAAGTGCGCCTGCACCGCATCGGTATGAATACGGTAATTGATTTTCGCCAAATTACGCCGGATATCCCAGCCCAACTGCTTCTGCTCGTCTTCCTTGAGGCGCTGAAACTCCTTAATCAGATAGAGTTTGAATTCCACCGAAACCCATGAAGCAAACTCAAACGCAATATCTTTATGGGCATAGGTGCCGCCATAACGACCCGTCTTAGAGACGATGCCTTTTGCATTGGTACGCAATATCCATTGCTTGGGCGTCAGAGTAAAACTGTTCAACCCTGCCTGCATTCTAATTCCGTCGAATTCGACGGAATTAAAATCCGAGTTGTGAATTTTCTCCCAAACACCGAGGAATTCGAGAGTATTTCGATTACGAACCCAGTTTCGTATCAAGTCATCGGACCGTTCCGAGTCCCGGTGGCGGGCAATGTCCGTTAGAGAGATAAAGTCTGCCTCCTCAATCCGGGAAACCCGGACGTCGATATCCAGCACCTCGATTTGACGATTTTTGCTGCTCATACATTTACCTCCACGATGGTCATCGTGTCGTTGCCGAAAATATCCACCACCTTCACCGCGACCTTACGCTTGCCGGGGGCGCACTCCTGCGCCGCGCTCGTCATCTCCAGCGACCGATCCTTCTTCGTGCGGAAACTCTGCCACTCATTCTCGAAAACATAATCGCCGGTCCAACGCTCCTCCCACATCTCCAGATTCCGCTGGGCGGGTTCCAAGCCATCCAGTGCCAACTGCTCATCGGGCGACAACTCTTTTTTGACCCGAATAATTTCGCGCATACTCTCGAAATCAAAATCCACGCTCCAGTAATCGATCCAGTCCGTCCAGTTTTCCGTCAACACCTCGCGCGTCATCACGCCGCTCTTATCCTTCGACAGCTTCACGATCTGCCCCTTCTCGACCACAATGCGGCTCCCCGCCTTCTTCGTCTTGCCCAAGGCCTCTTCCGCATGCGCAATCGAACTCTGCGAATAGAATACCGAAAAGTCCGTCAGCTCCACCGACACCGTCGACGGGGCGCCCTTTTTGCCGGCCATCACATGCGGCTTCACCTCGATGAACGACACATCGTGAAATACCACCTGATTCTTCTCCACCGCCCGCTTATCAAACACATCGGCCGGAATATATTTCGGCGCAATATCGATCCCCTTGCCCCGCGCCTCATCCAGCACATTCGGGAACAGCCCCATCTCAAACTCGAAGCCCAGAATATCCACCTTGGTGATGTGCTTCTTGCGGCACTCCAAAATGATCTCTTCGACAAACAGCCGCGTCACCGGAAGATTCACCGGACCAATCGCTACCAGCCGCCCCGACCGCTTGCCGTGGAAACTTGCAAACCCGTCCGTCTTCTCCGCCTGATACGCCTTCAGAATCAAATCGAGAAACGCATCTTCGCGCTGCTGCAGTTGCTTCTGCTGCTCTTCTTCGCGCAGGTTCGGATTAACCCCCACAAAATGCTGCCGCTCGTATTTCCCCAAATTTAAAATCTCAAACGCGCGGTAATCCTTGCCGACCTTCTTTAACTGACGCTGCACGCCGATCATCCGCTTGCGCGTCGTATGGATTCCAAACTTGCCCAAATCCGACGCAATCCACTTCCGCCCCAGCTTTTCTGCGACAGCAGCAGTGGTGCCGCTGCCACAAAAGAAATCCGCCACCAGATCGCCTTCGTTCGACGATGCTTTGATGATGCGCTCTAAAAGGGATTCTGGCTTCTGCGTCGGATAATTATGACGCTCATCGGCTTGAGAATTAACGGGGAGCACATCGTCCCAAATCGTTTGGAGCGCAGGCCCCTTCATTTCATCAAGATAGCGGACATATCGCGGATTGCCTGTCGATGTGAAAACGATGCGTCCTTCCTTCAGCAGTGCATCAATGTTCTCTTGTGAATATCGCCAGTGATTGCCTTTCGGTGGAGTTAGCTCGCGGTCACCGAATTTCCGCGCAGGACCGGGGCCGGTGGCTGCCAAAGATGTCAATTGATAGTTCCGTCCATTTTCATTTTTGCTCGAATAATGCGATTCGATGTACTCTTTGCTGAGTCCCGTGTGCTGAGGATTGAAAACAAACTTATCCGACTTGCGAAAATACAGGATCGTGTCATGGGTAGAACCAAACTTCTTTGGGTCATTATGCGGTAGAGAACGCTTCCAAATGATTTCATTCGTAAATCGGTTCGGCCCGAACAATTCGTCCATTATCAATCTGACGAACTGAACCATGCGATAGTCCATATGCACATAAATGCTCCCGTCCTCGGCAAGAAGATCGCGCATAAGGATCAGGCGTTCGTAGATCATAGAAATGAAGGAATCCGCGCCTTTGCCCCACGTGTCGCGGTAGGCGATTTCTTCGAGGATATTGGGCTTTTTGGTAAAGGTGTCGTCGCCGATCTCAATATCCATCGAAAAGTCGGCCCCGACATCAAACGGCGGGTCGATATAGATCAGCTTCAGCCCGCCCTGCTTTTCGATCTCCTCGCGTAGCGGCCCGTTTTTGAGTGACGAAAGAATCAGCTTGTTGTCGCCCCAGATCAGCTTATTCGTCCAGCCCTTCAGTTGACGACCCCGCTCGTCCATATCGAACAAACCCATCTGCATTTCGGAATCCGACGGCTTCTCCGCGCGCGGCTCATCCACTTGTTCAATCGTCTGAAACGGCAGCACGATATTGCAGACCTCACTGGTCTTCCCGTTCCAAACCAATTCGACTTCGCGCTTATCCTCAAACAGCAGAAACCGATACTTCTCCGGCAGTTCCTTCCCCGACTCCAAAAACCGAACCACCTCCTGCTTCTCCTGCTCCGTCAACTTCAGCATTTTGTTTCCTTGCGCTAATCTTCCAATTCTAAATCATTAAGCATTATTTCAAGCGTTAACACCTCGTCAATCAATCCACAGGCATTGGCCATTTCAACGACCCTCAGGGCAAATTTATGGACATCGTCATCTTCTAGAATGCCGTTAATCTCATAGTTGGTAATATATGCTTTCAACATTCTCAGAACTTCATCCTTTGTAAAATCATCGAAGCATCTCAACCCTCTTAACGCACGATGAGTATCCCTGAAGTTCATAGATTTTTCTAACCGCTCAATTGCACTCAGCTTATCAATTTCGTCCGCCAGCTTGATTTCCGGGAAATACGCAGACAGGAACTCTTCCAGCGTTTTGAACAAAGCAACCGAAGAAGACTTCTTTTGCGCCCACTCTCGAATCAAATAACCATTCACCATGCCGCGCTCTAACGGGGACTCCAAATCTCCATCATTGCTTATGAGAAATAAATCCTCCCCATCCGGGATAACTGACAAAAGCCACTCCCAGTGTACAGCATCTCCGCATGAATCTTTTTTTCCGGGCGGATGCCCCAACCGATGTCGCAACAGGGCTGACTGCACTATCTTCGGTTCGACAGTACATTTTGAAGCAGACCGTAGAACTTCTTCAATGACCGCATCAGCCTTTAGCTTGTTTTCTGCGACATCTTTCCGGAGATCTTCCCTTAATGCTTTTAACTTCGTATCGAAATCGCGCTTAATTCCTCGCAGCTCAACAGCAATATCATAAGTTTTGGCAATATTGGGCAGATGTAACTCCACCCTGCTTTTTTCAAAATCGGATATGGCTCTGGCAATGACAGATTCGCGATTACGCAAAAACTCTGCCTCAAGATAATCGGAAACAAACAGCTTTATCTTTCCATTCTCAGCAAGCTTGGCGATTTTCCGAAGCTCTTCCAGATCACCATCGGAAAGGCTGTAAAACCCCAGAAAGATATTTGTATCGATAAATATATTCATGATTCCTGTAAAATATCAGTTTTCCCCCTCCGCCATTGCATTAGTACTGCATGCGCTTAAGAGAGATACAAATGATCACTTCCCCTGCACGTTGTATTTCGGTTGGGTGCGAGAGATAATGGCCTGTTCCTTTTGTCTGGCTTCGGCAATGGAAGAGACCTGTTCGATCTGAACTTTGGCACCGGGGATTTTTCCTGCGGCGAGATGCTCTTGAATTCGCTCCGCCGCTCGCCCTTTTTTGGCAACACCCACATAGTTGGTTTTGCCGCCCGCTGTTTTGACCTTGTACACAACCGGCTTGTCTTTCGGGAGTTTCGCCGCACCGCTTTGATTGAAGTTAACTGTTTTCTTCGCCATGACAACTCCTCCTCATAATGACCGCTTGATTGCGGCATCAACATTCGCCCAGTATAGCGACCTAAAAAGTTCTGAGAAGAAAAACCCCGGCCTCCAGACCCTTTTTTCCAACCATTGGAAAAAACGACTTATTCCGGCACCTATATAGGTATTGAATCTTCCAAACCTCGGAAAAAGTGGGGCGGACATTCCTGTCTGCCCTCTCCAATGCATGATCACCCCGAAACTTCGCGGGTGTTCCATAGCAAACAAGGTAGATATATCATTATATGATATATGTCTCATTTGTGAAAATTCGTGTTGATCCAAGTCCATCCATGGTTAGCCTTTCCCCAGCGAATCCGTCTCGTATCGGATGGATTTACCACTCATCCAAATCAGCCAAATCATCAAACCGGCGAACAGCCTCAATCCATTCTGGCATTCTCTCCCGGCAAGCTTCCTTTAATTTAGAAAAATCTTTCTCATCGACTTGCCCTACCTCAACCAGATGCTGATAAAATTTCTTGAGACTGGCCGCTGTCTGTTTGACGGTACGCTCCGATGCCCACATCGCTTTTCGGTAAAACCACGTAGTAAAGAAGCTGGAAACAGCGGATGCGCCGTCCACGGCTTTCGTCACATCGTAATAGAGCAAATAATGATTGATGAATAAATCCACATTGAAAATGTGATCCTGTATCGTCTTCTCTTTCAGACCCTTGGTGTCCAACCATTCCCCAAACGCCTCCATCAACTTCTCATTTTCTATGCGGATTTTCTCACAATCCGCTTCCCATTTTTTGTAGTCATCACTCATTACAATTCTCTCCATTGTTTCACAGAAAGGGCAAACCGATTCAGGCCGGCTCGATTTTTAATTCCCCCGAATTCGAGGGAATTAAAATCCAGATTGCAAATCTCCTCCCAAATGCCGATGAATGCAATCGTGTTTTTTTCACAACCACTTTTCGATCAGCACAAGACCGTTAGCGGTCGAACTTCTGCAAAACCCCAGACTGATATTCCTTCAACTTCATTCCGGCAGCCTCTCAATGATACGAAGCGCATCCTTTTCAATTTCAGAGAACGCAAACCACTTTTTTACCAAGATCCTTGAGTGAGGCCCCAATGTGGTACACCCTTTCCCCGTCCAAAATCAGGAAGCGGTCGTGCGCCTCATCGAACGGAACCAGCTCAATCGGCTCGTACTGGGCATTGTGCTTCTCAAGGTCGAGCTTGAGCTGTTTGGATATGCGCTTACAGCAAATCCGTGCCGAAACACCCTTCCGTCGCTTGGAAAGCAGCGTCAGCACGGAATCGTCCACATAATTGTCGATCAGAACAATGGATCTCTTCGCCTTGCGCACCAGTTTGGAGACAAAGGAATAGGCATCAAAAATCTGCCCGTTAAAAAACACGCCTTGTTTTGGCTCCAGCTCCTGCGAGCCGATGGCATCCAATACGGCACCCACCTTCTTTTCGGTATGGAGCTGCCGGATTTCCAGCGAGTCAATCCGCCGGAACATCTCTGCATTGGACAGCATAAAGTTCCGCATTGCCACAAACGCCTGCATAATCTGAACACTGACATCCACCGCTGTTTTACTGCGAAGAACTGCCGACAGCATGGCAACCCCTTGTTCTGTAAAAGCGTACGGCGGACGCCGAAGCCCCATCCTATCAGCATTGGAAGTCACAATTTGTGACCTCCAATCCGAGAACTCGCGGTCGGAAAGCTGGAACATGAAAGCCGCAGGAAAACGGGCGACATTCCGTTTTACAGCCTGATTTAAAACCTTGGTTTCCACCTGATACAATTCCGCCAAATCCCGGTCGAGCATCACCTGCACGCCCCGGATATGATAAATCTTCCCGGTGATCCCGTCCTCTTTAACCAACTCGTTCATATCCTGCTCCAGTCCATCCTCGCTTCATTTTTAATGGTACGGAATTCCGTTACATTAAAATCGGGGTTATGCAGTTTCTCCCATAAGCCCATGAACTCAACGGTGTACCGAGTACTTAACCAGTGCGAAATGACCAGGCCGGTTGCTTCCGGGTTTTTATGCCGGGCGATATCCGTGATGGATATATAATCCTCCCGCTCAGACTTCAGCACCGTGATTTCGCTGCCGATCACCTCAATCTTCTGGCTCTTCGAGCTCATATATTCACCTCCACAATCGTCATCGTGTCGTTGCCGAAAACAGCTGAAATCTTCACTGCATTATTCCCCCACAAGATCTTTCCCCAATGCCATACTTAGATACGGCTCTGACTCAAGTTTTACCCGTTCATTTGTTGCAGTGTAAATTTTGAGAACACCTGCTTTATCCATTTTAAGAAGCACCTGATCGATTTTATAAGCAAATGCCTCGCGCGGTTTGCCTCGAGAGATTATTTCAAAATATTGCAACAGGTACTTTACGACTGAACTTTTCACACATGACTGATTCGGCCGAGATTTCAATGTGGCAATAACTGCATCTCGCAAAGCCGAATAGTTCATTTGCATGGCTTCGTGAATGTTGCGGGGATCATCAGACACAGCGCTCGCAGAAAAAAGGTCGTCAGGCGGCACGTTTGTCGCGACATTCTCTTCCCCAGCATCGACATCTTCATTTTCTGGAGTCTCAGGAATCGGCCCCGGCTCTTCTTCGAGAGGCTCCGTGCCTATCGGGAAAATGCCGCGATCATCAAGCGCTCTCCACAACCTGGACAAAACCGCCTCTTTATTTGAGTAGAATTCACATTCTCTGATTCTGAAGAATGTCCACCCGCACCGCTCCAATATTTTCTGCCGTTCCATGTCTTGCTCGTAATGCTCAGCATCATGAAAAGCATCTCCATCGCACTCTACTGCAAGCCTAGCCCCGCCCCCATCTACAACCAGATCAATGTATTTTCCTGCCACCTTAAACTGAGGGATAACACGGTACTTCTTTCGAGCGAGTTCTAAAGCAACCTTCACTTCAAACCAGCTGTCAAATGGAGCAGGAGGTTTTACAACTGATCGATTTGCCTCAAAAACCCGCCTTTCCAGTTCTGCACTATCTACACCCTCAATCAATTCTATCGGGGTTTCAAACGCCGTCAGAAGTTGTGAGCGAAGACAGGCATGGCTTAAATCGTTACGTGTAACAGAGTGAAATAACCACATCTGATCCTTAGCGCGACTGGCGGCAACATTAAACCTTCTCTCATCAGACGCCTTCGCAAGCGACCCAATACGTTCATTGGATGCGGCCACCATGGAAAGAAAAATGATGTCACGCTCATCCCCCTGAAAACTATAAGGATTACCGCAGATCAACCGACGCTTTTCCATCTCCTCTGGACCAAGTCGCTTCAGCAGAATATTTTCGATTACACTTGCCTGCGCTTCCCCCTGAAGAATCACCACACCCATTGATTTTTCTGCATAGCGCGTGTCACTACACAACTCGATAATTTTATTGGCTATGGCTTCCGCTTCAGGGTGATTAACCGCGCGTCCACCCTTTCCCTCGCGATGTCCATTTTGCACGTAGATTTTTCGCAGAGGTTTCAGGCGATCCACACCAAACTGCCTCAACGGTATTAAAGGCTCGCCCGAATAACACAAGTCGTTACTGAACCGTATGATTTCCGGCATACACCTAAAATGTTCCCTTAAACTAATTCGCCGAGTGGTGTAGCGGAGTTTCCCTTGGCCGAACAAGCTGCTCTCCATATCAAACGTTTCTTTAAATTTAAAGTCGTACAGAAACTCTTCCGCAAGACGATGCACAGCATCGCGAGAAACGAAGCCACCATCTGGAGCTATCTGTTTGTCATCACCAACAATCAGAATCTTTTTCCCCAAATATAAAAGGGGTAACGCCTCCATGCCGCACTGGGAGGCTTCGTCAACAATCACGACATCAAACATTCCGGGAGAGGGATCTATTGTGTCCCAAACCCGATGCAACGGCATGACCCATGCGGGAACAGCCTCACGGCATTCATTCAAATGGTGTTGCGCATCCCTGCGATGTTTTGGGGCATATTTACCGGTTCCTTTTCCCAGCTTTCGCATAGATAGCTGCCAAGCCTCCATATATCGTCGATGCTCTCCGGACATGCGTGAAAAACAAAAAGACCACGCCTTATTAGAGGCCAATTTGGCCATAGCTGTTTCAATATCACTCTCAACTTGAGTCACTCTTTGCGCAAGACTGATAGCATCCTCTTTATTGATGAAGTCATTCAGCCAAGATTCCGCCCGCGCCCAACTCCAAGCCTTTTCAATCGTTTGCAGACGGGTCTCCCAAAATTCTTCCGCACACGATTCAGTCAGGTCTTTAGTCATTACGGGCGTATATTGCTCAACCTTTTCCCGCAATTTTTGAATTTCTTTTAGCAACACCGACTCTTCTTCCAATTTCAGCAAACGTTGCTTGGCTTTTACAAACCCATCTGCCGAACGGTTTTCAATTGAAGTCAGGAGTTCAAATGCTGCAGGGTGGACTTCGCTCTCTTTTGAGAGACTTTGAATAGGCAGAAGAACCTCTTGGATTGCGGCTTCCGCCTTGCCTTTATTCAACCTTGCCAAAGCCTGTTTGCAAGATTGAATAAACTGATTGATCGAACTTTCATCATGCCAAGCAACCGCAGGATTATTGCCACGTCCGGGCATAATCTCACGGCAGCGATCAATAGCGTCAATAAGTGATAGAGCTTCCCGAAGAGCTTCGCCATGCGCCTCGATCTCACGAAATTGCAATCCATAAGGTCCTTCACAGAACTCTGCGCTTACCCCCGATTTTAGGGCCACCGGCTAAGGTGGAGTTTGCATCCAAAAACCAGTAGAACTGGAGGATGCAAATGAGTAAAAAAAGACGGACGTTTACAGATAAGTTCAAGGCCA
>Ga0307929_1001171_pt1 | contig 21399 bp, 21 predicted proteins | sample AceLakmetage1330_FD_203160 | JGI IMG/M metagenome (GOLD analysis project Ga0307929, IMG submission 203160) | Saline water microbial communities from Ace Lake, Antarctica - #1330 | ecosystem: Environmental > Aquatic > Non-marine Saline and Alkaline > Saline | place: Antarctica: Ace Lake...
CGATGGGCTGGCTGCAAGGCTGTCGATCTCTATTCCTGGGAGCAGCGTGCCCCCGCTCTCGACGCCGCGCTGAACGCAGTGAAGCAATAAGGGTGCTAACGAAGAACGTGGGCAAATCAGAGAAAATATCTGTATTTTCAACTCTTCACGGAACTGGATAGTGGCTCGCCTTTCGTCACGGGTGCCACGTGGCTCCTTGTGGGGCCTTCGCTATTGTATTATCGCCTTATAGAACGTGCTTCCCGGTATTCCGGGAGCGCGTGGCGCAGCGCCCCGACCATGCACGCGCTCCCGAGTACGGGAAGCACGTCCTACACCATATGTGATATGATACGACCTGTCACAGGAAACCACTCTCTTCCGTGATGAGCACTAAAAACAAGGAATCATGGAGGAGGGGCGCCCTCACCCCCCAGGTGTTTTGCAAGAGGCTCAAGAGTCTTGTTTTTGTGCTTTGCTCACCCGTTTGACCCCTTTTTTCGCTTGCACGCAGGAATCGCGCCCCTCTGCTACGCCCCCAATACACGGGCAATGGGAACATCTGCCGGCGCAAGCTGATAACCCAATAAGTCACCAATCTCGACCCACTCAGCGCGATCATGAACAGAAAGCGCCAAGGTTCCCGACTCAACGACAGCCTCATAAGCCTGGATTATGAATGCCCCATGCGCATACTGGTATTCACTCTCCGCCACCTTGAGCCCAATCGTGCACACAAGCGAAAGCTCTTCAAACAGTTCGCGTGCAAGTGAGACCTCTGGCGTTTCGCCAGGATCTACTTTCCCACCTGGGAACTCCCAGAATCCCGCCACCTTTTCCCCCGGAGCCCGGCGTGTCAAAAGGACCGCGTCTCCCCGCCGTAGAATTGCTGCTATCACCAATTTCATGATTTGTCCTTGGTCAAATTATGACGCGGCAACCGATATTTCAACCAAAGGGTCTGTAGGACCGCGGCAACCGATGAAGCAAACATAAACACGACGATGCCGGAGGCTCCGCCCCAGTGAATGCCCGCAATCATAATACCAGAACATACGACCAGAAAGATCAAAATGGCTTCAGATATCGCTCGTGTCTTCCGGGCGTGCACCAATTGGCCCTGATACCAATTCTGCAAAACCGTTGCTCCGGGCAGAGTAGCCCCCATGATAATTGCCAGGAGACCAAGTTGCGCATGCGGGGTCGAGAGATTCTGCACCGTAGAAAACCACATAATCCCCAACGGTGTCAGAACGACCAACGCAAACAGTGCCGTAATCGCTATGCATAAGCGGTGTGAGAAGCACGCCAGTGCCGCCGTCGTGCCTGGACGATCTAACGTCGCAATCACAACCTCATTTAGCGATATCCCGGAACAACGAAAGATAAACATCAATCCCACAACAGAAGGCCATGCGGCCAAGGAGTCTAGCGCACGCGGCATCCGGGAGACGGCAGCAGTCCCAATCGGATTTACCGCCAATACAACCAGAGAGCTCAGTGCAAGCGGAATGTAGAAGGTCATGAATCGGCGTAGCCCCACATCTGAATCGGCGTCCTCATGGTTAGACTTCGGCAGTATCGTTTTTATGATGGGTCGGGTTGCCACATGGGCAAACAACGCTTCTGCTGTGACCCCCGCAATGACGGCGGCGGTCCCCACAATAATGCCAGGTCCTTTCCACACAAAATATCCAAGACCCAACACTGTCAGAACTGCCGTGAAGCGAACCGCTGATCCCAACCCAACAAGCTTGGAGCGGCCAAACCGAATTTGGATGCCCTGCATGAAGCGACGATACGCAATAGTCCACGTCCATGGCGTCATGATCTGCATCCCAATCCGAGCAGGCTCTACCGTTTCCGATGGAACATCAAGCACACGAGTCACAATCAAATCAAACAGCGGAGTAAAGGCAATCGCCACATGCAATCCCGAGAGCACTGCACTCATTACCATCATGTAGTGCCACAGCGACCGATAGGCGGAACGGTTGTTGCAAAGTGCGGTTGTTGCAGAGAGCAACATGATCACAGGCGACTCAATAATCAACGCCAGAGGAAAGACGACACCCCCGTACGCGGCCAGATGGATTCTGGGATCCGAAAGTCGCGCAACAACGGCTCCCAGCGAGGGAAGTTCGATTGCCATGAAGAGCCAGCTCAACACCAACGGCAACCATGCCCGCAGTATATCGCGTTGCCGTATCAACATGTCTGGCGGTTTCGACTTCAGCGAATTTCCCCCCTGACCTTGCCCCAATCGCATAGCAGACAAGGGCATCTATGCCGCCGCCCCGTCTGCGTCACTTCAGAAACAACTCAATCACGGGAATCTCAATGTTCGGCTTCACAATGGGAAGTTTCAGAGTCAGCGTTCCCGGAGGTACTGGACCTGCCATGTGACTATGTGGATCCTTGTTCACGTTGGACTCTGCGAAAAGGACTTCACTGGCATCATGGAGAAACTGTGCATACTCGACCTTACCAGCAAGTTTCAGAAGATGGATATCACGGAAAGGCCATGCCAGAACGTGTACGTAAAGCCGCTTCTTCTCCTTGTTGTAGGTCAACCGGCAATCAGGCGGTATCGCAAATGATTTCGGTGCGGCGCCGCATCCGTAAATGGACCGGCTGTTATAATGCATCCAGTCGCCGACTCCCTCAAGTGCCTCACGTGCCCGATAGTCGATTTCTCCACGCCCCGTGGGACCAACATTCAACAGAAGGTTGCCCCCTTTGCTCACACCGTCAATCAACATCCCGAGCAGCTGGGACACCGATTTCCATGAGTACTCGTCCCGATAGTAGCCCCAGGAGCCTGATAGTGTCTGACACCCCTCCCACACAACAGGCCGCCCTTTCTCGTCAGTCGGAGTTGCATATGGCTGATATTGCTCCGGTGTCACAAAGTCTGGCGCGTCCGGTAGATCCATGCGGTTGTTAACCATAATATTGGGCATCAACTTGCGGATCATGTTCAGAAGCTTGCGCGACTGCCAATCCTTATGACCCTTGCCATCCATGCCGGGATAAGAGAAGTCGTACCATAGTAGGTCAATCTGCCCAAATTGTGTCAGCAGTTCGCGTGTCTGGTTGTGCAGGTACTCGGCGTATTCCTTAATGTTCGGCTTGTCAGCTTTACGGGCCTTTGCATCATCCCCAGGGGGTGTATTCGGTCGATTCCGAACTTCGCGTGATGCCAGTCAATCAGGCTGTGATAAAATCCGACACGCAACCCTTCTTCCCGAAAAGCCTCTACCATGGGTATCAGCAAATCCTTCCCGTAGGGTGTGTTGGTGGCCTTGTAATCCGTGTACGCCGAATCCCAAAGCGTAAATCCTTCATGGTGCTTTGTCGTAATCACGAAGTACTTCATCCCGGCTCGCTTTGCCAAACGCGCCCATTCTCTCGGGTCATAGAGATCGGGATCAAAATGAGAAAAATACTTCTGGTAGGTCGCATTATCCATCCGCTCATGGTGCTTCATCCACTCGTGTCGAGCGGCCAATGCGTAAGTTCCCCAATGAATAAACATGCCAAAGCGATCCTGCTGAAACCATCTTGTATCTGGCTTCACAATTTCTTTTCCCTCATGTGCTTTCGTTGCCATCGCCATATCCTTTCAGTTGTCCTCTAATATAAAAGTCACACTCGATCCTCTTGCTAAACACCTGCGGGGCGAGGGCTCCCCACCCCCATTTCGTCATTAACAGCCCAGTATTGCTAGCCGAGTCTTACCTTGTCCGGTTGGATATTTCTTGTTGAATATTGGATATTGAGTCCTAAACCACCTTGCTTAGCTTCACACCCACCCCCCTCACCCCCCTGTGACACGCTGCACAGCGGTACGGGCAATGCGGCGACCCACTTCTCGATATTGCTTTGGTGTCATCATGGTCTTACCACACGATGCATAGGGTGCGCATAACGTCAATGCACGAATTGACAACGTCTGTCGTACATAGTCTTCCAACGACATGCCGACCGCTTGCGGTCGGCCACGCCGCTCCCGCTTAAAATCCTCGGCAGCATAATCCTCGCCTAAAGCAAACCGTAACACATTTGCCCATTTTTCAGAGTCACGGGCTGCCGCATTCAACTCCTCTGTTTGCGGAAGATAGCAATACACCCCCTGACTCTCCGAACCGCCTCCCGCCTGAAAATCCAGAACAAGGGCTGGCTGACATCGAGTCTGCCATTCTACCAGGTCCGACTGAATCGCACGCGTCTCATACCGTAGTGGAGGATCTCCCCAAGCCTGATCAAGATCCCTTGAAAGCCCTCCCCGTCCGTAATGACCACGTTCAACTCCCCCTACATCCGCCAAAGGAACCGTCCAAATCAGGAGCCGACTCTCGTTCGTGCGCGAGAAATGTTGCAGCATACCATCCAGTACCCATGACCCCGGGGTCTCACCCGCATGTTGCCGGGCAATCAGGTAAATGCCTGGGCGGGAAGGGTCACACTCAACCGTATTGCTGATGCGCGGTATGCGACGCCCCTCCTGACTTAACCCAATGGGGCTCGTGCTCCAATACCCCTTTGATTTTCGCACCAGCGTTTTCACTTCGTGCAGGTCATATGGATAGCTCAGCGCAAATTCGATTGCGGGGGTAGGATACGGAATGGTCCACGAAACAGATGCTTGTCCATCTTCATTGGAAACTCTCCCGGATCGTGCCCGATTCCACCCTTGCCCCTCGCCCCGATAAACCGGGTGTAGAGCAGAAGGAGAATCACAACCCGTCAGGTTTCTGACGAACTCCAAAGTGAGTGTGAGCGTCTCGGGATGTGGGGTCTCGGCATTGGACTCAATAACCCGAAAATCAAACCAGAGCGCCTCGGCACCCCCGCTGGGATCTGCCGAAAAGAAGACCTCTGATGAGGTATCATTTTCCTTGACGCGTACAGCCGCGACATTGCCGCCATGAAATCGAGAATCAACACGCAAACTCATGCAAAGCACGATACCACAGCATTCCAAACTTTCAAGGGTATGCTTGACCTTGCACATTCTTTTCGTGACTATGCTGAACCATAAACTATTTAAGTTGGAGGGATCATCTTGTCGGCACAACAATATGCGTTGGTTTACATCGGAACCGTGACCATTTCTGGTAGTAGAGGGATCTACGCGTCGCGGCTTAATCTTGAAAACGGAAGCCTAACGCCCCCCACCCTCGCCGCCACTACGGAGGACCCTAACTTTCTGACCACCGATCCATCCAAGCATTTTCTTTACTGTACCGGACAAACAACAAAAACTGAGCTCCCCTCCCATACCGTTGCAGGTTTTGCTATTGACCATTCACAGGGAACACTAACTCCAATTAACAGTCAGGTTGTTGATGCCATGAGTTGCTGTCATATCAGCACTGGGCTTGACGGAAGCGTCCTGTTCGCGGCCGATTATGGTAATGGCAAGGCCGCCGCATTTCCCCTAAATGCCAACGGCAGCATTGCCTCTCCCGTGACGCTAATTGTTTATGACAAGGCAACCCAGATCGATCCAGATCGTCAGGATGAACCCCATGTACACTCTATCAATCCCAATATTTCTGGCCGGTATGCATTCGTGTGTGACTTCAGTGCCGATACGTTTCATGTCTACGCCATTGATGGAAAAACAAAAGGGCTTACCTTGGTAAGCTCAACCCCCGCCGCCCCTGGCTCAGGCCCTCGCCATCTAACCTGCCATCCCAATGGAAAGTGGATCTATGCTATTCACGAATTGAATGGAACAATCTCGGTTCTGAATTTCGATGCAAAAACTGGTCAGCTCACAACAAAACAAACCGTCTCCATGCTTCCTGAAGGATTCCGTGGCAAAAACACAACAGCAGAAATTGCACTCTCGCCAGATCTGCGGTTTCTGTATGGATCCAACCGTGGGCATGACAGCCTTGCTTTTTATCAGGTCCACCCAGAAACGGGGCTGCTCACACTTCAAGGATTTGTTGCAACACAAGGTCAGCATCCCCGGAATTTCACGATCGATCCCACAGGCCGCTTTATGTTGGTGTCCAACATGGACAGCAACAATGTGGTAGTCTTCAGGCTAAACTCAGAAACCGGAAAACCCGAGTATATGGGCGAAGAGATTCAGCTCGCAATGCCAATGCGGGTAGAAATCATTCTTCCAGATGTAGAACATCATGCAGCACGACTCTGAGCCGAAATGCTCACTTAAAATGGCGGTCTACCGGATTTCATCGCGTTCTCAACTCGACAAATGAAAGCGAAGATGGGAAAACGTGCCATTCAATTAGCTTTTGCTTGTGACAGCGCACAAACGTCACACAGACACAACAACAAGGAAGACCAACATGGCAGTCAAAGCATCACTCGAAGAACTCCAGCTTATCGCTAACACCATCCGCGGCCTCTCTATTGACGGCGTGCAGTCCGCAAATTCCGGACATCCCGGAATGCCCATGGGGATGGCTGACGTTGCCACTGTACTATGGCTAAAATACCTCAATCATTGCCCTACAAAGACCGATTGGGCAGATCGCGATCGGTTTATGCTCTCCGGCGGTCACGGTTCGATGCTGCTTTACAGCCTTCTGCATCTATCCGGATATGAACTTCCACTTTCTGAGTTGGCACAATTCCGGCAGCTGGACAGCCTGACCCCAGGACATCCTGAAGTGGGGCACACGCCGGGCGTCGAAACCACAACAGGCCCCTTGGGCCAAGGCTGCGGAAACGGCGTCGGCATGGCGCTGGCCGAGCGCATGCTCGCCAAACGCTACAACACCGATGAGATCTCCCTCGTCGATCACCACACCTACGTCTTCTGCGGAGATGGCGACATGATGGAAGGCCTCAGCCATGAAGCCTTCTCGCTCGCGGGCCATCTCGGTCTTAACAAACTCGTCGTCTTCTATGACGACAATAACATCACCATTGAGGGGCGCACAGAGCTCGCCTACAGTGATGACGTCAAAATGCGCTTCAAAAGCTACAAGTGGAACGTCATTGAGATCGATGCGCATAACTTCGATCAAATTGACAAAGCAATCCGGAAAGCACGTCGCTCACAAGAACGCCCCACACTGGTCGTCTGCAAGAGCACCATCGGAAAAGGCAGCCCAAACAAGGCCGATACATCCTCAGTGCACGGCGAACCTCTTGGAGATGCCGAAGTCGCCTTGACGAAACGTAACCTTGGGCTCCCTGAAGACCAGACGTTCTACGTTCCCGAAACGGTTCGTGCCCTATTCGAAAAACGCCTGGCCCAACTCAAACGTAGCGCCAACAAGTGGGGGCGCACCTTCAAGGCTTATGCTGCAGCCAACCCCGAGATTGCTGCATCCTGGGAAGCGGCTCAGGGAGGCATCCTCCCCGAAGATTTGGCGGCGTATCTTCCCGAATTCGAGGTCGGCACCTCACTGGCAACGCGCGCCGCATCCGGAAAGGTCATCCAGTCGATGGCAAAAGCGATACCCTTCCTTGTGGGAGGGTCTGCCGATTTGGCGCCAAGCACTAAAACCCTTATAGACGGTGTAGATTCCATCCTCCCGGGCGCATTCGAAGGGCGTAATTTCCACTTCGGAATTAGAGAACATGCCATGGGCTCACTGATGAATGGAATTACACTACACGGTGGATTCCGCGTCTTTGGCGCAACATTCTTCGTTTTCGTTGATTACATGCGACCTACAGTACGGCTCGCGGCACTCATGAAATTGCCCGTCATCTACGTCTTCACGCACGATAGCTTCTATGTGGGCGAAGATGGGCCTACCCATGAGCCTGTTGAGCAGCTAGCCTCGCTACGTTGCATTCCTGGGATGACAACCATTCGCCCATGCGATCCAACAGAAACAGGAGCCGCCTGGGTGGCAGCACTGCAAAATACCAATGGGCCAACCGCTCTGTTGTTGACACGCCAGAATTTGGATGTGATCGACCGCAGTGTATATCCGGCAGCTTCGAATTTGGAAAAAGGGGCTTACACCCTCTGGCAGAGTGGTGAAGGAACGCCGGACGTCCTGTTGGTAGCCAGCGGGTCTGAAGTCGAGCTGATCTTCAAGGCAGCCAAAGTGCTGGCCTCGGAGTGCAATGTCCGCGTCGTGAGCATGCCTTGCTGGGAGCTGTTCGACGCACAACCTGAATCCTATCGAGCTGAAACGCTTCCGATCGACAACTGCCCTGTTGTACTCGCTGTGGAGGCGGGATCCTCTATGGGATGGGCGCGTTACATCGGCAACAAAGGCCGCATGATCAGTATGGATCACTTCGGTGCGTCGGCGCCCTACAAGGTCCTAGCCGAGAAGTTCGGCTATACCGTCAAAAATGTGGTAGCCACTGTACGCGACATGCGAGGCTAGATCTTAATTATGGCAAGATTCATCATTCAAGGTGGAAAGCGTATTGCCGGGCGGCATAAGTCGCCTGGCAACAAGAATGCGGCGCTTCCCATGTTGGCTGCCTGTGTGCTGACCGATCAGTCGGTCACGCTTCAGAATGTCCCACTAATTCAAGATGTCCATTCCATGTTGGCCATTCTTGATCAGCTCGGAGCAGATGTAGCACTGCATGGTCATACCGTCACCGTATGCTGTGCTGGCATTCGGAAAAGACGCCTAGATGCGGCGCTCTGTCGGCGCGTCCGTTCATCCATTTTGTTTGCAGGCCCCATGGTCGCGCGTCATGGAAGGGTAACCGTATCGCCCCCCGGCGGAGACGTGATCGGGCGACGGCGACTGGACACGCACTTTGATGGTCTCACCAAGCTTGGCATCTCGATTCAGGCGGAACGTGGCTACACATTTCAGCAGGATAACTTCAAGGCCGCCGACATTTTGCTGGATGAAGCCAGTGTGACGGCTACGGAGAACATCGTGATGGCAGCAGTGCTGGCGCCGGGCTGTACTACCATATTCAATACTGCCTGTGAACCACATGTACAGGATCTCTGTCGGATGCTCAACAAGATGGGAGCCCAAATCCGGGGAGTGGGAACCAATTACCTTACCATCGATGGCGTTACAGCATTAGAAGGGGTGCGGCACCGTATTGCACCAGACTGCGTGGAAGCGACCAGCTTCATCACAGCAGCAGCGCTAACGGGCGGAGCGCTGCATGTTGATGGTGTTATCCCTGAAGATTTTGCCATCGTCGGCAAACATTTTGCTCGCCTCGGTGTAACATGGGAGTTGAAGGAGGGTTCTCTGTTTATTCCGGCGCAGCAACCGCTTAAGATCCTTGACGATTTTGGTTCCGCCGTCCCAAAGATTGAAGATGGCACCTGGCCTAATTTCCCTTCGGATCTGATGAGTGTTTCCATCGTGTTGGCATCTCAAGCAACGGGTACAATGCTTTTCTTTGAGAAGATGTTTGAAAGTCGAATGTACTTTGTGGATCGCCTTATCGAGATGGGAGCACGCATTGTGCAATGCGACCCGCATCGCGTGGTTGTCAGTGGGCCAACCACGTTGCATGGCATGCGCATGTCCAGTCCTGATATCCGGGCGGGTATGTCTCTCCTGTTGGCCGCGCTATGCGCCAAAGGCGAAAGCATCATCGAGAATGCACAGGTTATTGATCGAGGCTACGAAAACGTGGATCGTGAACTGCGTCGTCTAGGCGCTGATATCAAGCGGGTTTGTTAGCAGGAGTTCTTGCTCCGCTTACCGTTAACTCCAAAAGCCCTGCGTCCGTCGATCACAAAGTCCTGTGTGCCAACGCTCTGAATACTCCTCCACTCGCCGAAAGACTCGATCCACTGTAGATTAATGCTCAAAGTAACACGTGAAACACCTCGGATGAACCGCTCCGCTGAGGGCGCCATCAGCGGCGGTTTTACTCCTCCCGTGTAATGCTGTTATAGCGGTCCCAGAAGCCTTTCGGCACAGGTTTCTTCAAGTGTTTTGCCGCTGAGTAGCACAGGCATCTTGCCTGTGGAATCGCTGCAATTCTTGAGAAATACAAGAAATGTGGTATTTCTTTGAAACGGTTCAGGCCCAGATCTTGTTTATACATTACAGAGGGGACAATATGAGCGACATCCCAGACGAGGAACTTATGATGATGTATCAGCAGGGGAACGTTGTAGCTTTTGAACTGCTGTTCGAACGGTACCGCAACTTTATCTTTAGCGTCCTCTAACCGACTTGCTTAATCGGTCTCTCTGAGCACTGAAATAGGGTCTCAACTACACACTTCCGTGAAGAACCAAAAAACTGCACGTTAGTCATTCCGCTGGCGCGGCTTGAATTCCCTGCCTTCGCTATGACGGGATTCGGAAAACAGCCGCACTGATACAGATCAGTTATCCGCATTTTCTGCTTGCTCTGCGGGTCCCTTTTCACGCAGGGATTTTCGCTCCCCGCGCTGATTACGGTCAGAATGCTCTCCCCTGCTGCGTTCGCCCCGTTCACCCCCACGCTCGGAACGCCTTCTACGCATTATAGTTCGAACCCCTTGAGTCTGTTCCGGCGTTAGCGTTTTCCGCAAAAAAAGCAAATGTCTTATTCGCAGCTTTGCCTGCTCAGTATGTAGCCGTCCCGTCTCTTCAACGGCCGTCATCAAAGCTGCCTCATCCAATTCCTCGGCAGTCATCAAGCGGGCCTGCTGCAAAGCAGCCTTTCTGATTTGCTTCTTCAACTCACCCTGATGCTGTTCTAACAATGCCATCTGTTCATCAATTGCCGTTCGCTGGGCTTCACTTAACCCTAATTTTTCTGAAATCTCAGGATTCTGCAGCACTCGGGAAAGCGCTCCTTTATGAGAACGCTGTAATTCCCTCTTCAGCGGTGGAGCTCCCCTCCTCAAAGAGGCTTCCTCTCTTTTTGAATCCTCACCTGTTGCAAGCTGCACGCTAAGCAACGAGATTATCATTAAACTAATAACGTTTTTCATTGTATATCTCCTTCCTAAACCTATAACGCGCCTGAGTTGCATTCTATTGCCCCTTGTGCGTTTTTTCTGAAGCCTACTTGAATTCAAAATGTTTTTCGCAGGGAGCCAAGTAACACCAGCCTTGCTCAGTAACCTCAATTGTGTCCTCAATACGAATGCCGCCCAGCTCTGGATAATACAACCCGGGCTCTATCGTAATCACATCCCCCACGCGTAGCCGAGAGCGCGAGGCTCCCACCGAAGGGGCCTCGTGAATGGCCAATCCAACCCCATGTCCCGTGCTGTGGATAAACCCTACAGCACGTCCCCCTTCTTGCCGGGTTTCGAATCCGCGGCGCTGAAAAACATCAACAGCAGCACGGTGAACACTCAGACAGGACGCCCCCGGGCAAACGCATTTAAGCGCGGCGGCCTGAGCCGCTTTTACAGCTCCATACATGCGTCTCACCTTTGGCAGAGCCACTCCTTTTAGCACCGTTCGCGTGAGGTCCCCCCAATAGCCATGCTTCAGATGCTGTGGAAAAATATCCATCACGATTGGGACATTGGCATGTAGCGGACCATGGCCGCGTTCATGTGGAGCTGCAGATTGCCGTCCACAAGAGACAATAGTCTCGGCGCAAAAACAGTCATGATCCAACAGCACGTTGGCAATGTGACGATGCACATCTTCAGAGGTCAGACGAGCACCTCGCACACATAGCCCCCCCCCGGCATCAATATCGCTTCCACGAATAAGAGCACAAGCAGAGCGCATGGCGATGACGGCGGCACGTTGTGCCTGCCTGATGCACTTCACCTCTTGGAGCGTTTTTGTACGACGTTTATGGAAGGCGGCACCTTCCAACAGCTGCACTTTGAACCGCGCTTTTTTCAATGCACAGGCAATACCATACGGAAAGTCATTAGGAACCCGGAGCTGTCGCACGTTCATCTTTTTGAGAAGTGCCTTTATCCACTCCGAAAGGTTGCCCCGGTGCATTGCAGGGATCTCCAACATCTGAGGGGTAAACACATCCACACCACGCTTCTCTGCCGTGCTTATAGCTCTCCCCCATTCCAATTGAGACACCACCATTGCCTTTCGTCGTCCTACCTCCGCATAGACAATGGGATCAGGAGCCATAAATCCCGTTGCATAAAGGATATCAGGACATGTATTTGGGCTTCCGACCAACACGATTTTGGCTGTTAATGGTTCCACGTTTTGCCCTCACTTGTTTCTAATCGCCCCTTAATTAATAGCATTATGCTATTTCATTGCGCTGCCTACTGTTACTGCATATTCGCCCCCAACTCAAGACGAGAGCCACAAGGCACTTACAAAATATTCTCTTCCACAAAGTAAAGATACATCCTGAATCCTTATCTCCACTCAAACCCTTTTTCAAACTTGTATTATAGTATATATCAATCTGTATATGAATGACTTACGCACGTTAATACGAATTAATTCGTGGGGCTTTTTAAATCTCAACGTGCACCAAGAATGCATTCGCATCCCTCCCGAAAATGACATCGTTAAAAAGAGGCAGATTGACTTGAATGAGAAGGAGTCAATAGACTTTTTTCGCGATGATCACAGTGCTATCGCATCCACAACTCCCTTGTTTGGACACGGTTAAGACTGCCTGTTAATAACCTGTTCACTTGTTAACATCTTTTTTTCTTGTTGCAGTGGGGTGGTCTGGGACTATGATCGCTTTTGTTGCGAGAAGAAAACAAGCGGATTTAGGGAGTTGAAAACGTGGAAAAGATGCCGGCTAATGCACTATGGGATAAGGCGTGCACGCACCTTAGCGAGGCCCTCCACAATGATGTATATTCCCGTTGGATTGCTGTAATTGATCCCGTTGATCTCAAAGATACTACCCTCACGCTCGCAGTCGACAATGATTTCTACCAATCCTGGCTTGAAGAAAACTATCTTTCGCTCATTCAGAAAGCCCTTCATTCCGTTTCCGATACCGATTGGAAGATCGAATTCACGATCAAAACCAAGATCGCAGAAAACTCTGAACCGAAGGCTCCGAAACCCGTTCGCAAAAAAACCGTGCGCGAGAGTCTATCGGCGAAGGGCCCAAAGTTTACCCCCACATTGAATCCTAAGTTCACCATGGACACCTTTATCGTGGGACCATCCAATAACTTTGGCCATGCCGCTGCACTTGCCGTTGTAGATGCTCCAGGACGCGCTTATAACCCACTCTTCATTTATGGAGGCGTAGGACTTGGTAAAACGCATCTTATGCAAGCAATCGGGCATTCCGTCTTAGAGAGCGGTAGAGCACGAAATGTTCGTTATCTGTCGTCAGAGACGATGCTCAACGAGTATATTGACGCGCTGCAGAATCGCAGTTTGACGCAATTCCGCAAGCGCTACCGCACAGCTGATGTACTGCTTATTGATGACATTCACTTTCTCGCCGGAAAAGAGCGTATTCAGGAAGAGTTCTTTCATACATTTAATACTCTGTTTGATTCTCACAAACAGATCATCATGACCAGCGATCGCCCGGCCAGTGAAATTACCGGTTTGGAAAAACGCCTTGTTTCACGTTTTGAATGGGGCTTGGTCACCGAACTTGAAGAACCTGATTTTGAAACCCGGATGGCCATCTTGCGGTATAAGCAACGCCAGATGGATGTTGAGCTTCCCGAAACATTGATGACCTTTATTGCCGAAAATATCCGGTCCAATGTACGGCGCTTGGAAGGAGCTCTCATTCGCGCGGTTTCATATGCGTCACTCACAAACCGAGAATTGACGATCGATTCCCTTCAACGCCTTCTACGCGATACACTTGAACAGGAGAAGCAGGGCGATCTGAGCTTTGCTAAAATCCAGCGTACGGTTGCGGAACACTACGATATACGCTTTGCAGATATGAGTAGCGCACGTCGCCCACGATCCATTGCCGTACCGCGCCAGATCGCTATGTATCTATGTCGCCGCATGACACCCTCCTCGTTGCCTGACATCGCAACTGCCTTTGGAAAAACGCATGCCACTGTTCTATATGCCTATCGTACCATTGAAAACCGCATGGATGTAGACAGCGATCTTAAACGTAATGTGATTGATATTTCGCGCAAGCTTGGCAAGAGTGTTGCCTAAATTTATGATCGTTTCCACATTCCAATTGGTATCTGTGGGGTGCTTATCAAAGAAATTATAACAATTAAAATCCTAGCGGATCAAGTTATAGCACGCTTTCATAACATGTTTAGAAATAGGTATATAGATTTATGACAAGTCGACCATTATCATTGAAATTTTCACTTATCATGGTTGATGAAAAAACCGTCGACAGCATCATCAACAGGACCGTGGTAGATCAAGCTCCTGTGTGTAAGGGATTTCGGCAGGTTATTAACACAATGAACAGTATATAATAAGTTGAATAGATTAACTTAATAAGGTATTAATTCATATCCTCTTGAAGATAACTCTCACAACGCGCATCGGTGGAGGCCAGAGATGAAATTGACCATAGACAAAGCATCCCTCTTAACAGGGTTACAAAGTGTACAAAATGTTGTAAGCGTTCATAGCACACTCCCCATCCTTTCAAATGCCCTTCTTAGCGCAGAAGAAGATGGCCTTGTCATTTCAGTAACGGATTTGGAAGTTAGTGTTCGCTGCAAAGTCACAGGAACAGTCGAAAAGGGTGGTAGCACGACGATTCCGGTTCGTCGCCTCTCCAGCATTGTTCGAGAGCTTCCTGAGAGCACAATTGAACTGGATGTCGATGACAAGGATCAAGCTTCTGTAACGTGTGGATCCTCATTTTTTAAGATTGTGGGAATGTCGGGAGAAGAATTTCCACCACTGCCGACGGTAGACGAAGGCAGTTTCTGCTATCACCTTGACCAGGGCGTATTTCGCGAAATGCTGAAAAAGACTGCGTATGCTGCTTCGACTGATGAAACACGCTATGTGCTTAATGGTGTCCTTCTCAGCTTCAAAGAGGGCAAGTTGACGATGGTGGCAACTGATGGTCGTCGATTAGCTTTGGTGGAAAGCGAAGTGGAGTTTCCTGAGGAAGCAGAAGCCAATATGATTCTTCCATCAAAGGCCGTCAATGAACTTCAGCATGTACTTAAAGACACAGGCGATCTCCGTATCTATGCAAAAGAGAATCAGATTATCTTTGAATTCGATAACATTATGGTCGCGTCCAAATTGATTGATGGAACTTATCCCAATTTTCGTCAGGTGATTCCGACACAGTGTGAAGAACGTGTTGCCGTTGAACGTGAAGCGCTTCTTACAGCATTGAAGCGTGCCTCGCTTATTACTGCCGACAAAGCCAGTGCTACAAAACTGACATTTGAGAACAATAATCTCGTTATTGTTACCAACACACCAGACGTGGGTGAGGCCCGCGAGACCATTCCCATCAAGTACACAGGAAAATCCATAACAGTGGCATTCAATCCAGACTATATGATGGATCCTCTCAAAAATCTGGCTAATGACGAGATTGCTGTTGAACTTACGGATAACCTGAGTCCAGGGGTTATCAAGTGCGATATCCCCTTCCTCTACGTTTTGATGCCGATGAGAGTTGACTAACGGGGCATCTCTGCGTAAGAATACGCGACTTCATGCCGTTACTGCCCGATTGTGTAATGGTAGCACAACGGTCTCTGACACCGTTTGTCTAGGTTCAAATCCTAGTCGGGCAACCATCCAAAGCTCTTTGTTTTCGTTAGAGCTCTTGGTATATGTTTCGTCATAACAGCTGGAAGTGCTAAGTGATATGGACGAATCGCAAGAAAGAATCATGAAGAAATACAAAGTGGGTATTGTAGGTATCGGTGCTGTCGGTACTGAGATGGTTAAAATTCTAAGGCAGCGTAATTTTTCTTGTGACGAAATTCGCATCATGGCACGTTCTGAACGCGATGAAGAGGTCGCCGGCGAAACTTTTCATGTTGTCGAAACCAAACCGGAATCGTTTGACGGTCTTGATTTTGCATTCTTTGCTGGAACAGAGGGTTCCAAAGGGGCCTCACAACTTTTTGGTTGGGAAGCGGTGTCGCGTGGCGTGACAGTTATTGATAACGGTGACGATTTTCGCATGGATACTCGTGTTCCCCTCGTGATTCCTGAAGTGAATGGGGATGCGCTGAAAAACCATCAGGGATTCATTGCAAATCCAAATTGTAGTACGATCATTGCCATGATGGCATTAGGCCCATTGCACAAGGCGGCACGGATTCGTCGAATTGTCGCCTCCACTTATCAGGCTGTTTCTGGTACGGGCCGAAATGCCATCGTAGAATTGGAAAATCAGCTTAAGCAATATGTTGCTGGAGAACCCCTTACAGCTGACGTTTATCCTCATCAGATTCTGCTGAACGTGCTTCCACAGATTGGTGGACTCAAAGCAGAAATGCCGGGTTACACGAGTGAAGAAGCAAAAATGCTTTTTGAAACGCGGAAGATCCTGGGGGATAATGACATTAAGGTTTCAACGACCTGTGTTCGTGTTCCTGTCTTCTACGGCCACGCAGAAGCGATTAACATCGAGTTTGAGCGTCCAATGACCCCTGAAGAGGCCCGGGAGGTGCTGAACGCCGCAGAGGGCATACAAGTGGTCGACAATCCCTCACAGGCAGCGTTTCCCCTTCCGCTTGATGTTGCAGGCAAAGATGACTGTTTGGTGGGGCGTATTCGTCCTGATGACAGCGCTGAAAATGGGCTTGCGCTTTTTGTTGCCGGCGACAACATACGCAAGGGAGCTGCTCTTAATGCGATCCAGATTGCTGAGCACCTGATTCGCTCTTATTCTGAGAGTCCTGGAATATAGGGGCTACCCTCCCACGACGCAGGAGAATTCCAAGGGATATCAGAGTCATCTGTTGTGGCACAACCCATTACAAGCGTCACTATGGCAACGAGAAGGGCTGTAGCGATTAAGGTCCGGAGCACGGGTCTCCTATTGTAGGAAGATAAGGTCGCCAACTTCAATTGGGCTTTGCTGCCAATTCGGAAGGATGTCGGCGATTGCGAGATGCTGATCTTGTTTCAGCTGACGGATGCGAACCTTAGTCACGAATTGCTCTTCTCCCCGTTTTACCAGAAGTTCGATAAGCGGAAGACTTCCGTCTGTTAGCACGCTGAGAAGATCCGTAATGAATTCAGGATTGAGATCCATGACAACAAACAAATGCTTTTGATCCACACTAGCAACCGTGCCTTTAACTCCGGGAATTATATTAATACGTTTTCCCTCAAACCGCTTAGTTCCAATAATATCGCCAGGCCCTCCCCCGCCAACTCCACTGGTGAGAACTGCTATTTGTCCGCGAAGATCTTTAATGATGTTGAGTTGGTCTTCCGTCTTAATCGTCAACGTTTCGTTTGTTTCTTCTAGAATGACCTTTTCCTGCTGAAGATTTGCGATATCGCCTTCGAGCGAACGGACATGATCTTTCAACTCGTCAATCTGACTGCGAAGATCGGAAATGGTGTTGTTGAGTGCGGCAATCTGGTTATTGAGATCGACAATCACTGCGAGCTTTTCGCGCAATGTGATTTTACGTCCATTTAGCTCATTGATGGTGTCGATGAGCTCGATGCGGGTTACAGTAAGAGCACCTCGGGTTTCAATCAAGATATCAAATTGCGCCTTGGCACGATCAAGAACGTCATCAATAACACCCTGGGTTGTCCCCTCGCCTGTACTAATTTTAAGATTCGTGAGCGGATCACGTGCCGGTTTCATGGTCACGGGATCAATCTTGTAGTAGCTCATGAGATCGCGTGTTCGGGTCGAGAGATCAATGATATTCTGGTCAACGGATTCGAGTTCGGTTTTGTAGGTATCCCAGAATTCAGAAAGCGTGGGGGTATCAATAATTTCTTCAGTACAATCGGAAACATCACGTGCGGGATAAGCTGGCGGATCTTCTGGCGTGGCTGGGGGTTCCGCTTCGATTGTCCGCGAAATCATTTTGAGACCTACCTCAAGCTTCTGGGCTCGCCCTTTTAAAATTTCACGTTTTGTGAATAGCAAACAAGCCAAAGTCAAAGATGCTGCGGTGAGTAAAAATATTAGAACGACGAGAACGCGTAAAAACTTGCCCATTGTGGCCTCCCAAAACCGCTAGCGGAAAAGCTAGTAAGTGGAAACATTTTCAGATTTATAGTATGTGAACGTTGGATGAAAATCGGTGGAATGTCAAACCCTAGTTGGATATAAATGCGCGGGGTAACCTCTTCGCGCTTGCCCTTTGCGATAGGGAAAGATACCGTGCTGGCAATATGAAAGCACTTATTCAAACTCTTTTAATATGTGCAGGGTTTTTACTCTACGCGTCCGCAGCATTTTCACAGCAAAACTTCAGTCCGGATACGGATGAGTTTCAAACCACGACCAGCATTGCTGATCGTCAAGATCGAAAAACCCCGAGCTTCTTTCATCGACCCAAAAAGGCCACCCCCACCGAACAGCTCGCTTTTGCTGAGAAACTCGAAAATAAAGAGCGCTTTGGAACCGCTCGGGATGAATACAATTCTCTAGTTCATCGTTGGCACAATGCCTCAGAGGCTCCCGTGGCGCAGTTTGCAATGGCACGGGTATACTTCAAACAGGGAAAGTATGAGAGGGCATTCTATGCCTTCCAGTATCTTGTTGATTACTATTCAGGCCGCTTCAAGTACAACGAGGTACTCGACTATCAGTTCCGAATCGCCAACCACATGATCACGGATCGGTGGGGAGATATCTTGTTTTTTCCTGGGTTCGAGGCGCCAGAACGGGCATTGCCCTTACTTAACAAAATCATTCAGAATGCCCCAAGCTGGAATAAGGCGGCATGTGTCCGGTTGACGATTGGAATGATCTATGAAGACATCAAGGAGTATGAAAACGCGGTGACAGCTTATGATGCGCTTGTCCAATATCATAAGGACAGTGAAGAAGCTGAAGAAGCGATGTTTCGACGTGCGACGTGCCTGTATACGCTCTCAGAAAAAACGCCGCGTGATGAGAAACGCTGTCGAACAGCCCTTTCTGCTTTGGCAACATTCATGGCCCGCTACAAAAAGAGCGAGAAGTTTTCCGAGGCGGAATCCCGTCTGGCAACGCTCAAAATTCGGCTGGAAAACATGTATTACGACAGAGCGCTTTTCTATGACAACAACAAAAAGAAGCCAACCGCAGCCTTGATAGCATATCGTGATTTCGTAAAGAAATTTCCTCTGTCCGAATATGCACAAGACACGTACGCGCGAATGGAGGAACTTGAGCTTCAGATCAAGGAGTAATATGCACCGTTTTCAGATCTGCATCATGAAATGGAAGGGCTTAACGCTGGCCAGTTGGCTGCTTGGGGCTGCAGTTCTGATCCCTGCTGGTTGTACGGGATACCGGTTGGGAAGCACTCTTCCCCCAGGGATTAGTGTTGTTCATATTCCCACATTTGTGAACAAGACGTCAGAACCTCGTCTTGAGTTAGATACCTCACAGGCGACTCTTAGTGAGATCCAGCGCGATGGGACGCTAAGCGTTGGCGATTTGAGTAAATGCGATGTGATTCTGAATGTTACGCTGGTTGGATTTTCGTTGGAGCCCCTTCGCTATGACTCCGACACCGCTACCACCACTCAGGAATATCGTCTAAAAATCACGGCGAACATATCGCTGACCAATCGCATGACGAAAGAGGTAATGACAAGTACAAGCGTTGAAGGGGAAAAAGATTTTACCCTGTCGGGAGACCTTACTTCTGCCAAGCGTGCGGCTTTGCCCGAAGCGGCAAGAGACCTTGCTCACGATATCGTTGAAAGCATTGTAGAATATTGGTAGCCCACAAAAAAAGCAACCCCGAGAAATCAGGGATGCTTTTTAATGGCAAGATGCTGTTTTCTGATAGACAGGAAAGACGTGTCGTCTATCCCTCCATCTTGGTAACGGCCTTGTGAGCACGAGACTTACTTCGATCGGCCTTGTTAGACTTGATCACGCCAGTTTTCGCACCCTTGTCCAAAGACGAACAGAATCCACTAAGGGCTTTCTCTGCCTTTGTTTTGTCACCATCGTGGATCGCGGTGTCAAGGCTATGGCGGGCCGAAACGATACGACTTTTTTTGCTCTTGTTGATTTCTGTGCATGTTACGGTCTGACGCATACGCTTTTCAGCGCTTTTAATATTCGGCATAAAATTCCCCTCAGTTTAACCCACTTTCTCTGTGGGAAGAAAAGCCGTGCAATAATAGTCGAGCGCGTCAGCAGGTCAACCCCTTTTTTAGGGTTCTTTAAATTTTAGAAAAGGGACGCTTGAAATTTAAGGGGTAAATGAGTTACGCTTCCGCACTCAAAACATGGAGGATCATGAGATGACAATCACACAATTTGGTGCAACGCTACTGGTTGGTATAGGGGTATTGGCAACATCAGTTTTCGCTGAGGGAAGCAACCCCATGGTGACTCTTAATACCACCATGGGAGACATTACACTTGAGCTTTATCCTGATAAGGCCCCCATCACCGTGGAGAACTTCCTGAAATATGTTGATGATGGATTCTATAAGGGAACCATCTTTCACCGTGTGATTCGGAATTTCATGATTCAGGGAGGTGGATTTAACAACAAAATGGCAAAAAAATCCACTCGAGCTGCTATCAAGAACGAAGCGGCAAATGGACTGAAAAACAGCAGGGGCACCATTGCCATGGCGCGTACGGCAGTACCCGATAGCGCTACTGCTCAATTCTTTATCAATACCGTAGACAACCGCAGTCTGGATTTCAAAAATCCTTCTCGACGCGGTATTGGCTACTGCGTATTTGGTCGTGTCGTGGAAGGGCTGGATATCGCTGATAAGATCGAATTGATATCCACGGGGGTGCGTGGCGGCATGCGCGATGTTCCGCAATCCGATATATTAATAATGGATGCGACTCGCAAAATTGTGGTGGCTGAGACCACGGCTGAAACCACGGCTGAGACTGAGGCAGTTTCAGAGCCAGTGGAAATGCTGCTGCCTGCCACCGAACTCGCAGAATAGCGTAAACAGGGGGGCTGATTGACTCAAGCACCCCCAGTATATTGTGTTCAGAACAAGCAACTGTTCTCGGGTGCCGTGTGACAAGAATGGCCTTAGCTCTCGGCAATGCAGGTGAATCGTGGCGTCTCGACGCGATTGTGAAACGTGAGAGCCTGAAATATGACAGTATATGCCCCCCTGTCTCTCTTTTAGGCTCCCACATTTGCTCAACGTCGTCTGGAGGCCAGCATCCACCATCTCTCTTCAGGCCCCTTCTCGGCAGGTTCTTTTCTTATACTTCCATCAAGATTAAGGCAAAGATTACACTAAAGACGAGGGATGTAAAATGGTTTTTCCGATACTTAAAACGATCTCGTTGGACCCGTAGGCACCGCAATCCGGGGCGATGGAGCTTTTGCTCGTCAACGACAATAACACTTCCCGGGTGACGACAACTATACTTCCCGTCTCGATGCGTGTTGTTTAGAGGGCGGAAAGCCCTCGATGTAGTGGCACGTGCATGGTCGCTAAAGAGGGTGCATATC